>JGI20130J15133_1002988_pt1 | contig 11992 bp, 12 predicted proteins | sample WasSprMetagenome_FD_15133 | JGI IMG/M metagenome (IMG submission 15133) | reverse complement strand
AACCCGGCTGTCGTCTAATCTCCTTTGGAATTTGAAGCCATCCCAGTTTAGCCATCCATTTACTTACACGTACCTGAACAACGCTATCTCCGCCGTTAACACGAGCTTCTGACATATCCATTTATTTTTCAATTTCATATTCATATACTTATATAATTTAAGTTGTGAGAAGCCAAGCCCTATTAACTAGTAGAAGGCATGAGTGATTATGGGAGAGGAAAATATCAATATGACGGCTCATAATTAAACTAAACGTATATAGCATCATGTGTTAAAAAGTAGGGGGAAGTAATTTTCATTAAAGCTTACTTTGCAGAATTTTTCTTACATTCCTGAGCATCTACTCTCTGGAGAGGTAGGTAAAGATAGTACCGTCTGGCGGTTTGAAGTGAACTCTTGAGCATGCCTCTTTCAGATAAGTAGTTATGTATGATTTCCATAAGCTCGGAAAAGATGAAGAATTTTACATCGTCTCTTTCAACCGTCATACCGTGTTTTGCCATTAAACTATCTTTGAGAAGTTCAGATACTTCACTTAAACATTTTTCAAAAACCGCTAGAGTTGTCTGTTTAAGTATGTCAGCGTATTTACTGATCTTCTTACGGATTTCCTCCCTCTCATCTATGAAATATGGTACTATATCTACGTCATAGTATTTCTCACGTTTATACTTCTTCTCAGGGACTTCAACCTCCTTAATCACCATAGCCTCCTTCAACTTATTGATGTGGTCTAAAACAGTGCTTGGAGAGAGGCCCAATTCATCAGCCATCTGCTTAGCCGTCAAAGGACCCTTTAAACAAAGCAACACCGTTATGGCGAGTCTCGTTTCATCAGATAACACCGTGTAGGGGTCGGGTCTTCCAGGTATATTTCCAAACTCGCCGGAACCCCATATTCCATACCTTAAACTGGCGTATTCCTTAATCTTACTACTAGACATTTTAGTCAATAAGTTGATTGTAAAACTAGCTAATAAACTTATCGACTAATATTATTTGAAGAAGCCGCTCTACAGTGCCTCTTGCAATATTGATTCTCACAAGCCTATCAAACGACAGTCAATAATTTAAACAAAATACGACTTAATAAGTTAATGATGTTGGATGTCAGAACGAGAAGAGTCGAAGGTTGAGGCTGTCAGGGATCCAAACTACCGCACTATTATCGTAAATGGAGTGATCGGTGGGCATAGACCGGGGTTCTTCGAAGTCATAATATACAGCGAAGAAATGATCGCGGAAGATTCTTTAGCAACACTTAAACCAGAGCCTTCTAAGATCCGTATACGTCGAACCCTTCAATGTAGATTAATCATAGATCCAGTTCAAGCTAAAGGCCTTGCTAAATGGTTGACTCATCATATATCAGAGTATGAGAAAACTTTTGGAAGGATAATCACACCGGATGAGATAAAGCCGCAGTCTACGAGAGGGCTATCCGTCTAACTTCAATGTCTAAAGGAGGCGTATAGACGTTCAACTTCTACGTCTACCTATCGTTAGTTAGTGGGAAGCCTAAATCTAAATGTATATCGGATGAAATTGCGGTTAATCTAAAAAGTGTAATTGAAATACTTTTGAGCTAAATCTGTTACTTGTAATTGGTGGGCTAATATGGGCTCTTTCGACGTATGGGTTCAAGATGCTCTTACAAAGGTTTTCAGAGACTCCATTAAGCCCGAAGACGCCGGTAGCGAAGTAACTATAGATGCGGTTCGTAATGAGTATGAGGCCGCTCAAATCGTAGTGAAACCTTTTGAAGATGTGGACATGTTTAAGGCAAATGTCACAGACCTTAGACATGAATCTAACGAATACGTGATAACAAAAGTATATGCGCGGTTTGTAGGATACGTACCTGTTAAACGGAACACCCCCAATACACCTCTGGAAGAGCTAGTTCGGAAGGCTCCTGATTTTTTCCCAGACCCTTTACTTGAAGAAGAGGCTGTTAAATTGAAGAAAGGTGAGAATCAACCGATCTGGTTAATTGTATACGTACCTAAGGATGCGCCAGCTGGAAACTACTATGGGGAATTAATGCTTAGAGGACTGGATGAGCGTACAGTGAAGGTTAATTTAAGAGTGCATGACGTTGTCCTTCCGGATAGGAAGACATTAAAGCTTTCAAACTTCATAAGCTCATACAATATAAGTAAATTCTACAAGGTTGTTCCTTGGAGCGAGGAACATTGGGCTTTATTGAGGGCTTACGCGCGAAACATGGCTGAGCATAGGCAGAGCAGTATAATAACTCCCATTTTAGAGTTAACTCGCATTTACAGGGACGACGGATGTTTGGAGTTTGACTTCCAGCTTTTAGACCGTTGGATTAACCTATTCAGGGAAGAGGGGGTTATAGGAGTCATAGAAGGAGGTTATTTAGCAGGTAGACCTCCTAGAACTGTTGAAGGCTGGTGGACTGTTCCGGAGTTTCTTTCAACACCTTATCGTGTGTTGAATAAGGACGGTAGTCTCGCGTATGTGCAGGAGTCTGTTAGGGTATCTAGCCCAATATTCGAGAACTTCATATCTCAGTTTATGCCAGCCCTCCAAAACCACTTAGAAGAGATAGGGTTGTTGGATAGCTACCTTCAACATATCGCAGATGAGCCTATAGACCGTAATGCAGAAAGTTACAAGTACATAGTGAATTTGGTTAGAAGATATGCTCCCAAGATAAGGACGATAGAGGCTTCGACCTGCAAACAACTTGTAGACTACATTAACGTAGTGGTTCCACTACTAGATGATTACGACAGAAACATGGCTTTCTACGAAGAACGTAAAAAGAGGGGCAATGAAGTCTGGTTTTACACATGTTTATCCCCGACTGGGAGATATCCGAACAGGTTCATAGATTACTCGCTTATCAAAGTTAGAATACTACATTGGATAAACTTCAAATATGGACTTGATGGGTACTTACACTGGGGCTACAACTATTGGACTGAGAATCCGTTTGAAGACGTTGAAAACGAACCGCATCATCCATTTCCACTACCTCCAGGAGACGCCTTCATAGTCTACCCCGATAAATCTGGCCCCTTAGATTCTATAAGGTTTGAAGCTTTAAGAGACGGCGTTGAAGACTATGAGATGTTGAAATTGCTTTTGGAGAGAGGAAAAGTGGATGAAGCCGTTGAACTATGCAATCTAGCAGTCAGAAGCATTACAGAATACGTTAGAACACCTAAAGAGTTCCTCTCTATAAGATTGAAGCTTATAGAGAGGCTTGAATCCATAGGTTGATTTCTATAGTTGTTGTAGCACATGAAGACAGTGTAACCGTAGCTTTCACACTTATTTCTCCTTAATCCACTTCAATTGTTCCAATGCCTTATCAAGCTCTGTTATAAAGAATCCTATAGCATAATCGCTTACGCCTCCAACCCATATCAGGTTTTCCTTATATACCGCTAAGCCATTTCCAAATATTACAAACGGCCTATCGCCATATTCTTCATTCAGATCCTTTGGAGCAAGTAGGTAGTCGCTTACAGCCAAGAGCTTCCCTTCTTCGTCGACGAGTGCTAATCCATTCCTGTACGAGTAGTCTTCCCTATGAACTCCATGCCATCCGACTAGGTATTCGTTGGAGGATATTCTAACGGCGTTTGTCGACCAGCCTACTTTCCACTCCCAATCTTCAAAGGGTAGCACAGGCTCCATGGAATCTTCGTATATAACCGCCTCTAGCAGGTTTGCCATTCCCCTCCAGCAGATTTCAACGTCCTTTATAAGCGGCCTAGTCAATATTGCTGTTTCATCGGCTTTTACATCTATGAACGTTGAATCCTTATTGGCTTTCGGTAGGAATATTTCATCATCCGATGTTTTAATTTTAAAGTAGTTTCTCGAAGTACAGTTGTAGTATTCGTCGAATCTACCGTATGCTTGAACCATCGCCGTGTTAAGTCTGCCGTTTTCAGACAAATATCCATATCCGGTGTATAGGATTATCAGATCGTTATCTGCTTTAAATACACGGGCATCTTCACATCCTCTAAATTCCCACAGCATCTTAGGCCATAGTATGATTCTTGCGCGAACTGGAAGGTTTACCTCCCCATTTATTAGGTCTTCAACGTTTAGTTTGAAAACACCAATACTGGAAGTATACGTGTAGTAGTCGAAGATAAGCCTTGGGAAGACGCTCAACGTTTCACCGTCTAGCAGTGCTCCAGGGTTGAACGCCATCTTAGGACGCCTTCTTAGATAGTTCTCTACCAAGATGTCCTGTTCTGAGACTATGTACAACCTTCTAGTGAAAACATCGTTTACCCTGTTTCTTCTAATACCACGAGATGATTTTAGAAGGTCTATAGCCTTTAGGTAGAGTCTATATTCGGCCTTCAAAGTCACTGTTAAATACTATGCTGGGAAGCTTAAGTGTATCTACGTGAGATATGGTAGACTTTAAACGAGCTCTAAGTTTTCAGGAATTTTAACATAGGCTATCCCAGGACCATAAGCTTTTATATGGATAACGTAGACATAGTATATGCTGGTGGATTGTTATGGCTAGGTGGCATTTAATAGGACATGCCCATATAGACGCTGAATGGCTTTGGACGTTTAAAGAAACGCTTGAAGTCTGCAGATGGACGTTTAACTCGGTGTTGAATTTCATGAGGGAATATCCGGGGTTTACATTCTGCCAGAGCAGTGCATGCTACTACGAGTCTATGGAGAAGCTTTACCCTGAAATCTTTGAAGAGATTAAGAAGAGGGTTAGGGAGGGACGTTGGGAAGTTGTCGGCGGCTCATGGGTTGAATTTGACGCCAACATGCCTTCAGGTGAGTCTTTGGCAAGGCAGTTTCTCTACGGTCAGAGGTATTTTAAAGAAAAGTTTGGATTCTACGTTGAAGTGGGCTGGTTGCCAGATAGCTTCGGATTTGCTTGGACTCTACCTCAGATAATGGCGAAATCCGGTATAAAGTACTTTTTAACTCAGAAAATGTCTTGGAACGATATGGTCTACTACCCATTTAGCGTATTTTTATGGGAGTCACCTGATGGAACTAGAATACTTTCACACCAAACTATGGGAAGTTACAGTGAAGAAATTAGAAGCGAGAACATCGGGCGTTTCAATAGGCAATCTATGATGCTTAAAAGCCTCCACGGCATTGAAGACCTACTTATACTGTACGGTGTTGGAGATCATGGCGGGGGTCCTAGGAAGAGCGACTTAGAGACGATATCTAACTGGGTTAAAAGCGCAGATTTACCTGCTGAGGTGTGTAACACCAGAGCTATAGACTACTTTAAAACGCTTGAACAATACTTGGGTAAGGCCAATATTCCAGTAATCTCAGATGAACTGTACTTGCAATTCCACAGAGGAGTGTACACTACACAGTCTAGGTTTAAGCAGATTAATAGGAGGTCTGAAGTTTTAATAGATGAAGTTGAAAGGTTTTCTCTTATTGCAAGCATTATGGGTGGGGAATATCCGAAAGAAGATCTGCAGAGGTTCTGGAAGAAGATAATGTTGCATCAATTCCACGATACGATGTCAGGCTCAGGTATACGGGATGTATATGAAGACTGTGAGAGGGATTTCATAGAGCTTTTAGAATTCTCATCGAAAACTCTTGATAAGGCCTTAAAAACAATAACTTCTAAAGTCGATACGCAGGTGGATGGAACACCTCTACTCATATTCAATCCACTGTCTTGGAGTAGGAGAGACGTAGTGGAAGTCGAACTGGTCGATATCAAAGGGCCGTTCGAGCTTTTGGACCCTACAGGTGTAAGTGTTCCAATTCAACTGATGGAATGTGGCGAAAAAATGCTTTTTATCGCTGAAGCCCCATCATTAGGCTACGTAGTCTACAGACTTAAACCCCTAGAATCTTGGAAAACCTATCAAACGGACATTAAAGTATGTGAACGCGATGATAAGATAATGCTTGAAAACTCAAAGATTAAACTGTCCATAAATAAGAAGACTGGCATAATAGAGGAGCTTTACGATAAAGAGCTTGAGTTAAACCTCATAGGCCGTGGAGGCGTTAGAATTCAGGTGTTTGAAGACTATCCGTATCCAGGTAGGAAGACACTATTCTATGATTTCGATGCCGCTAGTTTCGACGCTTGGGAAGTTTACATATATACTCAACCAGGTGGTGTAAAATACGTTGATCTTAAAGAGGCAGAGGAAGTCAAAATCTTAGAGAGTGGCCCAGTGAGAGCTACGGTATCTGTCAAGTATAGGTTTAAACAGGATGGTAGGGAAGACTCTACCTTCACGATATACATTAGATTATGCTCAGGTCTACCTATGGTCCGCATGGATTTTGAAGTCGATTGGCATGCGGCGCACAGAATGGTTAAGTTAACCCTACCATTCAGCTTTCAGAGCGACTATACGACTTGCGAGATACCATATGGATATATTAAACGTAGAAGCCCTCTATCTCCAGATGCGACGCTCTACGAGAGAGCTAAGTATGAGGCACCATGTCAGAAATGGGTGGACTATACGTCCGAGGATGGAAAATACGGCCTATCCATATTAAACGACTCTAAGTACGGTTATGATCAAGCTGATAACGCCGTTAGAATGTCTCTACTTAGAAGCCCGAGGTATCCTCCTAGGTGGGGTGAGCCTTGGGAAGTCTTCACTCAGAAGGAGGAGATGGCGGATCAAGGACTACATAAGTTTAGCTTCGCACTATACCCGCATATGGGATGCTGGAGGGATGCTCAAACTGTGAGGAGGGCTTATGAATTCAACTATCCATTGATTGCAGTATTTGAGGAAAGACACGCTGGAAGTCTACCTAGAGTATTCTCATTCCTTGAAGTTAAGCCTGACAACATAGTGGTAACCGCTCTTAAGAAAGCCGAAGACTGTGAAGATGCAATAATTCTAAGGTTCTACGAGGCGCATGGCAGTGACGCCAAAGCCCATGTAATGAGTTTTTGGAAGTCGAAGGAAACATACGAAGTAGATATACTTGAAAGAGAAGTAGGCAAAGTTGAAGATGTAGCTGGAATACGGGTTTCACATAATGAAATTAAAACGTTAAAATTCAAATTATAAAGTCATAAGGTAGTCAACTTTATCCTTTATACATTTTTGACGCACTCTACATTCAATAACTCTTATTACCGTAGCCTTCTCAATTCGATTCTGTGTTTGGTGAAAGTTAAAATTTTCCTAGCAAATCTCTCCGCGCGAACCCCTCTTCCTCTAGCACTTGACGTTCTTCCACCGTAAGCTACTCTAAAGGCCATGGGTTTAGGCTTACTTTTAAAATACTCTTACAGCCTATCTTAAACAGCAAACTGCTAAGATGCCACAGTTGTATTTGATTTTGGAGTAACTTACGGTGAAGAACACGGTTTGTACATGCACTTCCACTAGAGGCGTATACGCCTCTCAAACTTAACTCCACGGTTAAAGCTCCTCGCAAAACAGAAGGCTTACGTTGACGTTATCGGATGGCCGTCTATATCCCATGGGATCGTTTGGAAGGGTATGGTCTATGTTGAACAGATAGTCAATAAACTTATCGGCATTAGCTTGAGCTCAGCTTGAAGGACGCTGAGCTCTATTTGTATATTGTCATGCTCCCCGATAAGTCTACTTCCTTGGAGGGGTTTTCGACTAATTGAGTAGAAGGTTTATAACACTGTTATATAAATATTGTGTAAAATTTATAACAATGTTTTAGATACCAAATATATCTAGTCACCATGTTAAACGTCGAATCTATACGCAGAGATTTCCCAATACTTTCATTACGTAGAGAAGACGGTAAGCCTTTGATCTATCTAGATAATGCTGCTACGACACTTAAACCACGTCAGGTCGTAGAGGCCGTTGTCCGTTACTATGAACGATATACGGCTAATGTGCATAGAGGTCTGTACAGACTGTCTCAAGAAGTGACCACGCTCTATGAAAACTCTAGGGAGACTATTGCAAGATTTATAAAAGCAGACCCCAACGAGGTTATTTTCACGAAAAACGCTACGGAAGGTATTAACATAGTCGCTTATGGTTTAAACTGGAGTTCCAGGGGACGAAATAATCACGACTATTATGGAGCATCATTCAAACCTGGTGCCTTGGCAGATTATACGCGACAGGTTTAAAGTAAATCTCAAATTTTTAGACGTAACGGATGAGGGGTATTTGAACGTGGAAAACCTTCCATCGCTTATATCGAAGCGAACAAGACTGTTAACTTTAACACACGTATCAAACGTACTTGGAACTATAAACCCCATTGAGGAACTCATTAAGATAGCTCATGAACACGATGTTCTAGTTCTAGTAGACGCAGCGCAATCGGTTCCGCATATCCCTATAGACGTGAAGAAGGTTGGATGTGACTTTCTAGTTTTCAGCGGTCATAAAATGCTTGGACCTACAGGTATAGGCGTCCTGTACGTGGACAAGAATGCGTCAGAAATTCTTCAACCTCCTTTTGGGGGAGGAGAAATGATAAGTAGAGTAGACCTTACGAAGGCTGAGTGGAACGACATGCCATGGAGGTTTGAACCTGGCACGCCGAACGTCGCCGGAGCTTTAGGGCTTGCCGCAGCCGTCGATTATCTCAAAAATATCGGGATGGATAATGTGCGAAAGCACGAGATTCAGCTGACAGAGCTAGCTCTTAGAAGGCTTGGTGATCTGGAGCGTGTGAAAATATATGGCCCTAGGAAGACTGAGGATAGAGGTGGACTTATAGCCTTCAATATTGAAGGGGTGAATAGCCATGATGTCGCCCTACTATTAGATGAACTTGAGAACATAGCCGTCAGATCTGGTTTACACTGTGCTGAGCCTCTACATAGAAGGTTTAAAGCACAAAGCTCTGTTAGAGCATCCTTCTATGTGTATAATACTGTGGAAGAAGTTAAGGTTTTCTGCGATACTGTAGAAAAGATATCTAAGCTACTATAAGAGTTCTAAACTATTTTCCTCAAATCATTGCTTACGATCTCGGCAACACGTTTACCCGATAGAAGCATGCCGCCGAATATAGGTCCCATCCTTGGTATCTTGTGTAATGTTGCGACGGCCATCCCGGCAACATATAGACCCGGGCAGACTTTACCCGTTTTCTCTACGATGAGTTTCTCTCCTTCAGCAGCCCACATAGATGCTTCTCCAGGTAGAGGTATCTCTAAACCTGGAACTTTCTTGACGGCTACTGAGAGGACTTCAGCTTCATGTCCAGTACAGTCTATAACAGCTTTAGCTTTAAAACTAATTGGATCTACGTGTAGAGCTGCTATTATTGTTGAACTCCATTGAACGACAACTCCCACGATCCTAGGAGTGTTATCTTCAACTCTGAAGACCACGTCGTCAACAGATACTCCTAGAAGTATTTCCGCACCAGCATCTACGGCTGCTGTAGCGAGCTTAGCTATCATCTCAGCCGGGTCGACCACGTACAGGTCGTCATCGAATTGTTTAAGCTTACATCCGAATTCTCTGAGTATGCTATCCGCAGGCTTCTGAATGAGAACTGCCGGAAGTTGCATGCCCCCACCGCCCATCCCACCGCCGAAGGAAAGCCTCCTCTCAATTACAAGAGTGTTTAAACCGTTTCTGGCTAGGTATGTCGCAGCCGTAAGTCCTGCTGGACCAGCACCTACAATTATGACGTCTACCTCAGCCAGTCTGTAGAGCTTGTCAACAGCTGCCTTAACTATAGCTCTAGTTATGAGGGCTTCATCTATAACCATGTAGACCCGGTTAGTATTACAGCGTTAAGCTTATATTTATATCTATCTAATGTAGAGGTTGTAGTTTAGCGAAGTATTAAATGGAGGATTCACTGATACGTTGTATAGTCTGCGGCCGTCTAGTTAAGGATGAGCTAGATGTCTATAAAACATGTTGCGTGAATAAGCTCTACGTATTTTGCTCTGAGGGCTGTCGTAAGAAGTGGGCCGGCTCATGGTTAAGAATGCAGATAACTACGCAACGAACATCTAAAACCACCAAACAAGTGAACTATTGAAAACTTCAACTTCTATGTAAGCATATCTTCAAGAATGTGAAGAGCTTCTTCAGCATCTGAAGCTTCAACCACGAGCCTGCCATTTCCTACTGTAAATGTAATTCTACCCTTGTTTTTAGAGCATTTAAACATAACTCCACCTATAGTATTCAATTTATCACATTTTTCTCTTGCAGTAAGCTAGATTTTTAACTCATAAATCTACAAAGGGAGGAACTGTTGAAGACTATGGAAAAGTCAGGCTTTGGAGACAAGTATAAAGTAGATTTTCGAAAAAGTTTTTAAGTCAGAGAGATGAACATAACACTGTTATGAGCAAACAAATTACATACTTGAATGTAGTTGAAGTAAAACAGCCTGTAAACGTTGATTTAAAAGCCGTCATCCCCACGTATAGCCAGATTCTTAGCGAGGGCGTTTTAAAGGAACCCATCGTAGTTGAAAAAACAACAATGGTTGTTTTAAAGGGATATGAAACACTTGAAGCTTTGAAGCTACTTTCAGCCGAGAAAGCCCCAGTGCTACAAGTCGATTCATCTAAAGTCAAAGTGAAGTCTCTACAAGCTGAGTTAAAGCCTATAACGTTGGAGACCATCCTCATGGCGGGTGTGAGGGGGCCGAAGCTTCCGTATAATAGCTTCAACGTTCAAATCGATGTGGAGATCCCTACTGTGGAAGTGAGCTTAAGTGAGCTTAATGTTTGGAGGAGGGTTGAGGGTGATAGGCTTAGAGTGTATAATGATACTTTAGAGCTTCTCTACAAAGACTGGCCGACGCCTTTAGTTAGGCTACGGTCTTTCTCTTCGGAGAAGAGGAGTGTTTGGGCTAAACTTGAGGGGGCAAATCCATATAGTAACAGTGTTAAGGATAGAATAGGATGGTCCATGATCATGGCTGCCCTCGAAGATGGGAGGCTGGGCGATATCCTGTATGAGGCTACTTCAACAAACACTGGAATAGCTATAACCGCCATAGCAAATCTCCTAGGAAGGAAGACTAAGCTATTCATACCGAAGACTATTCAGAAGGCTAGCGACGTTTTCCTCAAGGTTTTAGGAGCAGACGTTGTTAGAGTACCAGTGGGCTTAACCGTGGAGCCATAGAAGAGGTTGATGCAAAGTCTAAGGCGGAGGGAGCCACTCACTTAAATCAATTTGAAAATGATGCAAATCTTAAGGTGCATCTCAAATATACGGCTAAGGAGATAGACGAACAGCTTAGAAGCGTCAGACTTAAACCAGACTATATAATAGGGGGTTTAGGGACATCGGGGCATATGAGCGCAATATCCATCTACTTCAAAAGTAGATACGGTAGCTCCGTGAAAGTCATAGGCGTTCAACCAGCCCCCAACGAAGTGATCCCAGGTATACGTAGGATTGAAACGGGTATGAAGTGGATTCATTGGACAGACTTCGACCAAATTATAGATGTTAAGAGAAGGGAGGCCATAGAAGGAGTGTTAACGGTTGCTAGAAAGGAGGGGCTTCTAATAGGTTTAAGTGCTGGAGCCGTTTTCCACGCATTTACTAAAGTGGCGGAAGATGAAGGAGTTTACGTGTTAGTATTTCCAGATACTGGGTACAAGTATGTCGAACAGTTTGAAGAGTATTTTCAGAGTGTAGGCTGATGTTGAAAATTCCCAAGAGAGAGTTTGAGACGATCATAGACTTCTGTGTGTGGGAATATCCTAGAGAGGCTTGTGGACTTATAGCAGGTTTTAAACGTAACGGTATCTCATACGTCAGGAGGGTATACCCTTTAAGGAACATAGCTAAATCCCCATTCATGTATGAGGCTGACGCTGAAGAATTATACAACGCCTTTATGAGCATCGATAGAGATGGATTGGACTTTTTAGATATATATCACAGCCATCTCACAGCCATCCTTTTGGTCGAGCAGAACCGTCTGAATTGGATAGAAGACGCGCTTTCTATCCAAATGCGGTATACGTGATAGTATCTCTTGAAGGTGGACGGGTTTATGATGT
>JGI20130J15133_1002983_pt1 | contig 12013 bp, 17 predicted proteins | sample WasSprMetagenome_FD_15133 | JGI IMG/M metagenome (IMG submission 15133) | reverse complement strand
CCCATGAGGAGATCCAAATGGCGCCTATGAGTCACGTCGAGTAAAAACTACATCCTTTTTTATTTTTGGTATTACCCTAAGGTGTTTTTAAACGTAAGGTTTATATAATGATCAAATGTATGTATATGTGAGGTGATAAGGTGAATGGAAATAGAAGGGTGTGAGGAAATATTTGAAACCGTAGACGAAATATTCCCAGAACTTGTTGATCTGCTAAGGCAAAAACACCCAGAATTGGTTAGACTTTACGAACAACGTTACGAATACGCCAAAGGGCTTTACAATCTAACGACTAGGCTACATAATGCCTACCAAATTTTGCGGGCATACGTTACACTAAAACGACAACGTTAATTACCATGTTCAAGGAGGGCAAGGATGAAAAAAGTTTACGAGATACGTATAGTAGCATGCAGCAAGGAGGGTTTAACTGAAGTTAAATTAGGTGTAGTGGAAGATTTGGATTCCTTAAAAACCTTAGTGTGTGATTTATTGACTTTGTTAAAAGGTGACGAATTGGAAAGCGTGACAATAACACCCTTAGAGGTTGAGCCAGAACAAGCTTAAATTCCCCTATTTTTTATTTTTTGGTATTACCTTTTTGGTTGTGTAAACGCAAAGTTTATATATAAGTTAGTTCCTAATTAATGTGAAAATGGGTAAGCAAAAAGACGTGATTTATGAAGAGGAGATGCATACAAACTCTGGCAGAACATATTATATAAGGTTCAAGGAAGGCAAAGGAGAAATGGTAGAGTGGTTAGAGGTCAGTGCGATGGGTGTTAAAAAGTGGGTTCGTATTATGTTGTATAAAGTACGACGCCGCCGTGACGAGGTCGTTGTGCAATACCTTAAGGCTTCTGATTCCGGCAACATAGCCACTAGGGCGACAGCCGTTATCAAGCTCGAGCCTGAGCACAGTTGTCCTTGGTGGCTAAATGCAAAGCTCCTAAAGGACGAGCTAAGGAGTAGGCGAAGATACGATATCTTCTGGAATATCAGGAAATCTTTGGCATCATTTATTGAAGACGCCTTTGAATTTCCATTTTGAGTATTACCTTTTGGTGTTCCTGAACGTAAGGTTTATATATTTCTTAGTTTTAGTATTATGCGAGGTGATTGAGGTAAATGAAAATAGAATATCACGAAAGAAACGGTGAAATATTGACGTCATCAGATAAGGGGGAATATGTGTTAAAAAAATATCTGGAAAATGACTATTGGCTATTGGGTGGGACATATCGCATTTATCGGCCACCATACGGCAGGTGGAACGTAACTAGGTTCTACCTAAAATTTTTTGATAAAATACACGAATATATTGTCGCCGAGTGGCAACCAAATTTTGGATATCGGTGGAGTGAAATAATAATATTTGACATAACTGGCATTCCCATTACGTTAATGTTTGACATTCCTACGCTATTAGAATCAGTATTGTAAAACTACCCTTCATTTTTTGAGGTGTATGAAAATGAAAATGAAAACCGTGTATTTTCCTCCTACGATGGTAGACGTCATAAGCCAGATGGTAAAGAATGGGCTGTTCCTCAACTATTCTGAGGCAATTAGAAGTCTCGTGGCCTCGGCAATAGCAAGCAACAAACAGCTTTTATCCAATCTTAATGACGGTGAAGAGCTTCAGGCCGAGTACAAGAAAACCACCATAGTATCTGTTAAGTTCCCTTATGAGCTGATTTATTTGCTGGATAAGGCTGCTAAGATGCTAGGGCTCAGCCGAAGCGAGTTTGTCAGGATGGCTGTTCTTAAAACAGCTAGCCAAATACTATTCCCGGATATGAGTGATGAGTGATGTACAAGTGGCAAATTGAGGCGCTTGAATCATGGCTAACGCTGAGGGAGGGCATAATAGTAGCGCCGACGGGCGCTGGCAAGACGAGGGTAGCTATTGAGGCAATTAGGGTTCTTGACATAAAGCCCGTTTTATTTATAGCGCCTACGAATACCCTATTGTCGCAACATAGGAGCACTTTTCAGTCATACGGCTTTGTGACGGGCGTATGGAACGAAGCCAGCAAGAGCACAGGAAGGGACGTGACGTTCACGACGTACAACTCCGCATACGCTTATGCTAAATACCTATGCAAAATACACAACATGCTAATTTTCGACGAGGTTCACCATGCTTTTGCCGAAAAGTGGACGAACATATTGTCCGAGTTCCTGAGCCAAGGCAAAAAGGTATGGATGGGGCTGACCGCAACCCCAGAGAACGTTCCAGAGAAGCTGATAGTCTATGAGTGCTCGCTAGAGGAGGCTAGAGAGCAGGGAGCGATAAGCGACTTAGAGGTTAAGGTAATAAACCTGCCTATACCGCCAAACCTGCGGAGCTCCTACGAATACATAAGGGACGTTATCGCCACCCTCAGGCAAAGGCTGGCATGGGCAAAGGATGACGAAGTTAAGGCCGAGATACTGAACAGGCTAGCGATATGGAACAATAGGTTGAGGCAACTTCTGGACTACACCATAGAGAAGGAGATGACATTATGTGATATACTGAACGAAGAGAGGCCAGAGAGGGCAATAGTCTTCGTCGAGAGCATAGAGCATGCAGACATGTTAGCAAGAGCGCTCAGGAGCAGGGGGTTCAAGGCATTCAGCTACCACAGCAAGCTGGACAAAAGCTACAAGGACACGATAATGAAGGCATTTAGGTATTCTGGCGGAATTCTGGTGGCCGTAAAAGCCCTTGACGAGGGGATAGACGTTCCGACGTGCAAGCACATATTCATACTGAGCGTTCCCAAGAGGCTCAGGAGGGCGATACAGAGGATAGGAAGGGGTCTTAGGCCGGGAGAGAGGCTCAAGCTGTTCATAATACACACGATAGGAGGGGAAGCAATGAGCGCAGTCAAAGTTGCGAGGAGGCTGATGCTTTGAAGGTGACGAAGGAGCTTAAGAAAAAGATGAGGGAGCTTAAGAAGAAGGGCATGAACTACGCCGAAATAGCCAAGGCCCTTAGACTACATCCTTCTACCGTGGAATACCACCTGAGCAGGAGGAGAAAGAAGAAGGTTCTTGAGAAGGTTCTAGAATATGCAAAGAGGCCAGAATATCAGGAGCGGCATAAAGAATACCTGAAGCAGTACATAAAGAGAAGGTTTAAGGAGGATGAGGGCTTCAAAAAGAAGTTTTACAGGGCCATAGAGAGATACTATGAGAAGATAAGGGAGAGGAACAGTAGCATAAAAGTGCCAGACGGCAAGATGCTAAAGTGCGCATATTGCGGCCATACGTGGGTTCCAAAGGATGGAGTGGTTTCCACGAATTGCCCGTCGTGCAAGAGGTTGCTTGTAAAGCTTCCAGAGATGGTCGATCGAATATGAAGTGCCCGAATTGCGGTGCGGAGCTAAGGGAAGTAAAGAGCCATTCGGGTCTGGTAATACCGCTACAGTATTTGCTGACAAGCATTTCGCTAGAGACCGTAGAGAAATACCACAGGGGAATATGGTACGCATACCTGCCGCCGAGAGAAAAGTACGAGGCCTGTTTGTTGGTCGGTAGCGTCGAGATAAGCAAGCTGGATAACACGACGTACTTCAACCCGTTCAAGTTTTACATAAAGCCAGAATACCTCCAGAAGGTGAGGGAGCATACGCTCAATACAATAGCCATGGAGGCGCTCTTCAAATCCTACCTTATTTCCCATAAGGGGCTCGATAGGAGCGTAGAGCCGCTAGCAATTCTTAATGAGTTGCTAAGGGAGCTGTACGCATCATCTGGAATTAGGGACAAATTGCGGAATAAATTGGAAAGCTTTTGGGAGAAGCTGAGGCGAGAAAATGTCTGAGGATATAAGGAGGACTCTACGAGATAACATAAGGGTCGTAAGATACTCGATAATGAGTTTTGACAGCGGCTACCTTATCCCACTGATAGGCGGCATAGCTAGGACGTTCTACGATAGGCTCTATGCGGTATCAAGAAGGCTGTATAGGCTATTTCAGAGGGCAAGGACTTCTGAGGAGAGGAGGGGGTTGTTTGAAGAGATTGTGAGGACTAGGAGGCTTAGGGGAATTAGGCTTCCTGATAGGCTGGTAGATATGGCCAGAGCGCTGATAGACGTTTATGAAACTAGGGATGTTCTGTTAAAGATTCTCACTCCGCCTAGAGAGGAGGAGATTGAGCCCAGAACTGTTTACGATTGGGTAGTATCCATAAAGAATACTTTGGCGTCCCTTAGGGATACTTTGAGGGAATATGGCTTTAGGCTTGAAAGGATAGAGAGGGAGATAGCGTTTGTTGAAAGGATAGAAAGAGAGAAAGAGAAATTGATACCGCCACCACCTCCTCCTAAGAAGGTAAGGATTGTAGAGGTGACGGCGTACTTGAATTACATACCCGGAATGATGGGAGGAAGGGGAAAGGATAAGGAGTACAAGATACTCAAATGGGTTAAAGAGGGCGAAGAATACGACCCAGACTTGATAAGGTTGATGAGGGAGATTTGGGAGTGCGTATTTTACTGGCTCCCGCCTTATGGAATAACCAGCTATGACGTTAACTTCGGCCTGACGAATAGGGTTGAAGAGTTGGATATGGAAGAGTACAAAAAAGTTGAGAAGGATATCGAAAATTATGTTTACGCCATGATAATAGATGCCCCTACCCGGTTGGTCGATAGAGAAGGGGAAGGGAACATAAAGAAGATACTGAGGTATTGCGAGGAGCACGAAGAGAGAGGATATGCTGCAATAAGGTGGAACGAGCCCCCAATCCACTACTACAAACCGCCGTGACAACGAGCAAGCCTCGTCCTTCAGGGCGGGGAGGAGGTCAGCTTTATGGGTTTCAAGGTCTTCTTAGATTACGACAACAGGCAAATTCTAGAAGTCTTCGAAGAGGCTAAAAGATTGTCTAAAAAGTATGGGTTGGGCGGCTTCATAATAAGGAAGAGTAGCCCATTCCACTACCACGTAGTTTTTGACAAAGAACTCGATGATTTTGAAAATGTTAAGAGAATAGTTCTGGATTCTTCTGCCGACGAAAAGTTCAAGGGATGCCTATGGATGGGCTTCTCAGTACTGAGGACTGCATCCGCAGGGAAAAAAAGATTTATCCCCCGACAAGTAGTGAAATACTGTGATGGAGATTGACCGAGTACTTTACTGAAAAGGGTTGGAGGAAGTTTTTAGACACTTTAACGGATATTCTTTGGGAAGCTAAAAATGAAGGCATAATCACAGACTCTTTACCAATAATTGAGGACATAGATGATAGAATAACGCCTCAAGTAAAGGCCAAAGTTCTTACGAAGAGCGAGGTAATGGACGAGGTAAAGAAGATACTTGAGGAAAGGGGAGGAGCATCGTTAATTTCATGGTTGCGTAGCAAGTACGGAGAATTGTCTGCAATAGAGAAGATGATGCCGCCGTCGCTTACGAAGATGTATGCTGAGGCTGAACAAAAGATAAAAGAGCTTGAGAAAGGGGTAAAGAAGTTAAAGGAAAAAAAGATAGCTCCAACGGAGGTCAGAAGTCTTGAGGAGCAGGTCAAAGAGCTTAAAAAGCAGGTTGAGGAGAAGGAGATAAAGTTGAGGGAAGCGGAGCAGGAGATAGCTAGGCTTAAGCAGAGGCTTGAAAAATACGAGCCATACCTCCCCGGAGAGGTCGTTTACGTCCATATAGAGAGAGGGTGGCCGACAGCAGATAGACTCTTTGAGTTCGTAGGCGCTTACAAAAAGTATGTAGCTAGCATATGCGATATAATAGAGGTTGATAAAAAGGATTTTGAGTCCGAGCCTTTCCAGAAGTTGGTTAGAGAAGGTATCGTAAAACAGGCCATAATAACACCAGAGCAAGCTGAGAAGATTAAGGATGAAGTAGAAAGAATATTGAAGGAAAGGGATTTCAGAGGAGGGGCTTTTGATGCCGTGTTCAGAGAGGTCATAAGTCAAGTAGACTGGTCTAGGAGCTATGAAGAAGTACTTAAAGAGGCTACTGCTAGGGCTAGGACAATCAGTCCAATAATACCTCCTCCGACGGTGCCTACAGTACCCAAAGAATTGACTGAGGTGATTGCGAGAGAGGTTAGGAGGGCCGTGTACAAAGCTTTCTCTGCACCTAGGTTAAAACCAGAAGATGAATTCTATAAATGGGTAGAGAAGAATTATGGATATACACCAGAGAGATTCATATATCTACCTGAGGAGGAGAGAAAAAAAATAAGAGAGGAGTTTGCAAAGTGGAAGCTCGAAAGGAGACGTTAGTATTTAGCTAGCCTACCTTGCTAATGATATTGCCGGTTTCGTTGGTGATTTCTCTGCTATCAAAGACCTTATGTACGCTAATGTTGCGAGTGCCGCCTCGTGTCTCTTAGCGGCTCTCTCAGCAGGAGTCATTCCACCATGTACTTTAGGTCCAGTTAACTTATTTTTGGCCAGCGTAGTAGCCAACGTAACGGCGGATGCTGGCATATCAACACCCTTATATGACACCTTACCCTTCACATTTCCGTAAACTGTGTTCACCATTGTATCTACNAGAGCTTCTACGGCTTTGAGCTGTGGAAGGCTTAGGCCATCGAGACCCCTGAGTTGCCAAGGCGGACCAGACCTTAGGGTTAGCGGTTTCCTAGACCAGGGTACTGAGAAGTAGATCTGCATTCCTTTTAGGAACGGAATCTTCGCCATACTTTTCTATCACCTCCGTAATAGTTTTAAGATAGGGTTATAAATATAGTTTGCTGAGAGTAAGTGGAGAGGGGAGAATAAGTAGGTGAGTGGTGGAGATGGAGAAAGAGGAGAAAAAGAGTATAACGATAAAGGTTAGGCCAGATACATACAGAAGGCTCAAGCTCTATCAGGCTAAGATGGTGCTACAATCGAATGGAGAGAGGAGCTATACGATGGATGATGTCATAAACGCAATGCTTAACCTGATAGAAATTGCTTTTAAAGAAGCCGAGGAAGAAGAGGAACAAGAGAGTGAAAAAGGTTCTGGCAATTAATGTTCGAGTAGTTTTTTATCCAACCCTGATGATTTTATCTCCTGCTTCCACCTTTTGAATACCCTAATGTAGAAGGCTTGTTCTTCTTCAGGTAGCTCTAAGAATTCCTGTATCGTAGAAGGCCCATGGCCATACTTACCAGGTCCGTACTTCAAGTATTTATCAAATAGCGGGTCTTTCAATGTCTCTACGAGCTCTCCGACTGGGAGTATGGCTACTTGTTTTCCTGAAAGCTTCACAGTCTCTACATTGATTCCCTGTATCATTGGTTGTAAAGGCTTTGCACGATATACTGGATAGAATAGACCGCACACCGGGCAGTTCCATATATTCTTATCTACTCTTTCCAGGTAATAACCGCATGTAGGGCATTTGATTTCAATGTGCTTCATATCACTTCTTCCCTAAGCTACTGATTATTTTGTATGCCGCATACATGCCCAAGCCGAGCAGGCCAAGCGCCACTATGCCGTTCACCGTATCGCACCACTCAGCCGGTATCGGGATCTCAAACATGCCCAATAGCTTGCACTTCTTCGTAATTTGTTCTGGAAGCTGGTACGATTCGTCTATGGTTTTTAGGGTTTGTTGCAATTGGTCGTAAGTCAGTTGGCCCTGTTTGTACAAGTTCATGGCTTCCTGCTGAAGCTCCGCCTTGGTGCGGTATTGATACTCTATTAACTCAAGCTCTTTCATTTTAACCTCATACCAGACGGCGGAAACGTATACTACTCCAAGTATAGCGGCAATCGCTACTACCGCAAGTATTTCGGCTAGAGGTATTGGTGGTGTTCCCCTCTTCCTGTAGTACAGGTCAACGTACCTACCCTGCCAATTGACGCTACCGCCAACGTAGTCGTATCCTAAGGGCGTGATAAATGGGTTGACCGCTCCAGCTATCGACGGTATTGCCTCCTCAAGCTGTCTCTGCGATGCCCAAGGAAGCGGTATGAAGTAAAGCCTCAACACATGAGTGTACTCAGTCGGTGCCGCACTAACCTCTATTGTTAGGGAGTCTGAGAGGACCCGCTCTCCGTCCGAGGGGACGACGCCGTACAAGCCGTCAACCCTAATGTCCTTGCCGATTACCTTGTTGGTTATCGCCCAAACAGTCTTTACTCCAGCATCTGGCCATCCGTCGTCGTCATACAGCTCGTAGTATCCGTTTGAGTCAGTTCTTGCGGCAACATACTGGCCAGCCTTGTTCTTTATAGGCCAGTACCTGCCTAGGATGTCCTTCTCGGCGGCGGTAACCAGTTGGTTCGGGACTGGGTTGCCCATGTTGTCCTTAACATACCCGGAGAAGGTTATGGCCTCACCGGGCCTTGGGTTGCCTGACGGAGACTTCTTCGCAATCGTGATTGCGGCTACGTAGCTCTCGGCTGAGGGCTTTGGTGACACGGTAACTGAGGTGGTAGCGCTAACTGAGGCGTATCTGGCCGTGATTGTGAACGTACCGACGGATGCCGCCTTGAACGTTGTGCTGTAAGTGCCGTCGCCTGACGTGGTGACCAGCTTAGTGTTCCCGTTCATCTCGACCTCCACGGTCATGCCTGCCGCAGGCTGGTTGTTCATCGTTAAGTTGCCAGAGACCTTGATGTCGTCGCCTATGTAGTAGTTGGTCTTGTCAGTCTTGACGGTAACTTGGTAAACAGCCTCGCCGACTAGTGAGATGCATGTTCTGGCGGCTAGTTGTTTTGTGTCTGGGGTGTAGTAGTTGGCGCAGAGGTCATAGTATCCATAGGCAACTGTGACCATAACCTCGAAGTAACCTTTGCTGTCCGTCGTGACGGTCGTTCTCTTTCCAGCATACTCTATCTCGACATTAGCCCCAGCTATCGGCGTCGAATCGCTACGCAGGTAGCCGTATACCTTGATTTGTGAGCCAGTCGGTGCAGAGGACTTTTCCGCATTGAGCGTTATGCTGTATACTCCGGGAGGTACTGTCGGAAAAGTTCCCGTGATTGTAATCTGTGCTGTGGCACGCAAATTGTTATAAATGTCATAGTATGCCGCCGTGCATACGTTGGCATAAAGGACTGCCGTAACGTACGTCTCGAAGTAGCCCTTGCTATCGGTTTTTGGATATTGCTCTTGGTCGACGTAATGTATTCTTATGATTGCGTTGGCTACTGGGGTACTATCGCTGTACAGGTATCCATATACCCTTACGGGAGTCCCTATTGCCGCCGTCTTCGGGTCGGCATATAGGGACAGGGTATACTTCGGTATTAAACTCATTCTAATCACCTCACTCTACTACAACCTCAACCTCGGCAATTAGCTCCGGAACCTTCACAACTAAAGGTTGCTTTGCTGGTACCTTAGTAACTAAAGTGCGCTTAATTCCAGCAGTATCAGTTACCTCGCCAGAGAGCGTTGCTGTAAAATCTATCGTTTGACCCGCCTTTTCTGCTGGTGCTGTTGGTAAATCGACCTCGCCAACGTTAACGATTACACTCTGCCCTATGCCTACATTAGGAATATTGACCGATAGAGATCTCTGAAAACCTATAGCTGTTGCGGATATGGTAACTGTTGCTGTGCCACCAGCTATTCCAACAGTACTCTGTGGGCTAACAGAAATTTTGATCGATAACGACAATTTTGTAACAGCAATATTTTTTATTGGATTGAACCAATAAGCCATTTCACGCCGCCTCCATACTTAATTCCGCTTCTATAACAAGCTCTGGAGGTGTTGGCGTTGGGGTTGGAGTTGGAGGTGGTGTAGGTGTAGGAGTTGGGGCAGTAGGAGGTGTTGGAATTACTTCAATTGGGACGGTAGTAGTGGGCGTTACCTCAGGTTTTTTCTTCAGTAAGAAGTATGCTAAACCTCCAATAGCTCCAATACCCAATACTATCGGAATTATTAATTTTTTCGTACCCATTCGTATCAAGATAATTTATGTAAAAAGGATATAAATAGCTTTTTCTTATAGCTTTACGAACAAAAATGGGTCTAAGTTGCACCCTTACGGCCTCTCCTCCGCCTAGATGGCAAGTAGGAACTGTCGTGACGCTTACAGCTACTGTGTATATGGACGGCACCCCCGTAGCTGGAGCGGCTGTAACGTTTCAAATGCAATATGGTGCAATAAGGATACCATCAGGCCAGATAATGACCGATGGCTCTGGTAAGGCATATTATTCCTTCACAATACCAAAAGAGGCTGAGGCGGCTGGTAGTGTTGACTTTGGTGCCATAGTGCAATATCCGTGGCCATACCCTAAATACTATACTAGTTGCGGAACTAGCGGTCAGGTAGGGCCACCCTCATTAAGCGTATCCCTTAGCGCCTCTCCTTCTCCACCATGGCAACTATACCAGCCCGTGACGCTTACAGCTACAGTAAAGTACAGCACAACAGGAGCTCCAGCATCAGGAAGGACGATAGTATTCTATGTATCAGAGAGCGGGTCTCCTTATGCCAAAGTCGGGAGCTGTACCACGGGATCTGATGGCAAATGCTCTATAACATGGTCCCCAAAGACGGGCGGAACTATAAAGATAATTTGTTGGGATTCGCAAACTGGGGACAAAAGTAATGAGATAACGGGCTCTGCTCCAACAGCACCACCTCCTGCCCCTTGTACTAGAAGGGTATCCATATCGGTAGATAAGACGCAAGTTACTCCGGGAGCTAGTATAACAATATCCGGGAGCGTTCTTTGTGATTCAAGAGCAGAGCCAAACTACCCAGTAACTCTAATATCAGACTGGTTCAAAGCCTTTACGATATACACAGATTACATGGGTAAGTATTCGTATACAACTAATGCACCTTTAAAGGACGGGACATATACAATAACGGCATCAATCCCCGGAGACCAGAAATCGGTAACAATTACTGTTAAAACACCGGCGGTTGAAAGGCCAACCAGAATAAGGGTATTAACGACAAGCGCATACAAAGGAATAGAGTTTGCCGTTGAAGGATATTTAGAGTATCAGGACGTTGACGGTAGCTGGAAACCATTAGGAGGGCAAACTGTAGAACTGCTGGACCTGAATAGGTACAAGACTTACGGTACGGGCGTAACCGACGCTAGCGGTAAATTCAAGATTCCTGGACTGCTTACTTGGCTTGATAGCATAAGTTACTGGATACAATTCCGGGGTGTAGTTAATCAGTACCAAGGTTGCGGAATGGTAATAACCATAACGCTAAAAACGCCTACCGTTTATTTTGATGTCTATGCAAATCCTCCGCCAGATTGGTACTTAGACGACTGGGTTAAAATATATGGATACTTAAAGACTGCAGAGTTTGGTCCAATGGCTGGTGTGAACATAACTTGTGAGGTCTATATAAATGGTGTTTATGCATTTAATCTTGCAGGTGTTAGTACAGGGAGCGATGGTTCATTCATATTCCCAAGCGAAGGCATGTATAACAAAAAGGTCGGTGACGTTATAACATTTAAAGTTAAAGAGGGTAAATGGAATACTACTAAGGAGATTTCGGGTAAAATCGTAGGTGAAAAAAGGGCAGGTGTAGCCAAACCATATAATGTAACCCTGCAAGTTTCTCCAGGCCCACCATGGTATGTAGGACAGACAATTACGCTTACCGCAAAAGTTATGCAGGACAGCTCGCCTGTAGCAAATCAATCAGTATCGTTCGTCGTATATCCTGAGGGGACCACACCCGGAAAGATTATAGGAGAGGCAATAACTGATTCACAAGGAGTTGCCTCTATAAAACACACCATAGTTGTAGGAGGAAAAATAGAGATCAAAGCTTCAGCATACAACCCATATACAAAAACCATGTATTATAGTCCCTCAATATGGGGAGAGGTAATATCTGCACCACCTCCTACTCCTACGCCAACACCGCCGCCAACGGTAACCAAAAAACTGAGGTTGAGTTATAAGATTGTGGAGGGGACGTTGCCTGTGAAGTTAGAAATACCAAGCATAACCATACCCGGAGTCACAATACCAGAATATGTGAAAAGCTATACAATAACCACGAAAGAGGGGACGTTGGATTTATTGACAATAACGCTTACAAGCGGCACGTATAACATAACA
>JGI20130J15133_1002981_pt1 | contig 12020 bp, 17 predicted proteins | sample WasSprMetagenome_FD_15133 | JGI IMG/M metagenome (IMG submission 15133) | reverse complement strand
TGGACGTGGACGTGAAGGGCTTGCCGCCGGTGCTGATCCAGCAGATAAGGAGGGCCCTCGACGTTACTGCTAAAAGCCTCTAGCCTTGGCCTTCTTCTTCTTCTCCAGTTCTGTTTGGGTTAGTAGGGCGGAGAGCATCTTCGTAGCTCTCTCGGGCATGTAGCAGTGCGGCACCTCTCCCTCGCTCAGGATCCGTATCGCCTCCTCGAACTCCCTCATCTTGACGCCGAAGGGTAGCGCCCACACCACGACTATGGGCTTTCCGTACTGCCTAGCCGCGTCGACCACGGCCCTCGAGATGTTTATGAGCGAGGGGGCGTGCATTATGGGGGGCATCGTGATGATCATGTCTATGTTGGGATCCTGGCAGACAACTTCGAGCGCATCTCTGAACATGTTTATGTTCTCCATAACCGAGCCAGTCGTGTCCACAGGATTCGTGACGGAGGCTATCGGGGGCAGTATCTGCCTTAACCTCTTCACACTTTCCTCCGTCAACTTAGGGACCCTGAGCCCTTGCCTCTCGCAAGCGTCCGAAGCTATCACCGCTGGCCCGCCCAAGACGGAGACTATGGCGACTCTATTGCCGTGGGGCCTCAGCGGGCTCGCCAAGGCCATGGAGAGCTCGTAGAGCTCCTCGAAGCTCTCGGCTTGGATTATGCCCGCCTGCTTGCAGACCGCGTTCCAGACCTCGACTGACCCGGCTATGGCGGCTGTGTGCGACCTCGCAGCAGATTTCCCGGCCTCGAACTTCCCGGCCTTGAGCGCCACGAGGGGCTTGGTCGTGGACCTGCAGAGCTCTATGAACTTCCTCCCGTTCCTGACGGCCTCTATGTACATCGCTATCACCTTGGTGTCGGGGTCCTCCACGAAGTACTCCAAGACCTCAGTCAAGGTGACCACGACCTCATTGCCCGAGCTGACTATCTTGCCGGGGTGGAAGCCCCTCACGAGCGACAGGAGCAGGAAGCTTACCGAGAGCGTCCCGCTCTGAGCTATGAGCGAGATCTTGCCGGGTTCCAACGACCTCGCATCGAGGTTCAGATTTCCGAGGTTGAGGGCGAAGGTGCATAAGTTGGCGTAGAGGTTCGTCACCCCGATGCAGTTGGGGCCCAAGATCACCATTCCCGTCTCTTTTGCTATGGCTTGGATTTCGTCTTCCAGCTTTCTGCCCTCGTCGCCTACTTCAGAAAAGCCCCCTGCGAATATTATGGCCGCCTTGACTCCCTTCTTGCCGCAATCCCTCAGAACGCTCAGGGCCGTGCGCGCGCTGACGTCCATATAGGCGAGGTCGACCTCGTCGGGTATATCTAAGACGCTCCCGTAGCACTTCAGCCCCAAGACCTCCTTCCCCGCCAGCCTCGGATTGACGGGGTACACGGCGCCCTTGTAGCCGAAGTCCAAGAGGCACTTCAGGCGAGCGTATCCGAACCTGGTGGGATTGTCGGAGGCCCCCACTATCGCTACCGACTTCGGATAGAAGAGCGGTCTCATTCTCTCGACTACTTCCTTCACTATGTCCACCGCCCACGCCAAGGCTGGATACCGAGAGCGTTGGGCGCACGATATAAGTATTGCTCTTGAGCCTCGAGGCTCGAAAAGCGAAAACTTGATATAAAGCCCTGCCGCCAAAGCCCTCGATCCGCCTTGAACCCGATAATAAGCAGGGCATTAAGCGAGGGCAGGACGGCGCTCCTCGAGACGGAGGCCAAGGAGCTCTGCTCCCAGTACGGAATCCCGGTGCCCAGGTCGAGGCTCGCTAAGAGCTTGGACGAGGCTATGAAAGCCGCCCAAGGGATAGGCTTCCCCGTCGTGGTCAAGATAGTTTCGGAGGACATACTGCACAAGAGCGACGCGGGCTGCGTAGTCGTGGGCGTGAGCGACGCGGAGGAGCTTAAGGCGGCCTACGAGAGGGTCGTGGGCAACGCCTTGAAGTTCAACCCGAGGGCGTCGATAAGGGGCGTGCTCATCGAGGAGATGGTTCCCAAAGGCGTCGAGGTGGCCGTGGGAGGGCTGAGGGACCCCGAGTTCGGGCCGGCCGTCATGTTCGGCCTAGGGGGCATATTCATCGAGGTCATGAGGGACGTGAGTTTCAGGATAGCGCCCGTGAGCGAGGAGGAGGCCGAGGAGATGATGAAGGAGATAAGAGGTTTCAAGATACTTCAAGGCTATAGGGGATCTGAGGCCGTGGACCTCAAGGCCTTGGCCAAGATAATAGTTAGTGCGTCGAAGATGATGGCTGAGAACGAGGAGATAAGCCAGCTCGACCTGAACCCCATAATAGCCTCTAGACAAGGGGCCAAGGCCGTAGACGCTAGGGTGATACTTAGCCAGCCCAAGAAGTAGGCCGAGGCCGACGTTCAAGCCTTCAACGCGAAGGACGTCGTCCGCCTTGCTCACGGCCCTAGCGGCGATGAAGGACTCGGCCTCATGCTCCTTACGTGAAACTGCTCACCATTTGAGCAGGGGTTATGCCAAACCGTTAATTAGTTGCTCAAAGAAGTTACTCTCGGTGAGGGACTTGGAGAAGAAGGAGGCCGAGGAGATCCGCGAAATGCTGAGCGCCGTCTCAAAGTTCTTGGAGGACATAAAGAAGCCGATAACCGACCTCATAAACGTGATGCTCGACGCGATGCGCGGAGACAGGGTCGGCGAGGAGGTCGCCGCCTTCTACAAGAAGCTCAAGGAGAGCGGCCTCCCCGACGACGTTGTAAGGGACATGGTCAGGAAGTACTTGGAGGAGAGGGTCAAGATGGCGAGCCTCTTCGACAAGCTCATAGGCTCGATGGGCAGACCCAGAGAGCTTCGCCACCAAGGTTGCAGCGCCACAGGTGGCGCAGTTGATTGAGGAGCGGTTGCGCAGGATTGAGGACCTGCTGACTATGTTGTTAAAGAGGATTGAGGAAATCGAGCGCTTAGTCCGAGAGGTCGACCCACAAGCCCCTTCAATTTCTTTGGCTGGCAGGTTCATGCTCGTCTTCTCGATGCCGGCGCTTAGGGCCTTAGAGGCAGCCTCGACGGTCTTAAAGTTGATCCCAAGAGCTGGGGCCGGGGACGAGCTGGCGAGGACGATAATAGAGGCCCTCGCGGCTACCGAGGGAGAGGTGACGATATCTGAGCTCACGAGAATGGTTAGGGCCCTCAGGGGCAAGGCGTCGAGAAGAGTCGTGGCTGAGAGGGTTAGGAGGTTACACTCAAAGGGCTTGGTGAGCTTGAGGAGGACTGGCAATAGGGTCTACGTAAGGCTCGTGAAAGAGGCCTAGACCTTGGCGCTGAGGCTTGCGCTCGCGGCCCTCGCCTTCGCCGTAAGGACTTTCCTTTCGCTATCGGCCTTCAGCTTCAAGCTGCGAGCGAGGCTCTTCTTCTTGAGGAGGACCTACATCTCGAAGATGAAGAGGGCCCTCCATGAAGGTGGCCTCCCCGAGGACTTGAGGGAGGAGCTATTGGAGCTGTACTGCGAGAGACTTGACGGGTTCCTCTCGTCCTTGCGCTCCACCTTTAGAGCGACGAATCTTGTGAAGTCGCTCCTTCCTCGAGGAGCACTCAAGGAGTGTTAAGTAGCCGAGGTCGTCGCGTGAGCTCGTATCGCAGGCATCGTGAATGGCCAGGAGCAAGAGCCCTTGATCACCTCTCCCTCGCCTTCGGCTCCTCTACGAAGAGCGTTATTACCACTAACGATGCAACTCCTAATAGCATTGATAGATAGAAGGGTGACCTAGGGGAGACGTGCTCATAAAGGAAGCCACCTGCGAGGCTTCCAAACGCCACAGCCGTGGAGGCGGCGAAGTTGAAGAAGGCGTTCACCTTCCCCCTGTAGTCCATGGGCGTGAGGTCGGCCATCAGCGAACTGAAGCTTGCCTGCGACATCACGCTCCCGGCTCCCATGAGCGCAAGGGACGAGACTAAGAGGGGCAACCCCCCGAGCACAAAGAGGTATGCCGATAGCGCGAAAAAGGCTATGGCAATCAATAGGGGCTTCTTCCTTCCTACTTTGTCTATCAACTTCCCGGCTGGCATCGAGAAGACCACCGTGGTGATGGGAATCGTCGTCAGTATCAGGCCCCAGAGCACCTCGCCCACGGAGAGCTCCCTTATCGCGTAGACGGGCAGGAAGGGATGAATGGCGGAGAAGCCGAAGGCACTCATGGCCGCGACTAAGACCAAGAACGTGAGGGACCTGGAAAGCTTCTTGAACGTCGCAATGCTCTCTCTAAGAGCGACGGGATAGCTTCTCAAGAGCTCGACGACATCCAACTTCTCGTGCGCTTCGAGGGTCTCCTTTAAGTAAAGAGCCCTCAGGACGGCCGCTACCAAGAAGAGAGAGACCACCATGGCGTAGGCGATCCTCATGCCGGGCATGAGGCCGAAGGCACCACAGAGGATGGCCGCTACTATGGGCCCTGGCGTGGTGGAGGCAGTGCTTATGAGCGTGACTATGCTGAAGCCCATCCCCCTCTTTTCTGGCGGTAGCGAGTCGGCTATCATGGCCGTTAGGGCTGGCTGGTACGTGGAGTTGAAGATCGCCACCAACACGCTGCCCAAGAGTATAAAGTGCCAAGACGGAGCGAGGGCGAAGAGCGAGTAGCTCAGGGCCACTCCGAAGGTCATGGTGCATATTATCTGCTTCCTCCCGAACCTATCGGCTATGTACCCCCCTGGGAACTGCATTGAGGCGAGGGCGAGGGAGTAGCAAAGACCTATGAGCCCGACGACTGTCTCGCTCGCGCCCAAGCCCATGACGTAGAGGGCGTAGTACGTGGCCGGCACCTCCATGGCGAAGTCCATTATAAGCCAGCTGACGACGAGGACTGCGTAGTTGCCTTTAATGAAGGCGAACTCCTCTCTGACTCGCTCGAGGAGCCCTGCACGCGTTGGCACGCCAAAATGTTCTGTCAACGAGGCTAAATAAGCTGATATGGAGAGCTGGACGAAGCGTCTAGTCCGTCGAGAAAGACGAGAGCCTCGACATAGGGCTGAGCGCGATTCGCGAGAGGATTTGTCGTCCGAGTCCCGACTAAGGCCTAACCATCTTCGAGCAATATCTTCCTAGACGCACTTTTGTACAACCGCGAGACCTTGATGTTTCAGCAAATCCTCCGAGACCTACTTCGCGTGTTAATGGCGGTGAGCAGAAACGAGCCTACCTTTTCGACCCTCCCCTTGGCGACGTTGGCCGCTAGGCCCAGTATTTCGAGAGCTGATAAGCCCACTATGCACCAATCCGAGAGCCCGTGAGCCTTGAGCCTCTCCTTGATCTCACTTGGGAACCTCAGGACGACTACGTGTGCTCCAGGAAGCTCCTCGCCTTCGATGATGAGCTTGTCGACGATCGCTAACTCTCCCGAGACCTCGTGGCCGTCTGCTACGACCAGCCTCGTGCATCTGCCAACTAGCCTTGCACCTATTCTATCGGCGGCCTCCTCATCGAGCAGAGTTATCGAGGCCCCTGTATCCACCAATGCCGTGCCGCTCACGTTGCCCTTGGGCCCCACTAACGAGACGTCAGCCTTGACCAGCAAAGCTCGGCACCGCCTTCAATACTCGAAGGACGGGCGCCTTTATAAACGCTCGGTGTAGGCCTTAAACCTTCGATGCGCGCATATGTACTTCTTAAGCTGAAGGCCAACTTCTCGCGAGATTGGTCCGCCCTACTCCACTACCAAGCTTAAAAGGGCCTGCGAGGGTTATGGTGAGTGGTGGAAAGGTGGACGCACCAAGCAAGCTACGTGAGGCTAGGGACATCTTGGCGAGGGCCTTTCAAGAGCTGGCAGAGGGCGCAAAGAGCAACGATTCGCTGAAGGTCAGAGAATCGTGCGAGAAGGGCTGGCTGGCCACCGTCAAGGCCGTCGACGCGCTGCTCATCAGGTACGGTTACGGAGAGGCCAAGGCACATGCGGATAGGAGAAGGAAGCTCAGGGAGCTAGCTAGCAAGGTCGCGGCAGTCTCGAGGCTGGGCATTTACGACAGGGTTGAAGCTAGGAGGAGCGTCCTTCACAGTGACGGCTTCTATGGCGGGTCGCTAACGCCAGAAGAGGCCAAGGAGGAACTCAAGAAGGTTGAGGAGCTCATAGAAGACGTGGAAGGCCTTCTATAGATCTTAACAAGGTAGACGTGTTTCTACCGCAAATAAGGGCTTCGACCAACTCCTTCGAGACGCCTTCTACGTCGTCTTCAACGCCTTGCCCACGTCGTCTAAGTAGGCTTTGACCCTCTCCAGCTCGTACCTTACGTCCTCGACGTCTATGTAGCCTTCGTAGAACACCATTTCGTGGAGGTGCCTCTCCCTAGCCCCATACCTATCTCTAAGCATTAACCTCCCTATTTCGGGGATCCTGGCCTCAAGCTCTCTGAGCATTCTCCAACGCTCCCGGTGGCTGGATGGGAGCTTTCCCGAGACCTTCAGGATCAGGGCATTAGTCGCCTGTACCACCGCGTTCCACGCTTTTTCGGCGGAGTCCCTGATTTTGTAGGGATTGTTCTCCTTGACTCCCTCCTCGAACTCCTTGACCGACTCCTCGTAAAACCTGCGCGCGTCCTCGAAGTAGACGTGTGCTCTGTCGATCGCCACATCGCCGCACCACAGGGTAACTCCGCGCCCCGCCCTAAAAGGGCTAACCTTCGCGCACAACAAGACGTGGAAGAGGGCTGAGCGAATGCTCGGAATCCCCGCTTTGATCGTCAGCTGGGTTAAAGCAAAGCGCAAAACTGCAGGGCCAAAGGCATGGCCGTCACTGAGTCTAGCTCTTCAGCTCTAATTTGAGGTTCAAGTCGATTAAGCGCTCAAAGTCTCGGTCTCTCGTCACCAAAGTAAGGCCACACGCCATCGCCGTAGCCGCTATGAGCACATCGGCGTCGGGCATTGCTCGTCCCCTTCTCTTGAGGGTCGTGTAAATCTCGCAGTACTTCAGGATCACCTCGTTATCTATATCTAGCACGTCGTACGCTTCCTCGATGAGGTTCTTAACTTTGATCCTCTTCTCTTGAGGTACTCCTCTCAGAACCTCTACTAACGTGATCACCGATATCGCTCCTCTCTCGAAAAACCCTCTTTGAAGTTGTTCTATGAGCGCGCTAGCATCAAACAACTTCATCTCAATGTAAACCCCTTCCTGAATTCCTCGCTGGATTTCAAGATTCTCTCGAGGTCTTCAGCGTCAAGGGTGCGCCTCAGCTCCTCAAACGCTACCCTAGCCCTGAGCTCTTTCAATTCTGTTAAGAGGCCGAGCAAGAAATTGCTCCAATCGCGGTCCCCCTTCTCTTTCCCCAGCACTTCCTTAACGTCCTTCAAAACCGATATGGTTGCATACTTTTTCAATGATATCACCTAATAACTACGTAACTACATGGTTATCACTTCTTGCCCCTTATAATACTTGCTGCTCAACAACTTTCGTCGTCGAGCTCGACGAGACGTGGCTCGTGCGTAGGGACGAGTAGCAAAGCGTTATTAAGCGTTTGAGCACTTCACAAGTCAGTGGGGCTCTTGTTGGAGTCCTCGAGCCTTGACGCCAAGCTCAAGGAGTGGCTCGAGTACTTCAGAGAAGCCAAGGAGGTCAGGAGGAAGTACGCTAACTGGGAGTTCATAAGGTCCCAGCCGCCGAAGATAAGAATAGCGCTCGAGTACTACGTGGAGACAGGCGACCTGTTCAACGCTGCTAAGTTAGCAGGAATGACCATGGAGGAGTTTAACGAGCTGAGGATCAAAGCGGGGATTCCGAGCATTGGTTGACGCCATAGCCGACACCTCATTCATAATAGACTGGGTCAGGTACTCGAAGAACAAGTTACTATTCAAGGTCTTCGACGTCGTCTACGTGCCTGAGAGCGTCTTAGCAGAGATCAGGAGCGAGGGCTCGCTATTGTGGATTTCCAAGGGCTTAGAGGGAGGGAAGCTGGCCATACTCCCCGAGCTACCTGACATCTCTAGGGAGGCTCTAAACCTCGTCGCTAAGAGCAGGAGGTTTCCGGTGAGGCCCGTGGACTATCCAGAGGCGTTCTGCATGGTAGTCGGCAAGAGACTTGGCCTAGTGGTCCTGACCGAGAACGGAGGGGCCGTGGCCTTGAAGGACTATGACCCGGAGTACTCCGGCGTCAGGGTCTGGAGAGGCATCGACGTCCTCTACGCGTTGTGGAAGTCGGGCCACATCAACAGCTTTAAGGACGAGCTAGAACTATACCAGCGAGAGACCAAGCGGACGTATTCTGGGCGGGACTTGGCCAAGTACGGTGAAATGCATGGAGGTCTATGAGGACAAGCTAAGGGAATGGATCGAGCGCTTTAAAGAGGCGAGAGAAGTCAGGAGGAAGTACGCTAACTGGGAGTTCATAAGGTCCCAGCCGCCGAAGATAAGAATAGCGCTCGAGTACTACGTGGAGACAGGCGACTTCCGGACTGCCGCTAGGATGGCCGACATGGCCGTCGACGAGTTCGTGAACATGGCCAAGGATCAAGCCAACATACCCTCAACGGACTAAACCAAGTGAGGCAGACGAAACAACGAGCATTGCGAGAGTGGCAATCTTAGACGTAAGGCTCGCACTCCAACGGGCTCCTCTGATCCTAGTCCTGATCTTCTCGGCCTTTTTCTTCATCCGGAGCTGGTCAAAGCACGACTTGTTGCACAACGTCATTACCTTCGGAGGTCGTCTTGAAGGCTTCATCAGTTAATTAAAACAGTATGTTGCGCTCTGTCGTTGGCGAAGAGCGAAGCTCAAAGTCGCTTGGACACCATGGAGAGGTGCCTAGGGAGACTAAAGTTGCCTCGAAATCGCGCGCCGTCCAGCCTTCTTAGGAAGGGCCTGCAGGTCACAGCAACAATATCCTCGTCTCCTTGAGCTTGCCTGTCGTCGGATCCACCGTCAGGCCTAGGGCCTCTAGAGTTAGGACGCCTATCAAGGCGTCCTTGATCTCCTTCGATATTAGAACCGGGGTCACCCCCTGCTTGCCTTCGATCTCCACTATTGCGAAGCTCTCGTCAAGGTCGGCATAGCCCTTGGCAGTCTCCACCCTCTTCTTGCCGACTACCCTGAGGCCCAGCTCTTCGCAAATCCACGAGGGCACGACTGTGAAGGTCGCGCCAGTATCGACGAGGGCCACCACCTTGACTTCTTGGCTCGTGAGGGGGTTGGCTATCCTCGCCTCGACCCAGACGTGGCTCATTCGAATCCCTAGCTCTAAAGAGTGAGGAGCTTATATAAGCGTAATAAGCGTGATGGCTGAGGCCCGTTTGACTTCTACTAAGCCATCTTTAGATCATAAGGACTCAGTTGCTATGATGAGACCTCATGCTGTCTGTCAACCTATATCCATAAACTTTTGAAAGACTTCTTGCGAATACAAAGCTCGTCGTCTTCGGCTCAGTCGCCCGTGGCGATGCCAGGGAGAAACTGCGACACTCATTGACGTCCTCTTCGCCGAAGTCTTATCGTCGGAAGATTAGTAAGAGATCTACCGACGGTCCATTCATGATGTAGGGTTCTTAGTCATTAGGCATAGAACTCGGTAAAACGATATGGGAAGAAACTTTGTAGTAAAAAATTATATATTACTAATCTCTTTTTTCTAGCATGAAAGTTAAAGTTACTAGGCATTTCCAAATCACTATTCCGGCCGAGATGAGGGAAAAGCTCGAAATAAAAGAGGGAGACTACGTAGAAGTCATGCTTGATGAACGTGAAGGCGCGATAATTGTAAAGCCCTATAGAAGAAGGTGGACCACGTTAAAGCTCGGCAGAAGGTTAACGCCCGAGGAGATCGAGGAAATTGTCAGAGAGGCAACTAACGAGGTCGCGAGTAGTTATTGACACAAACGTCCTAGTATATGCGACGTTTGTTGATAATGAGCATCACTATGAGGCTTATCGCATGTTGCAAGGCATGACGTAGTCATGCCCTACATCGTTCTCTACGAGTACTTGTGGGTTTTGGCTAGACTGACGGGGGACGTCGATGTAGTGAGGACGAAGCTCAACGAGCCATCGGACTTTCCACCCATTCACGAGGACCTGAAGATCACGCATAAAGGGTCACGCATAAAGGGATCTCTTTGTTAAAGGAAGACGGCGCTCCGCTTTCTTTGCTAAATGACTACATAATTCTATCGATAGCCATGTCAGAGGGGTCCTAGTGACGCACGATAAAACGTTAAGGAGGTTGGCCACCAAGAGACAGGTCGTAGTAATGCCCTAACGCTTATGTGACGTAAGAGACGTCGACGTGCTTTTTAACAATGAAGGAGCTATTAAAAAGGTCTTCGTTGTAGGTTTGGGAGGGCGTCGAGCCAGGGCGTCTGCTTTTTCCGCGGCCTTATAGTAAGAAAGAATTACGGGAGGCGGTCGAGTTCGAGGACCGTACTTCAAGAGGTCTCGAGGTCTACGTCGGCACGTCCGGCTGGCTCTACGACTGGAACGCCGAGGGCACTCTTGACTGGTACGCGAGGAGCTCCGGCCTGAACGCCGTCGAGCTGAACGCCTCGTTCTACAGGTTCCCCTTCCCCGGTCAAGTGGCCTCTTGGGCTAGAAAGGGCAGGGGGCTCAGGTGGGCCGTCAAGGTCAGCAGGATCATAACCCACGTCAAGAGGTTGAAGGAGGATTCCCTCTCCACGTGGGCCAAGTTCAGGAGGCTCTTCGACCCTATGGATGACCTCATAGACTTCTACTTATTCCAGCTCCCGCCTAACTTCAAGAAGACTGAGGAGAACGTGAGGCGGCTGAAGCTCTACGCCGAGGAGACAGGCCTGGGTCCCAGGCTCACGGTCGAGTTCAGGGACGAGTCCTGGTTCAGCGATGAAACCGTCGAGCTCTGTGAGGATCTAGGGATAACTGTCGTCTCTATAGATGCCCCCCTAGGCACTTGGATAGTCAAGAGCGGGGAGGCCCTCTACCTGAGGATGCACGGCCGCGATGTGTGGTACGCCTACGACTACAGCCGCGAGGAGCTCGAGGAGGTGACTTCAAGGATCTTGGCCTTAAAGCCGAGGAGGGTCTACGTCTTCTTCAACAACGACCACTGGATGCTCGACAACGCGAGGGCCATGCTTGCTATGCTCAGAAGTGCCTCTACGAGCTCGTGACCTGAATCGCTCCAAACTTCCAAGCCCCAGACACGGGCCCGTGCTCGGAACTAGCTAGACCCTCACCACCGCTCCTCCGGAGGCCTTCCTGAGCCTATTCATGATCGCCAGCCCGAGGCCTCTCTCCTCGAAGCCCTCGGCGACGGCATAGTCAATGCCCTTGGCGTCCAGCTCCCTGAGCGTAGCGAATAGCCTCTTGGCCACTGTGAACAGGTGCTGGCGGGAACCGAGGTCGAGCACCTCCACCCCCAGGTCTAGGTACTCGTCACGAGTCTCAGAGCTACACAACACCGCGACCCTCCTACGACCCTCCTTCGCCCTCGAGGCCAGCACCCTCACCTTGGCCACGACATCGGCTAGCTTGGCGCTGTAGTCGTCCGCCTCCACGACGACCAGCTCCGCCTCGGGGGCGTAGTGCTTGTACTTCATGCCTGGTGAGAGAGCCACCTCCGCCTCGCCGTGTCCCTTAGCGTAGTGAGGGATCTCCAGCCTGACGCCCAAGGCCCTTTCGACTTCCTCTATCGGTAGCGCCCCGGGCCTCAAGAGCCTCGGCGGGCTCGCCGTCAGGTCCACGATCGTCGACTCGAGGCCGTGTATTGTCTCGCCAGCGTCCACGATCACGTCTATCAGGCCGCAGAGGTCGCTCACAACGTGCTCGGCCCTCGTGGGCGACGGCTTCCCGGACTTATTGGCACTTGGGGCGGCGATTGCCTCTTCGCTCAGCTCTATCAGCTTCAGGGCGACGGGGTGGGCTGGCGACCTCACAGCTACCTTAGAGAGGCCTGCAGTCACCTCGCCCGGTACCAAGGACCTCTTCCACCAAACCACTGTCAGGGGACCTGGCCAGAACCTCTCCACTAACTTCACGATCTCCTCAGGCGGGCTCTCCACGAGCTCCAAAAACATCGAGACACTGCTCACGTGGACTATCAGTGGGTTGTCGAGGGG
>JGI20130J15133_1002978_pt1 | contig 12026 bp, 9 predicted proteins | sample WasSprMetagenome_FD_15133 | JGI IMG/M metagenome (IMG submission 15133) | reverse complement strand
CTGATGAACGTACAGTACGCGATCAAGAACGGCACGGTCTATGTGCTGGAAGTCAACCCGCGCGCCTCGCGCACGGTGCCCTACGTAAGCAAGGCGACCGGCGTGCCGCTGGCCAAAATCGCCGTGGGGCTGATGCTGGGCGGCAAGCTCAAGGACTTCGCGCATCTGACCGGAGGCCAGGTCTCCGGCGTCCTGCCCGTGCCGCAGTTTTTCGTGAAATCGCCTGTGTTCCCCTTCACCAAGTTCCCGGGCGTAGATCCCGCGCTGGGGCCCGAAATGCGCTCCACGGGCGAAGTCATGGGCGTGGGCGAAAACTTCGGCGAGGCATTCGCCAAGGCGCAGCTGAGCGCCGGAGTGCCGCTGCCTGACCGCGGCGCGGTCTTCATCAGCGTGAACGACCGAGACAAGCCGCAAGCGGTGGAAGTGGCGCGGACGCTCGCGCAGTTCGATTTCGCGCTCTACGCCACGCGCGGCACTGCGGCGGCGCTGCGGGCGGCGGGCCTGAACTGCCGCACGGTGTTCAAAGTGAACGAAGGCCGGCCCAACGGCGTGGATCTGATGAAGGCCGGCGCCGTGCAACTGGTGATCTACACGCCCGCCGGCGCGCATTCGTTCTCGGATGAGAAAGCCATCCGGCGAACCGCACTGGCCTACCGCATCCCCTGCATCACAACGATCAGCGCGGCGCGCGCCGTTGCCGAAGCCGTGACCTCCCGCCGGCGCGATCCCATCCGCGTCTGGAGCCTGCAGGAAATCCACGCCCCGCGGGAAACCGTGGTCTGAAGCGCTCCCTTCCCACGAGGCGGCCAGCGCTGCGGCACAATATCACCATGCGAAAACCATCGTGGATTCTGTGCCTGCCGGCGTTGATCGGCCTCGCGGCCCCGGCGCAGAAACTGCCCGAACTCAACGATGGCGAGCCTCACGGGGACCCGCCCTTCCTGCTCGAGGACGGCTGGAGGCCCCTGTTCAACGGGCGGGATCTCTCAGGCTGGCATCCGCAGGACGCCAAAATTCCCAACGAGTGGATGACCACGCGCGGCGTGCGATGGGAACCGCTGCTGGCGCCCACGCGCTTGTTCGCCGTCCCCATTCCGGGCGACCGCCTGATCAACGGACCCAACGGCCGCACCGTCAACCTAGTCACGGACGAAAAATTCGGCGACGTTGAACTCTATCTGGAATTCATGCTGGCCAAAGGCTCCAACTCGGGCGTCTACCTGCACGGCCTTTATGAAGTACAGATCTTCGACAGTTGGGGCTCGCCCGAGCCCATGAGGACCTCCGATTGCGGCGCGATTTATCATCGCTGGATTGACGGCAAGGGGGTGGGCGGCTCCCCGCCGTTGCGCAACGCCAGCCGGCGTCCGGGCGAATGGCAGTCGTTTCAAATCTGGTTCCGCGCGCCGCGCTTCGATGCCTCGGGCCGCAAGATCGAGAACGCACGCTTCATCCGCGTGCTCCACAACGGTCTTCTGGTGCAGCAGGACGTGGAGGTAGACGGCCCGACGCGCGCTCACATGCCGATCCCCGAGGCGCCCACCAACCCGATCATGCTTCAGGGGGATCACGGGCCGGTCGCCTTCCGTTCCATTTACGTCAGGCCACTGCGTCCGATCGTCAAGCGCTGAGGCCCGACCCCGAGGCCGGCGAGAGGTCAACTCTGGCTCTCGCCCCCGGAATCCGCCGGCGTCTCGGCGTCCTCGGTATCGGATTCGCGCTCGCGGTAACCGTAGCTCGAATAGTAGTAAGTGTACTTGCTGTAAAGCTCGCCGGCGCGCGCGCCGTTGACCACCACGCCGATCACGTTGTTCTCGCACAGTGATTGCATGGCGCGCGCCACCGTGTCAATCGTGGTTTGCCGGATCCGCACCACCAGCAGGGTGCCATCGGCGATCGTGCCCAGCAGATTCGCATCGGCGGAAAACAGCAGGGGCGGGCTGTCCAGAATCACCCAGTTGAACAGTTTGGGCAGCTCCCGGAAGAGCACGCGCACCTGGCGCAGATTCAGCAGTTCGAGAGGATTCTTGACCATGCTGCCCGCAGGCATCAGACACAGATTCATACCTGCCACGCGCTTGATGACTGCTTGCAGGGGCGCGTTGCCGAGCAGGAAGTCGGTGAACCCGGGACTGCGAGGGATCTGGAAGAGACTGTGGATCACAGGGCGCCGGAGGTCACAATCCGCCAACAACGTGTACTGATCGCTCAACTGCGCCTGCGAGATGGCCAGATTGGCCGCCACGAAAGATTTGCCTTCGGCGGGGGAAGGACTGGTGATCACGATGGCGTGCAGGGGCTGCAGCTTTTGCAAGTGGTTCAGGCGGGTGCGCAAACTTCGGAACTCTTCGGCCGGCGGCGCGTGCGGTCGGGCCAGATCAATCAGTAAAGCTTCCGGGGCGGGCCGGAAAGGAACCTCTTCGAGCAGTTCGAGAAATCCGGCTGCGGGAATGACTCCCGGAGCGCCTGCCAGCTCGGCGCCGGGGGCAGGCTGCACCGGCGGTCCGGTCTCGCCCGCCATCTGTTCAGCCTTTCGCAACGCATCGTGAACCCGGCTCATTTACGCTGCCTTTCGCACATCCATTTTCAGGAACGATTCGAGTAATAATACAGCACCGAACCCGCCATGGCTGCCAGGCCCACCAAGGATGCCGCCGACCATGCGAGCCAGCGCAGCCTCCGCTTGCGTTGCAAAACCAGGTCGTTTTCCAGCAACGGGATCGTGGCCAGCACCGCCAGCTTGGTGTAGGCGCGCACGTCCTTGAGGGTTTTCAGCGACGTATCTTTCATCTCGCGCACGCCCACTGCGAAAACTCCCAGCATGAGGCCTATCCCGAGGCCCGCTCCGATAATGAGCAGACGATTCGGCTTGGCCGGGCGCTCGGGCAGGGACGCAGGTTCGAGCAGCTCCAGCTTGTCCCCCTGGCCCCGGGCGACCAGGTCCGTCGCCATCTCCGAGGCCGCGGCGCGCTTGCTCAGGTCTTCGTAGCGGGCCCGGGCCAGATCGCGGTTGCGCGTCAGCTCGGCGTAATCGCGCTCCACCAGAGGACTGCTCTCGATGTAACTCTGGTATTGCTTGATTAGCCGCTGGATTTGCTGCTGTTCTTTGACCTTGGCTTCGATCTCCAGATTCTTGGCCTCGATCTGGCTCTGCAAACGGGCGATGTTGGCCTCGGCTTCCCTCAGTGCTTTGAGTTGTTCGGGGCGTAGGGCGCGCGCCCCCGGCTGTTCCGTCTTCGCCGGCGCCTCCTGAGCCAGTAAGGCCTGGCGGTTCTTGCGTAACCCTTCCAGTTGGCGCTGCAACCGCTGCACGTCCGGGTGATCATCCCGATAGCGTTCCCGCATACCTACCAGCGCTGTCTCGAGGGCTACGATCTGGCGCTCGACTTCAGCCAGGCGCTCGCGACGCACGGGCGCTTCCGCCGCTTCCTGTGCCGGGCCGATGGACGCAATCTGGTCCCGGAGGATGCGGATTTGCGACTCCAGCATCAGCCGCTCCTGCACCAGGCGATTGATGGCGTCATTGATGCCTGCCAGTTGCGTTTCGAACGCCCGGATGGCGTTGAGGTTGCGATCCAACTGGTCCGGCAAGCGCCCGCTGTTGCGCACGCGGAACTCGGCCAGCTTGTTTTCCCACTCGTCCAGCTCCTTCTTGGCTTGCTGGAGCTGGTCTTTGAGAAATTCCGTGGTCTGCACGGACTGGCTGGAGCGGGTGCGGATATTCTCTTCGATGAAGCGCCCGGCCAGATCGGCGGCCACCTTCTGGGCCAGGAAGCGATTGGGGTAGGCGAAAGAAATCCGGAACACCGAGGCTCGGTCCCGGGCCGCCGTGGAAAGCCGCGTCACGGGGGAAATGCGAATGTCCCGGGTGCGCATCTGCTCGATGATGTCCTCCATCGGCAGGCGCGCCCGCTCGCGCGGGTAAAGGTTATACGTCTGGATGATGTTGATGAGGGTGGGCCGGCTGAGAATGTTGGAAGCCATAGCGCTGATGCGCTGGGAAATTTCCATCGTCACGTTGGAGGGGACCAGTTGCTGCGGTACCTGCGGGGGAGTGACCTGGATCGTGGCCTCGGACACGTAAGTATCCGGCCACAAGAAAGCGACGACTACCGCCACCACCAGGCCCGCGAAAGCCGGCCCTGCCAGCCACCCCTTGTTGCGGCGAACGATTTCCAGATAATCTTCCAGATCCAGTGGCCTTCGTTCTACCGTGAGAGCTTCCCCGGGCGGCTGCATCCCTCAATCCTCTTATCGGTAATTCGCCTCGCCTGCTGAAGCTGCCTTCAGGGAACGATGATATAGTCCCCGTGCTGCAAAACAATGTTTTGGGAAAGGTTCTTGCCCTTGATCACGTCGTTGTAATTGAACTTGATGCGCTGGTTGCCGCGCAGGATCGTGATGTTTTTCTTGTTAGCGAACTCGCGGAAGCCACCGGCGAGGGTAAGAGCCTCCAGCACGGTAACCGGCGTCACCAGCGGATAGGCTCCGGGACGATTGACCTCCCCCGTAACGTAGTAACGCTTGCTGCGAACTGCCTGTACCGAGACGATCACATCGGGGTTGTTGATGTATTTTGAGAACGCCGCGGTTACGGCGGCGTCGAGTTTGTCCGGCGTCAAGCCGGCGGCCTGGATGTCGCCGATCAAGGGCAAGGTGATCTTACCGTCGGGACGCACAGTCACCAGCCCTGAAAGTTCGGGCTCCCGCCAGACCCGGATGAGGAGAATGTCCTCGGGGCCGATGATGTAAGTGCGCGGGTCCACGGCCGCCGGCGGGGCCTCCGCCAGAGATTCGCGCGCCGCTTCGCCCGCCGGCTTGGCCGCCTCGGGCTCGCGCGGGGCGGGCTGTTGCTGCGCCTGCGCAGCCAGGGATCCGCAAAGAACCAGCGCCATGAACACGCCCGCTGCGGTGGCGTTCATCCCAGTCCTCCTGTGGCAATGCTGATGGAACGGCTGTTCGGGTCGTTGCAAGAAGGAATCCAAACCTGTCGTGCAGCTCGACGTGCGCCGCTCTGCTTATTTTACTGCAATCGGCAGACGGACCAGCCACACCGGGCGGCGTTCAATCGCCCGTGGTCTTGGTGGCGTGCTCGAACAGGAAAGCCAGTGTTTTCTCGGTACGGATGTGGTGGGCGATGCGGCGCAGCGCGTCCTGCTTTTCCAGCCGCATGCGCACGGCGGCAACCGGTTGGCGCTCCTGCCGGGCAATGCGCTGGACCTCGCGGTCCACCTCGTCTTGGGTGGCGTAAATGCCCTCGCGGTCGGCAATTTTCTCCAAGATCAACGAGGCCTTCACGTCGCGAATGGCGCGTTCGCGCCGTGCCGCCTTCCAGGCCTCCCAATCCACCTTGTCGGGATCCAGGCCCTGGGCCTCCAGCTGGTCCATGGCGCGCAAAACCTGCGACTCCAGATGACGCTCGACGTAGGCCTCGGGCACAGGGAAGTCGTGCATGTCCACCAGCTTTTCCACGAGCTTGTTCTGCGCCTCCTCGCGCGCCGCCGCCTGCCGTTCCATCAGCAAAGCTCGCCGGATGGCCTCGCGCAACTCCTCCAGGTTCAGATAATCGCCAACGTCCTGCGCGAACTCGTCGTTGAGCTCGGGCAGTTCCTTGCGCCGCACAGCCTTGAGGCGGGCGCGGAAGCGGACCGTCTTCCCGGCCAGCCGTGGCTGCCCGTAATCCTCCGGGTAGCGGACCTCGAATTCCTTCTCCTCGCCCGGCGACATCCCGCGCAGGTTATCTGAGAAGGCAGGCAAGGTGTCCTCGCCGCCGATTTCCAGCGTGAGTTCCTCCTGTTTGATGGGGGGATCCGCGCCGGCCAGGCTCTCGATGGCGAGAACGGCAAAGTCGCCGTCTTCGAGGGGACGAGGCTCCACCGTCACCAGTTCGGCCTTCTGCTGCCGCAGCTCTTCCAGGCGCCGCGCCACATCCTCGTCGGTGACCTCCGGCTCCTGATAGGGAACGGCGATGCCCTTGTATTCGAGCAGCTCGAACTGCGGCTGCACCTCGAACTCGGCCGTGAAGCGCAGCGGGTCGCCGGGCGCGAAATGCACTTCGCGGATCTCGGGCGTCCCGACGATGACCAGACCCTCCTCCTCCGCGCGCCGGAACAGATACTTGGGAACCAGCTCGTTCAGGACCTCGCGGCGGATTTCCTCCGCATACAGACGCAGGATGAGGCTGGCGGGCGCCTTGCCCGGGCGAAAGCCACGCAGATGCACCTTCTGCTGGATCTTGGCCACCGCGCGGTCACTGGCCTCGGTGACTTCCGCCGCGGGAACCGTGATCTCCAGGGTCTTGCGAATCTGCGAAGGATCAGCCAAGCCTGCACCTCGCCGCCAGTGGTGTCAAGTCCCTTCGGACCACGTCGCCAGATAGCGCTCCTGCTCCGGCGTGAGCCGGTCAATCTTGACGCCCATGCACTCCAGCTTCATCCGCGCCACCCGCCGATCCAGTTCTTCAGGAACCGGATAAACGCGCTTTTCCAGCCGCGCGTGATTTTCCACCAGATACTGGACCGCGAGGGCCTGGTTGGCGAAGCTCATGTCCATGACCGATGCGGGATGCCCTTCCGCGGCAGCCAGATTGATCAGGCGGCCCTCGCCCAGCACGTAGATTCGGCGGCCGTCGCGCATGGCGTATTCTTCCACGAATTCCCTCACCTGGCGACGGCTGGAAGCCATGCGGCCCAGAGCCTCCAGATCAATCTCGACGTTGAAGTGTCCCGAGTTGGCCAGGATGGCTCCATTCTTCATGCGCTCGAAATGCTCGCGCGTGATGACGTTCTTGTTGCCGGTCAGGGTCACGAAGACATCGCCGATTTCCGCCGCATCGAGCATGGACATCACGCGGTAGCCGTCCATGAGCGCTTCGAGGGCCTTGATGGGATCCACCTCGCAGATGATCACGTTGGCGCCCATGCCGCGGGCCCGCATGGCCACGCCGCGCCCGCACCAGCCGTAGCCGGCCACCACGAAATTCAGCCCCGCCAGCAGGATGTTGGTCGCGCGGATAATGCCATCCACCGTGCTCTGCCCGGTGCCGTAGCGATTGTCGAACAGGTGCTTGGTCATGGCGTCATTGACGGCGATCACCGGATAGCGCAGCACGCCGTCTTTGGCCATGGCGCGCAGGCGGATGACGCCGGTGGTGGTCTCCTCGGTGCCGCCCAGCACGCCCTCCAGCAGGTCCTGCCGGCGCGTGTGCAGCGTAGTCACCAGATCACAGCCATCGTCCATGGTAATCTGCGGACGGTGCTCGAGGGCAGCCAGGATGTGAGCGTAGTAGGTATCGTTGGATTCGCCCTTGATCGCGAAAACGGGAATGTTGTAGTCCCGCACCAGCGCGGCCGCCACGTCGTCCTGGGTGGAAAGCGGATTGGAGGCGCACAGCACGGGCTGGGCCCCGCCGTCGCGCAGGGCGATCATGAGATTGGCCGTCTCCGTAGTGACGTGGAGACAGGCGGCGATCCGTATGCCGGCCAGAGGCTGGTCCTTGATGAACTGCTTGCGGATCTGCTGGAGGACCGGCATGGACTGGAACGCCCACTCGATCCGTCGCTTGCCCACATCCGCCAGCGAGAGATCCTTGATATCGCAAGGAACCGAACTCGGAAGATTGGTGGACATATCGCCTCGCTTCTGTGGCGCCTTCCTGCCTGACTAACCGACGCTGGCCGCGCGCAGGCCCGCCGCCTCGCGCAACGCCGCCACCTTGTCGGTGGCTTCCCAGGTGAACGTATCTTCGGTACGGCCAAAGTGACCGAAGGCAGCCGTACGGCGGTAGACCGGACGCCGCAGTTTCAGGTGCTCGATCATACCCCNTGGCGTCAGCGGGAAGAACTCGCGGATCAGCCCGACGATCCGCTCGTCCGGGATTGCTCCCGTGCCGAACGTGTTGACGGAAACCGATACCGGCTCCGCTACACCGATGGCGTATGCGAGTTGGACCTCGCAGCGTCGCGCCAGGCCTGCCGCCACCAGGTTCTTGGCGATGTAGCGCGCCATGTAGCAAGCAGAACGGTCCACTTTGGTCGGGTCCTTCCCGGAGAAACAGCCGCCGCCATGGCGTCCCATGCCACCGTAGGTGTCCACGATGATCTTGCGTCCGGTGAGTCCGGTATCGCCATGAGGACCACCGATGACGAAGCGCCCGGTGGGGTTGATGTGGTACCTGGTCCGGCTGTCAACCATCTCGGGCGGGATCACCGCGTCAATTACGTGACGCTTGACCTGCTCGCGAACCTCCTCGATGGGCACGCGGTCACTGTGCTGCGTGGAGACCACCACGGCAGTGACGCGCTTGGGTGCGCCGTCCACATACTCTACCGACACCTGGCTCTTGCCATCAGGGCGAAGGAAATCCAAGATGCCCGCGCGCCGCACCTCACTGAGGCGGCGCACCAGCTTGTGCGCCAGCATGATCGGCAGTGGCATGAGCTCGGGCGTCTCGTCGCAGGCGTACCCGAACATCAAACCCTGATCGCCCGCGCCGCCGGTGTCTACGCCCATGGCGATGTCGGGCGACTGCCGCTGCACCATGTTCAGAATGCCGCAGGTCTGCCAGTCGAAGCCGTAGGAGGGGTCCGTGTAGCCGATATCGCGAATCGTCTCACGAGCCACCTTGGGAATGTCCAGCGAGGCTGTGGTGGTGATCTCGCCTGCCACCACGCAGATCCCCGTGGTGACGAGCACCTCGCACGCCACTCGTCCGTTGGGATCCTGTTCCATCACCGCGTCCAGGACGGCGTCCGAAATCTGATCCGCCATCTTGTCCGGGTGCCCTTCGGTCACCGACTCTGACGTGAAAATAAAGCTACGCCCTTCTGACACGCATGAACCTCCGTTACGGCTTCTCGCTCCGTCCGACCGCCTCGGGAGCGGCCGGCGTATGAACCCTCATCGGGCAGCATTTCAAAGTGTATCGGAGCCGACCCCCTCGGGTCAATTCCGTGCCTGGCGGCGAAACGCTGCACCCGCGCGCCGACCGTGCTATACTTCGAGAAGCCCCGCCTTGGATCCGACCTCCAATCCTGGGCATCAGACGAACATGGCTCAAGCAAAACTAGGCGACACTGTCAGAGTTAATTACACCGGGAGACTGGACGACGGCACGGTGTTCGATTCCTCGCTGCGCAGCGGGCCGCTGGAGTTCACCATCGGCGACGGCCAGCTCATCCCCGGCTTCGAAAACGCTGTCATCGGCATGTCCCCCGGCGAGACCAAGACCCAGAGGGTGCCGGCGGAAGAGGCCTACGGACCGCACGCCGACTTCCTGGTCATTGAGGTGGATCGCCGCCGCGTGCCTCCGGAGCTGGATCCCAAAGTGGGTGACCGGCTCCAGCTTCAGCACCCCGACGGACGCGTCACCCCCGTGCTGGTCACCGCAGTTACCGAAACCACGATTACCCTCGACGCCAACCACCCCCTCGCAGGAAAGGATCTGACGTTCGACATCGAGTTGCTGGAGATCGTCGAAGAAGGCGAAGCCTGATCAGCTCGGTATCTTCCGCGTGGACATAGCGGCCATTACGAGTGTGCCCACGGGCGGACTCACTTGCGCGGACGCGCACCGCCGCCGATCGTGCCATCCCAGCGCGGATCGGTTTGCGGCCCGTAGTCCCGCGGCAGGCGGTTCCAGTCCGTGCGCGTGATGCCGTTCAGATCCCAGACCACGCGCCCGTCGCGAATCGTCAGTTCGGCCTCCAGCTTCCGGTCGCCGCGCAGACGCGCGCCATAGACATCCACGAAGCCGAAGCTGCCATAGCGCAGGTTGAGGACCGTCACATCGGCCGGCGCGCCCGGCGTCAGGTGCCCCAGTTCTTCTCGGTGGATCACCTGCGCCGGTCGCCAGGTGGAGCGGAGGATCACCTCCTCCAGGTCCATCCCCATGTTGAGCATTTTCGACATGACGTTGAGCATGTCCTTCATGCCGGCGTTCATGCTGCCCACGTGCAGGTCGGTCGAGATCGTGTCGGGGTGGAATCCTTGCCGCATGGCCGGGACCGCTTGCCGGAACACAAAGCTGCCGCCGCCGTGGCCCAGATCGAAGATGACGCCGCGTTTGCGCGCGGCAAACAGATAAGGCAGCACCTGTCCCTCTTCATCGAGCATGGGCACAGCGGCAAGGTAAGTGTGCGTGTAAATATCGCCGGGACGCAGTTTCTCGAGCACGAGCTGCTGGAAAGGCCGCTCGGGCAAGAAGCTGCCGAAGTCCACCATCACGGGCAGACCAGCCAGCCGTCCGGCCTCGATCGCGCGATCCACCGCAGTCCAGTCCGGCGCGGCATAGTGTGCGGTCTTGATGCCGACGACGAGGTCTTTGTATCGGCGGGCGGTCTCTGCCGTAGCCTTGGGGTCCATATCCGAGGTATCCTGCTCGATCTTGCCGCCGCCCATGCCGCGCCCCACGATGTTCAGCATGGCGAGCACACGCGTGCGGGCCCGGTCAATCACGCGGTCCTTGAAATCGGGGAAGTTGCGCCAGCCTGAGCTGCCCGCATCCACCACCGTCGTGACGCCGCTGCGGAACGTGTGGCCGTCGGGGTAGACGCTCAGATCGCCCGAATAGGCGTTACGCATTCCGGTGCCGGCGTAGACGTGGACGTGGATGTCCACCAGGCCGGGCGTCACGTAGAAGCCGGTTACGTCCACGGTTTTCACCGCGCGAGTAGCCGGGATGTCGCGTTCCACGGCGGCGATGCGACCGTCCTTGATGGCCACGTCGCGCCGCTCGTTGATGCGGTTCTTCGGGTCAATGACGTGACCGCCTTTCAGCAACAGATCGAAGTCAGGCTGAGGGGCAGCCGCGAGGGCGAGCAAGGCAATGAGCACCATAAACGCGATTGTAGTAGGATGAGTGCGCCATGCCAAGCGGCGCCGAAGTGTTCGTGCGGGCCATGCAGGAGCTCGGCCTGCGCGAAATCTTCACCCTGGTGGGGGATCACCTCAACGCGGTCCTGCTCGAGGCCGCGCGCTGTGGCATCCGCATCGTGGACATGCGGCACGAATCCGCCGTGATGCACGCGGCAGACGTGTGGGCCAGGCTGCATCGCAGGCCGGCTCTGGGCATGGTAACGGGCGGCCCGGGACACACGAACGCCGTCACCGGCATCGCGACGGCTTTCCAGGCGGCAAGCCCGCTTCTGGCTGTCAGCGGAGCGCGCGCGTGGCGCCTCGCCGACCGGCAGGCTTTCCAGGAGCTGGACCAGCTCGGCCTCGTCCGGCCCATCGTGAAGTGGGCTGCACAGCCGCCGCGCGCCGCCGACCTCGGCTTTTACCTCGGACGCGCGTACGCGGAGGCCGTCGCGGGGCGCATGGGACCGGCGCATCTGACCATCCCGGTGGATTTGTTCGAAGCCCAGACGGACGAGGTCACACCGACCCCTGCAGCGCTGGCGCCGTCGCGACCTGCTCCCTCCGGCGCAGACGTTGCGCGCGCCCTAACCCTGCTCGAAAAAGCGGAACGGCCCGTGGTGATCGCGGGCAGCGGCGTCTGGTGGTCCCAGGCCGAAGACGAGCTCGTCGAGTTCGTGGAAAAGACCCAGTTGCCCGTGTGGACCATCACGCTGGCGCGAGGTACCATCCCGGACGACCACCCGCTGGCCATGGGCTATGCCGATCCCGCGCTGAACCGGGCGGCGCTGGCTGCCTTCCGCGAAGCCGACGTAGTTCTGGTTTTGGGCAAGCGGCTCGATTACCGCGTGGCGTTTGGCGGCCCGCGGCTGTTCTCACCCTCGGCGCGATTCATCCAGGTGGACATCCATGCACCCGAACTGGGCATGAATCGCCGCCTGGAAGTCGGCCTGTGCGCGGACGTTCGCGCCACGCTGCTCGCTTTTCTGGATCATTTGCGCGCGCAGCGCTGGGCGGCGCGGCCCTGGCTCGTACGGGTGCGCCAGTTGCGGCGGCAATGGCGGCAGCACCTTCAGAATCTGGCCGCGCAGGACGAGCCGCTCATGCATCCGCTGGCGGTCTTCGCGGAGCTGGAGCGAACCTTGCCGCCCGAAACGCTTTACTCGTGGGAC
>JGI20130J15133_1002976_pt1 | contig 12039 bp, 13 predicted proteins | sample WasSprMetagenome_FD_15133 | JGI IMG/M metagenome (IMG submission 15133) | reverse complement strand
CCCCCGCCTCTTCAAACCTTCCCGCCCCCTCTCCCCCTTCCTCTCGCCTCTGTACCCACGTCCCTAATAGTATCCCTAAAATAGCTACCACCAGTAATGTAAGTAATCCCGCATAGGGCATACTACCCCCACCTCACAACGGAATGTTCCCGTGCTTCTTCGCCGGCCGGCTCTCCCGTTTGGTCGCAAAAAGTTCTAATGCCTGAACAAGGTGCCTCCTCGTCTTCCGGGGGTCTATTACTGCATCAATGTACCCCCTCTCCGCCGCTACATAAGGATTGGCAAATAATCGCCGGTACTCCGCTATCTTCTCTTGCCTCTCCTTCTCCGGCTCCGCCGCCTTCTCTATCTCCTTGCGGAATATAATGTTGGCCGCCCCCTCCGGCCCCATCACCGCTATCTCCGCACACGGCCAGGCTAAAACTTGGTCCGCTCCTAAATCCCGGCTGCACATGGCTAAATACGCCCCACCATAGGCTTTGCGAATTATTAGGGTTATCTTGGGTACAGTGGCCTCGGAATAAGCATGGAGCATCTTGGCCCCGTGCCGTATAATACCCCCATACTCTTGATGGGTCCCCGGCAAAAAGCCTGGTACGTCTACAAAGTTTACTATGGGTATGTTAAATGCATCGCAAAATCGTATGAACCGCGCCGCCTTGTCCGAACAGTTGATGTCTAAACACCCTGCCATGACCTTGGGCTGGTTCGCTATTATGCCTATCACCCGCCCGTTTAACCGGGCAAAGGCAGTTATAATGTTGGGCGCATAAAGAGGCTGTACTTCAAAAAAGCTGTTCTGGTCTACTACACGCACAATAATATCTCGCATGTCATAGGCTCTGTTAGGATCGTCAGGTACAATGTCAAGCAAGTCTTCTTCTTCCCGAGCAGGGTCATCCCCCATATCCCGTACAGGAGGGTCTTCCATGTTGTTGCTGGGAAGATAGCTTAAAAGTGTGCGGATGAGTCTAAAGCAATGGTCTTCGTCCTCCGCCGCAAAATGGGCTACCCCGCTGGTCTGATTGTGGGTCATGGCCCCACCCAGTTGTTGGGCGCTCACTTCTTCCCCTGTTACCGCCTTTATCACCTGCGGACCCGTTATAAACATCTCGCTCGTCCCCTGCACCATGAAGATAAAGTCCATAAGCGCAGGCGAGTATACCGCTCCCCCAGCACACGGCCCCATTATAGCCGCAATCTGCGGTACTACACCCGAGGCTAACGTGTTCCGGTAGAAAATCTGGCCATATCCACTTAATGCATCTACTCCCTCCTGTATCCGAGCACCACCCGAATCGTTTAACCCAATTATGGGTATGCCTACCTTCATGGCTATGTCCATAACCTTGCATATCTTCTTGGCGTGCATCTCCCCTAACGAGCCGCCCAGTACCGTGAAATCTTGTGCATACACCGCTACCGGCCGGCCCTCTATGGTCCCTACCCCGGTCACTACGCCTTCCCCAGGCGCCTCCGTCTTATCCATGCCAAAAAGTGTGCAGCGGTGGGTAACAAAGGCATCTATCTCCTCAAAACTGCCCGGGTCCAAAAGCGCTTCTATCCTCTCCCTGGCCGTCTTCTTGCCCTGCTCGTGCTGCTTCGCTATGCGCTTCTCCCCACCACCTGCTTTGACCTTGGATAATCGCTGCTCTAGCTGTTCTAATAAATCCTGCATGGGCATAGGATTTTACCTCCTTTCCCTTAGTGTTCCCCTTAGCGATAAATGTACAGGGGGTAAATTAAAGAAGAAAAAGCCTTTAAATTGGAACTTGCCCAATTTAAAGGCTTCCCTTTAACGCTAATTCGCTGGGGCTTACGCCCCGCCTTTTTTGTGAAAAGTATGTTGTTACTCTACATCACTAAGACGCTTATAGAAAAATGAACTGTTTAAGTTGTAATCACAAATGCATTACGCCCAACCCCGCACGCTCGTGATTAGTAGAGGGATAAGCGGCACTTACTCCAAACATCCCAACAGCTACCCACTTTTGATCGGATACTATAGACATTTTAACTTTTAAGCTAGGGTTGCCCATGGATACCACTTGTATACCGCATAATGCTTCCAAAGCAGCATGAACTACACTGTGGATTTTCTCAGGAGCATTTTCGATTACACCAGTATTTAAGGCTGCTGCTACAGCATTTTTAACCACCTTTTGCTTAAATTCATGCAACGTTCCTGATACTTCTGTAGCCACAGCTCTAGTATACCCAATAGAGGCTAACCATTTTTTTACTTCTTCTTCCTCTTTCCGGTCTTCTGTCATAGCTAGTAATAAAGCCGCTCGACCTAAAGAAATTTGTTTTGTTTCATGTCCGGACGGCACAATCTTAACTTTATATGCCCCCTTAATCTTTGTTTCTATAGCTTTAGCTTCTATATTATATTATTCGACATAATTTCACAAACCCCTTCTTCATAATCTCTAAAAACTCCTCCCGTCAAAGGCCAACCATAAAAGGGCAAGAAGCTCTACGATCCTTAAGAGTTATTCAAAACTCATAAACTTCCCCCGGACGTAGCACTATTACCCGACTACTTACGCGGGCCTCTACTTTCCTTTGGAATTCATACGGATCTGCCTGTATCAAAGGCCAGGTATTATAATGTACCGGAACAACAACCTTAGGCTTAAGATACTCAACAGCTACTACCGCATCATCTACTCCCATGGTGAAATTGTCTCCTATAGGAAGAATGGCTAAGTCGAGGGGTTCCAGTTCGCCGAGGAGCCTCATATCAGAAAACAATCCGGTATCGCCAGCAAAATATATTCGCTTACCATAAAACTGGACCACAAACCCGCAGGCATGGCCCCCTTCTACCCCAGCACCGTGAAAAGCAGGCGTGACTCTAACATAGCCAAAATCAAAGGAATGCTTACCGCCAATATGCATAGCGTGGGCTCTTAACCCCTTCTTTTCACAAAGGTATGCTATTTCAGCAGTGCTAACAACTAAAGCGTTACTAGCCCTGGCAATAGCTTCTGTATCGCCAAGATGGTCAAAATGGGCATGGGAAACAAGTATGTAGTCAGGTTTCAACTCATCTACCTTAACGGCAGCTACTGGATTTTCGCTGATGTACGGGTCAAAAAGCAATATTTTGTTCGAATAACCCAACTCTACTGCAGCATGACCCAGCCACCTAACGCGGACTAGGTTTTCAGCCATATAACATCATTCCTCCCTTTCCGCCTTAAAGATTTTCCTCAACACTAGCGGGGCCGCTCCCCTACAAGGTCAGCCCCGCTTTTATTATTTTAACAAGCTATTTCTACTTTAATCCAGTATCGTTTACAAGTCTTTTCGTGTGCTCTTCCACTTCCTTGGGATCCCTTTTTACCCTGGCTACCCCGCTCTCCATGGCCGCCCGGGCCACCGCCGAAGCTACAGCAGGAGCTACCCTGGCGTCAAATACGTCAGTGATTATAAAATCAGGACCCAGCCTGTCTTCCTCCACCAAAGCCGCCAAAGCATAAGCCGCTGCTATCTTCATCTCCCCATTTATGTCTCGCGCCCGCACATCCAGTGCACCCCTTAAAACCCCAGGAAAGGCTAAAACGTTGTTTATCTGATTGGGGAAGTCCGAACGGCCAGTCCCCACTACTTTGGCCCCCGCTGCCTTGGCTTCCTCAGGATATATCTCCGGTACAGGATTGGCCATGGCCAGCACTACAGGGTCTTTGCCCATACTCCTTACCATATCCTGGGTTACCGCTCCGCCCACCGATAACCCTATGAAAACATCAGCACCCTTCATAGCTTCAGATAAAGTTTTGGCCCCTTCTTGGTTGGTTTTCTGGGCTATTTCCTCTTTGTAAGGGTTCATACCTTCGGTGCGACCTCTGTAAAGTGCCCCTTTGCTATCGCAAAGAACTATATCCCTCGCTCCCATTTCCAGAAGAAGCTTTGTTACTGCAATACCCGCGGCACCGGCACCATTTATGACTATTTTTACTTTGGACATCTCTTTCTGTACTACCTTAAGAGCATTTATAAGAGCCGCCGCTACTACTATGGCGGTGCCGTGCTGGTCATCGTGAAAGATGGGGATGTCTGTCTCTTTCTTAAGGCGCTCTTCTATGGTAAAACAGCGGGGGGCAGATATGTCTTCCAGGTTAACCCCGCCTATGGTAGGAGAAATGAGTTTTACAGTCTCTACTATTTTGTCTACGTCTTTGGTGGCAAGGCATAAGGGAAAGGCATCTACGCCAGCAAAGGTCTTAAAGAGGACGCATTTCCCTTCCATAACAGGTAAGGCGGCTTCAGGGCCTATGTCTCCCAAGCCTAGTACGGCGCTTCCGTCGGTCACTACGGCTATGAGGTTGCCCCGTGAAGTGTATTCCCATACGAGTTCTTTGTTCTGGTGGATCTCTTTGCAGGGTTCGGCTACTCCAGGGGTGTAGGCCAAGCTTAGGTCTTCCCTGTTTTTGACCGCTACTTTGCTCTGGATAGCGATTTTACCTTTACTGTCCTTATGTAGGGCTAGGGCTTTGGTGCGGATATCCATGGAATTATTACCTCCCTTTGATGTAAAAAATGGTTAATAACATTTTGCTTTGCGCGCTATTCAATTGTCTAAATATCTATTAACTTATATCGTTTTTTACCTTCAATATAAGCGTTTCTACCATGGCAATCTATACCAACTATTAAAGGAAAATCTTCGACTTCCAGGCGGTATATAGCTTCGGGGCCTAAGTCTTCATAAGCTACCACCTCGGCTTTTTTAATCCTTTGCGCTAAAAGTGCTCCCGCGCCTCCTATAGCTAAAAAGTATACTGCTCCCTTTGCCTTCATGGCTTCTATAACTTCCTGGCTGCGGCTACCCTTGCCTATCATGCCCTTCAGGCCTAGCTCCCTAATTAAAAGAGGGGCATAAGCATCCATGCGGCCGCTGGTGGTAGGACCTGCTGAACCGATGACTTTTCCCGGCTTAGCCGGGCAGGGTCCTACATAGTAAATAATTTGGTCTTCTAACTCTATAGGGAGCTTCTCTCCTGCAAGGTAAGCCTCTACTAGTCTTTTATGTGCTGCATCCCTGGCTGTATAGATTATCCCGCTTAGGCTGGCTCTGTCTCCAGCTTTAAGTTCTCGTATAACCTCCGTGTTAAGGGGTGTAGTAATCCTTTTCATATCCGGTTCACCTCGCTAAAGTATAGCTTCCGCATGTCGTGCGGCATGGCATTGGATATTTACAGCCACCGGCAATCCTCCTATATGGGTAGGATAAGTCTCTACGTGTACATCTAAAGCAGTGATACGACCGCCTAACCCCTGGGGGCCTATACCTGTAGCGTTAATATGCTTTAAAAGTTCCTCTTCTAGCTCAGCTATATGGGGAGCGTGGTGTCTTTGCCCTAAGGGACGTAATAAAGCCTTTTTGGCCAGGAAGGCTGCTTTTTCAAAATTGCCTCCCAATCCTATCCCTACTATTATGGGCGGGCAAGGGTTAGGCCCTGCTTGTTCTATTACTTCTAATACGTAGCGGATAATACCTTCTTTACCGTCGGCCGGCTTTAGCATTTTTAGGCCCGAGGTGTTTTCGGAGCCAATGCCCTTGGGAGCTACAGTTATCTTTAGATTAGAGCCAGGAACTATTTCGGTGTGGATTATGGCGGGAGTGTTGTCACCCGTATTCTGCCGGATTAAAGGGTCTTTCACCACTGACTTCCGGAGGTAACCTTTAGTGTAACCCCTGCGTACTCCTTCGTTTATAGCTTCGTACAGGCTTCCTCCAGTTATATGTACCTCCTGCCCTATCTCCAGGAAAACTACAGCTATACCTGTGTCTTGGCATATGGCTTCACCAGTAGAAGCTGCTAACCTAGCATTTTCCTTAAGGAGCTCTAAAATCTCCCGGCCTAAAGGTGACTCTTCTTGAGCTATCGCCCTGTCTATGGCTTCCCACCAGTCATCACTTAATTCAGTACAAGCCTTTATACAAAGGCGTTCTACTATGTCGGCAATCTGGCATACATGTATCTCTTTCATTATTTGTTTAATCACTCCTTTCTAGTCTTTAAGAGCCTTTTCTCGGATAGTTTGCTTCTAAAGGTTCTCTTTCCTTTAATGTTCTTTACGTCTTCATTTCCATTTTACCTCTTTGAAGGGGGACTTTTACTTCTTTTTTAATGTTGGTTCCGGTGCTTTAGGTATACCAGGTCTAGGAGTTGGTTCTACCGGGGGTTGCAATAGCCTGGCTTGTACTTTCTTCTGTCCGAAAATAGCTCTCCGCTTTAAAAGTTGTATAGCCAGAGCAGGATCTACTCCCTTCGGACAGGCTTCAGCACAAGCTCCAGCCATGTGGCAACGCCAGAGACCATGTAAGGTATCCACTATCTGGATACGCTCTCTAAAACCGTTATCTCGTGTGTCAGAAATATACCGGAAGGCCTGGGCCAAGGCCTGTGGGCCCAAAAATTCTTCGTCAGTAGCTACTGTCGGGCAGGCCGAAAGGCATATCCCACACTTTAAACAGTAAGCAAACTGTAGGTAGTCTTCAAGCTGGGGTGGAGACTGATAGTACTCTAGGGTAGGCTGGTCCAGCTCTACAGGATCAAGAGGAATAATCCACGGTTTAACTTTTTCATGTTTATGGAATAAAGGTGTTAAATCCACTACTAAGTCCTTTATGACCTCATAATTAGGTAAAGGTTTTACTTCTACGGTCTCTGTCCCCAAAGAGCTGACTTGCGTTTCGCAAGCTAACCTGGGTAACCCATTTATGTACATGGCGCATGAACCACAAATACCCATACGGCAAGATGCTCTAAAGGTTAAACTGGCGTCGAGGTTTTCTTTGATATAAAATAGGCAGTCCAAGACACTCATACCAGGTTCTATAGGTACTTGGTAAGTCTTAATGTATGGCTTAGCGCCCTTTTCTGGATTGTATCTTTGGATTTTAAAGGTGGCCATTATATCCCCTCCGTGATATAGGTGGCAATGACGGCGTACGTTCCTATAATAAAAGCTATAAAGCCCAAAACCGTTAGAGCTATTGTTATCAGGTGCCCTCTGTTAGGGGAGATTATTTCACTAAGTACAGAACGCAGTCCGTACAGACCATGATATAAAGCTAAACTAAGTAAGGCTAAGTAGCCCACTACCCAACCCAAGCTTTTTCCTCTAGCTATAACGGCGGTGTACTCAAGGGGTTCCTGAGAGGTTAAGCCCAGGTACTCTACCAAAGTATTAAGATGCATAAGTAAAAGATGTAAGCCTAAAAGGACTATGAGACAAGCGGCTGCTATAAGGGAAAATAACCAGTAACGTGCTTCCCGCAAAGCTTTTTCCCCCTTTAAGATTAGGTCCTCAGATTATAAAAAAGTCGAGCCCACTTATTATTAAGAGTAAAACCGCTATAACCATAATCACGATCATAAGGGGGCGCTGTTTTTTTACTGAAGTAACATAAGGATATTCCTGACGCTGAGGCTTGCCTATACACATTCCTAGTTCGATGATCATAAGGCGTAGGCCGTTGGCGGCATGAAATATCGCCCCTGCCATTAGTACATATTCGCCCAATTTAAAGACTGGCCCCGAAAGGAAAGCCATAGTTTTCTCCCAGGCACTGGCTCCAAATATTCGTGCAGTAGTTACGAAGATATGCAATAAGAGGTAAAGAATTAGACCCAACCCAGTTATACGATGTAAGGTATAAAGGTAGCGCTCCAGGCCATACCGGCCTCCATATATCCACCCCTTGATACCCAAACGGTTCCGGTAACGTTGCATAATCTTCACCTTCTCAACACTTTCCTCTATCTTGCGCTTTAGTATTTTCTTTCGGTAGGCTCCCAAAGGGTTATGTTTACGGGAATGTATTCTAGTTTCGGACCCGAAGGGGTATAGTAAGCTAGGGTGTGTTTAAGCCAGTTCTTATCATCCCTTTTGGGAAAATCGCGCCTTGCATGGCCTCCCCTGGACTCCTCCCTGGCCAAGGCACCGACGGTTATAACTTCAGCTAATTCAACCATATTTTCCATTTCAAGGTAAGATACCAAATCGGTGTTGTATATTCTACTCCGATCTTTTAGACTACAGTTTTTTAAGCGTTCTTTTAGCTCTTTTATCGTTGTCAGCGCCCTTTGTAATCCTTCTTTTGTACGAAATACCCCCACATAGGTATCCATAATCTTGCGGAGCTCTTTCCTTATAGTGTAGAGGTTTTCAGTCCCCTTTCGGTGAAATATTTCCTTCGTAACTCGGTATTCTTCGGCCTCAACCTTTTCTCTTGGTACTTCGGGTAACGCCAACTGTTTCATAGCATGTAAAGCCGCCTTCCTACCAGTAATGGCTCCCCAGACTAGACATTCCGCTGTAGAATTAGCACCCAGACGGTTCGCTCCATGAAGAGATACACAAGCTACTTCACCTGCGGCCCAGACACCTTCGACGGGTGTTGCACCTTCCTTGTTTACGTGTATACCTCCCATGGAATAATGGGCTACCGGGCGCACGGGAATCGGTTTCTCTATCGGGTCTAACCCGCCAAACTTTATAGCTACCTCCCTTATGAGGGGAAGCCTTTCGTTTATCTTTTCGCGGCCCAGGTGCCTTAAATCTAGGTGGACATAATCTAATCCTTCAGGTCCTGGAAAACCCCTACCTGCTTCGATCTCTAGCATTTCTGAACGCGACACCACATCCCGGGGAGCGAGCTCCATCATCTTCTCGGCATATCGTTGCATAAACCGTTCGCCTAAGCTGTTAATCAGATACCCTCCTTCTCCCCGGGCTCCCTCTGTAATAAGGATGCCTGAAGGAACAAGTCCCGTAGGATGAAATTGTACAAATTCCATATCCTTTAGAGGAAGCCCTGCCCTGTAGGCCATAGCCATGCCATCTCCGGTTACGGTATGGCTATAAGTAGTAAATCCATATATTCGGCAGGCTCCGCCTGTGGCAATAATTAAAGCTTTAGAACGAAAGACTAAAAATTCTCCGCTCTTTAAGTCTATAGCGGTAAGGCCGCGGTATTGACCTTCTTCCAGTATCAACGAAGTAGCCATGCACTCCTCGTACTTACTTACTCGAGGATATTTAAGCAAAGTATCATAAAGGGTATGCACCTCAAAAAAACCGGTCTTATCGGCAGCAAAAACAGCCCGCGGAAAACTATGCCCTCCGAAGGGGCGCTGGTCAATTCTCCCATCCTTCCGCCTGGACCAGGGTATACCCCAATGTTCAAGCTGCACTATTTCTCGGGGAACGCTCTCCACAAATAATTCCACCGCGTCCTGATCCGCTAAAAAATCGCTCCCCTTTACTGTATCCCAAGCGTGAAGTTCTAAACTGTCCCCCTCCTCAGGACGTATTACAGCCCCTGTCCCACCTTCGGCGCAGACCGAATGGGGCCGTACAAGCTGGGTTTTGGCTACTATCGCTATGTCAAGTTGACCCCGGCTAATTCTTGCCGCTTCAATCGCTGCCCGGAGCCCAGCAAGACCTGCTCCAAGGATAATGAGATCGTGACTAAGAACTTGCATAGAACGCACTGCTGACCCCCTCTTAATATCCACTGGCCGTTAGCTTTTCTTTATGTAAATAAAAAACCTGGTATAAAGGACCGTAAATCCGGCTAGATCCTCTACACCAGGCTTTACCCGTTTACTAGAGGATAAAGCTTATTTATCCTCCCGCAGGTAAAGTGGCTTCTGAAACTTTTTAATGCGTAAGATTACGCTGTTCTAATATTTATTATTCGCTCTATTAGCGCAGAATCCTCCTGGCGTTCACAAAAATCCCAAAAATATGTTATTTTATTCACTAGTTCAAACTTTAAGCTATAACTCGTGTGATAATAAGGATTATCATAACTTCCTAATACTCAATACCTGGTTGAGAAGGTATTCCTTGCTGGTAGTGATGTTTAATATCTTTAACTTCACTTACCATGTCCGCCCTATTTATAATTTCCTCGGGTGCATAACGGCCCGTAAGGACCAAAGTCACTCCTTCAGGCTTTAAATTTATTAACTCCAAAACATCCTCCACCTTTATTAATCCATAATCAACAGCTACATTGATCTCATCAAGAATAATAAGGTGATACTCCCCTGTCCGAATTATATTCTTGGCCAGCTCTAATCCTTCCCGGGCTAGCTTCACATCTTCTCCGCCCGGCTCCCCCTTCTTCACAAAAGTGGGGAGACCCTTTTGCACTAAAGTAAACTGCGGAAGATACCGGGCCGCTCTGACCTCCCCGTATTCTGGGCTACCCTTCATAAACTGTATCATAAACACCCTTTGTCCATGCCCTATAGCTCTTAAAGCCAATCCTAAAGCGGCCGTAGTTTTACCCTTCCCATTACCAGTATAAACCAATATCAATCCTTTTTTCATGACACCCCTCCTACTATAAAGACGACATCACGGATCTCAGGTAACCTAAATACCCTCTAAGGCTGTTCCTCAAAAAATATCTTTCCCTCTCCTGAATATCAACTTCCAAACGACTAAAACTCCTTAACAGAGGATCCCTTTTTAACAATTCATCCTCTAGAAAGACTAATAGCTCATCTTCTCCCTCACCCTCGAACTTTCCACAAGCAGAGCGTATAATTTCCTCCCAGCAGTACAATTGCCTGCGAGCAAGCTTAAGAATTCTTCTAGCTCCCCGCGCCCAACCAAAGTGCCCAAAACAAATGCTAGTCTCATCGCTCACTAGCTCCAAAAGGATGTCCAGAGAACTGACAGCAGTATCTAGGAAAAATCTTGGGGGAGTCGCTGGCCGCAGATATAAATCTCCCTCTAAATTCAAGTAAACTCCGGCTACCTCCCCGGCGAATAAATAATTTTGCCAAAGAAAACTTAGATGGTGAGGGGCATGACCAGGGGTTCCGATACTCTTTATTTCGGGTATCTCATCAACAAACTTCTCAGGAGGTACCGGTTTTAGCGGCCCATAGAAATAGGCCAGATCACCTAAAACCTTAACGCTGCCTTCCCACAGGGTAGCAGGATGCTGCAGATGTTGCCGGGCCTTGGGATGAACGAGGACATAAGTATCTGGAAAATACTGCAATACATCTCCTATCCCGCCAGAATGGTCCAGATGAATATGAGTCAAAAGAATATAATCCAGGCGGGAAATGCCTAACTCTTGAAGACTACTTAATAGTTGTGGTAAGGCAACGCTAGGGCCAACGTCAACTAAAAACCGTCCTCTCTTATTTTTTAGTAGCCAGCATCCAATGAATTTCCGGAAGCCATGCCGATGGAGAGGTAATTCAATAAGGTAAAGTTCCCCGTCAGAAAACGAGCTCACCAACTGGGCTGCCATGCCGCTTCATCCTTATTAATTTACTTTTGGGCTTATTCACTTAAGGATACCGCTGCCTTTAAAAGCCGCACCTGCCTAACAATGTTTCTCCCCAATACACGGCACTCGTGTAGGCCAAGGGGGTCGTCTTCAACACCTCTTTTCCACACTATCTTATCATCCTCCAGCCTTTCAAATAATGTGCCCATGGGGCCGTGGTTATAAATCCTTCCCTTTTGGTCTCTGCTATCCACAACTATCATACCGTGGCTGGCCAGATAACGTTCCATTATTATCTGGGTTAATTCTTGTCCTCCATTTCTTAGCGCTGCGTGGGTTACAGCCGCACCTACCTTGCCATGGAGCATATTTTGGCACATGTGTAACCATCGGGTCCGGTCCATGAAATTTTTCATGAGTCCCGTTACATTGGAAATATATACGGGAGAGCCTAGTACGATGGCATCGGCCGCTAGCATTTTATCCGTTATCACTTTTATGTCATCGTCCTGGATCGAACACTCTGCTACCCGTAAACAGTGATTGCAAGCCCGGCACGGCTTTATATTATAATCGCTTAGCTCCAAGAGCTCTGTCTCCGCTCCCAGGCTACGTGCTTCCTCTAAAACCGTCTCTAGCATCTTAGCAGTATTACGACCTTTACGATGGCTCCCGTTAATGGCCAGGATCTTCATTATATCTCACCACTCCTTTTTATATTACGAGAATTACGGGTTCCGCTTTCTTCTTCCTATTTT
>JGI20130J15133_1002954_pt1 | contig 12120 bp, 16 predicted proteins | sample WasSprMetagenome_FD_15133 | JGI IMG/M metagenome (IMG submission 15133) | reverse complement strand
ATTCGAGGATCCCCGACAGCTTGCCAGAGAAGCCTCCCAGTTGCGCTACCCAGACTACTCCAAAACCTTCAAGCCCAAATACGACAAGGCCTCCAGCTACGGCTCCTTCGAGCACATCCACCAACGCCAATACCTGCCGTGGGGCTTGAGGGTTCACGAGGCGAGAAGGACAGCCAAGGAAGAGTAGCCGCTTTTCAACATGGTCACCCGGGTGACCATGTTGGGTTTAAGCTTCAAGACCAGTCGGCAGGATTCAAAGAACCGTGCCTTACAGTTTCCTTGATGTAGATATAAACCATCTCGAGGAATATGAGCGGCCGCTCATATTCCCTCTTCACCCGTAGAAAAGCCTTCTCCAGCCTCCTCTCCTCACGCTTCAAGCCGACCGACCGCAAACTTCAACATTCCCCGCCAACGCTTATAAGCTTTCTTTCGCCAAAAACACCTTCGGCGGAGAAGGTATCTTGTGGAAATTTGCACGCGTGGACTAGTCCCTTGCGTGCATTTTTCCACATTACTTCACGGCTATTGAAATAGAAGGCGTTTTTCAACATGGTTACACGTGTAACCATGTTGGGTTAAGCGTGCTTGTTTGGTTATATTTTTCCTCTGGTGAGTCTGCGTGTCGTTAGGTTCGGAGGTTGAAGAGTTTCTTTTAGCCCTCAAGCCTGGAACCCGCAAGGTCTACGGGCGGGGGCTGGCTCTTTTCGCCGAGTTCCTCAAAGAGCAGAAAATGGGGGGCATAAGCGACTTCCTAAACGAGGTGGAGCTGGACCTCCAGCGTCCACGCCTCCAGAAAAGGCACGTTGCCCGGAAAGCCCTCAACAGCTTCATAGAGTTTCTCCAAGCCAGAGGCTACCCGCCCAACAGCGTCAACGCTTTCGTCGGCTCCGTCCAGGCTCTGGGCAAATACTTCGACATTCCAATAGGCGGGAAGTATGTGAAGCGTCCGCCTACACAAGCCGTCAACAAGAAGCATCCTTGGACGATAGAGGAGATTGGCGACTTCGTCCTCATGATGGACGACATTCAGCTTCAATGCATAGCCGCGTGCATAGTGCAGAGCGGACTCAGCCTCTCAGACCTTTTGAGGCTGACCTATGGCGACATCAGAAGCGAATACGAGCGGGGCATAACACCCCTATGCCTCGACATGGTCCGAAAGAAGACAGGCGTCCCCTTCCTAACGTTCTTCGGCACATGGGCTGTGGACATGATGCGGAAAAACTTGGAGGGCAGAAGGCTGACCGACAAGACGCCCCTCTTCACCAAAAACGCGGCTTCCGTGGAGAAGCGTTTCAGAACCTTGGGGCAAAGGTTCGCCGGCGAAAGGTTCAAGAGCAGAAACCCGTTCAGCCCCCACACGCTACGGGCAGCCTTCCGAACAATACTGAGCGACCACCAGATAGACCACATCATCATAGAGTTCTGGATGGGACACGCCGTCCCAGAACAGCAAATCGTCTACGTCAGCAAGTCTCGGGAAAGCTGGCGCGAAACATACCGAACCCTCGCCGAGCCATGGCTGACCCCGCCGCAGTTCAAGGCTCAAAGCCCCTCACATTTAATAGATTGAATCCTAACGCGGTATGTTGAAAACCGTTTTATATGGATACTCGGCGATGTTAGGTTATGGGCTCATAACTTCCCTTCCACAATATTGGCGGAAAGCGCTGACACGGAGGGTTTTTGAACAACGCGCACGCGCGGAAACCGCCATTTGTGGCGCGTAGGAAAGTTTATTATAATTTTCGTAAATAATAAGACTTAATAGAAAAGACACACACACGATAAAATGACGCGTTAAGAGGACGCAAATATTTTAAGCCCTCTGTAAATTCTGAATTAGATGGGAACATGTCTGAAAAGACGTATAAGACGAGAAAATATTCTGGCCAGATGACACAGCGCTCCCTCTACATTGACATTAATGTTTGGGATAGAGCAAAGGTTCAAGCAGCAAAAATGGGAAAGAGCGTGAACGAGCTCATAAACGATTTCTTATGGAATTTGGCTTACTCTGATGAGATTCAGAAGCTGGAGTATGACTATCAAGGCTTGAAGAAGGATTTTATCCGCCTCGTAAAGGAAACCCGCCACATTGTCGCAACGCTCAAGGAGCTTGGAGTTTACGACCAAATCACAAGCTTGGCTTTCAAGCTTGGGCTGAAGGAGGACTTGTCAAACATCGGCGAGATTATTCCAAAGCTCACGCTGGAATGGGCAGACCAAGACTCGCTAATCGTCTTCATAGACTTGCTGGAGACAAGCAAGCGGAAGCGGGACATCGCCGACGCCATAACCCGCGTAGTCGCAAAGAAGTATTTATCTCGTGAGGGGCAAGGGAATGCCGTCCAATCGCCCGTGGCCGCAGCACATTCCGTTCAAGGAGCTGGAAGCGTGTCCGAAGTGCGGGAGCAGAGAGCTGACGAAGGTTCACGACCGGAAGTATCCTGACAAGGAAGGAATAAGCCGGGTAGTCATTTACCGCTGTCCGAAAGGGCATGAAACATTCCATAAGCAGCTTGTTGTCCGGCAGTTCGGCGTTCCAGACCCCGACTTTTGGAGAGGCTGATTTATGGCCAAGTCGCAGTATGCTCGAGCCTTGGCTGTTTTCACTTACAGCAAGAAGCCTAAAAACCTCAAGCCTGGAAAGGTTCGGGTTGTAAGATACCGGGGCAAGCCTGTCCGCGTCATGCTCGACAAGGATGGGAAACGCCTCAAGGTTTTGGACGCTCCGAAAGACGTGGCTCCGCTCATCAAGAAGGCTGAAACGCTCCAAGTTGTGGATGGCACACTAAAGATAGTGGTTAAGGAGAAGCCTGAACGCTACGCTCCCAAGCCGCCAGCCCCCAAGCCCGAACCCGCCAAAGAGGAGCCCAAGCCTCCGCCTCCGCCACCGCCAGAGCCCGAGCCTAAACCAGCTCCACCCCCGCCGAAGCCTGAGCCTAAACCCCCGCCAACGAGAGTCACCTACGAGCTGACAGACGAAGAACGCCGCAAAGCCATGCTTGTCCCCGTTCCAGACAAGGGTCCAATACCCACGCCCTACATCCGCTGGGAACTGATTCCAGCCTACTGCCATGTCAAAGACATAGTTTACGTGGACTATCCTATTCCGCAGGCTCCTAAAGGATTGCTTCCAGAGCTTCGGGAAATGTTCCGCAGAAACCGCATTTACCAGCATAAGGCTCCCGTGAACGTGCTGATTTGGGGTCCGCCTGGAACGGGCAAAAGCGAGGTTGTCAAAAAATTCGCTGAAGACACGGGGCTCCCATACTGGCACATTATAGGCGAGGCNGGATTGAAGGCTGACGAGCTTATAGGACATTGGGAGCTCCGCGANGGCAGAACCGTCTGGGTTGAGGGCNTAATCCCNAAGGCTGTCAAGCTTGGCGGAATCCTCCACTTCGACGAGGCAAACCTGCTTGAGCCAGACGTTTTGGCAAGGCTTAACGAGCTCATGGACAGCAAACGCCAGCTAACCATCAAAGAAACGGGCGAAATAATAAAGGCTCATCCAGACCTCTTCATAATCTTCACCATCAACCCGCCCGTCTACCAAGGCTTGAAGGCTATTCCAGAACAAGTCAGAAACAGACTTACAAAACGCTACTGGCTTGACTATCCGCCGCCAGACGTCGAGTTCAAAATCATAAAGGAGAAGCTGAAGCTTTCAGACGCGGAGCTGAAGCCGCCAACCAAAAACCAGCCGGCTTCAGGAACCCTCGCCAAGGACATAGCCGACGTGATGAAAATCATCAACAACCTGCGGAAACAGCAAGACTTCAGCTACATTCCAAGCATCCGCGACGTCCAAAGCTTTGTCCAAGACTTGAAGGAGGGCGACGACTTCTTCACAGCCTTCGACCGCAACATCAAGGCAGCCTATTACGGAGAGGAAGCCGACCGAATAGAGGAAGCCCTCAAAGCTGTTAGACCGAGGTAGCAGCCATGAAATATGAAAAAAGAGCCAGCCTAACCTATCTGAAGCCTACAAAAACATTCGTGAAACTGAAACAAAAAGCAACATCCGCGCCCGCCAAGGCTAAAGCTGCAAAACCGACGGTTCCCGTCCAAGCCGTAGCCAACGTTATGGACGTTACAAACTTCCTCGCTAAATACTTGAGCGGACAGCAAAACGTTGTCATATCTCCATCAAGGAGTTACACCTCCGGGTTCTCCGTTGGACCGCGAACAACCCGCCAAGGAAAGACGCTTTGGAGCGTAAACCTTCCCCATTGGGCATATTACGACTTGCCAGTCAAAGGCTTCGACAAGTATAGGGTTTACCGCGTAGGCGTCTGGCATGAAGCTTCCCACATTAGGTTTACACCTCTAAAATTGTTCGACGCTCTTAAAGGTCAGAAAGACGAGGTTGTGCGTGAGCTCATCAACGTAATTGAGGACAGACGCATAGAAGACCTCGGAATCAAAGAGTGGCCGGGCTATCTGCCAGAGAGGATTTACCAGCAAGCCTACGGCTACGCTTTGCGTCCCAGCGTTGACCTTATTCAAGACGAGAGCAAGCGTCGTTTTGAAGCGTTTTTGCAGAGGCTTCTAATCGGCAAATGGAAAGGCAAACTTGACCAGGCTGAGGCGGAGCTTGTCGAGAAGGCAGCCCAGAAGGTGGAACAAAAGCTTCAAGAGCTTGAAAAGAAGAAGGCGTCCGACCTTGAAATATCAGAAGCCGTTATAAATTTAGCTGAATCGGTTAAAACAATGCTCGACATACAGTCGCCTCCAACCAGACGGACAGAGTCAGACTCCGCATGGGAGGAAACATTCACGAAACATTTTGGTGAAGGCGTTTCGCCAGCAGAAGTTGAGAAGGAAATGGAAGAGTTCTTTAAGGCGAAGAAGAGGGAAGCCAAAGAAAAGGAGAGGGCTGACGGGAAGACAAAGCCGACGGAAGTCACAGATGAAGACGTTGAAGCTGCAAAGAAGGGAACCACCGAAGTCATTACCGAATACGAGAAAATCCAGAAGAAAGAGAAAATTGACCCAGCCCTTATCGATTGGACGCCAGCAGCTTCTCAAGGGCCTCTGCAAGAATACAAGGATTCCCGCTTCATCGCCGCTATGAACACGTATCTCCAAATGTGGCGGGAAGGCTACAAGGAGTTTACAGGAAAGTCTGGAAGCCTCTTCAGCGTTGACGAATACATCAGACACAAGGACGAGCCCTTCATAACAAGGCTGAAAAAGACGGTAAAGGGCAAGAAAATCCTAATCCTCGCAGACTTCTCCGGTAGCATGCGATCAAAAGAGGATGATTATAAGAAAGCCATAATCAGCTCCTTAACCGTCTTGGACAGCATAGGCTGCAACTTGGGCTTCTTCACCTTCGGCACAGACCCAGCCCTCGGCGACGGATTCTTCGTGGTTAAAACATTCGAGCAGCCTAAACTCACCAACACCCACCTTGCCAAGATAGCCGCTTTACAGGCAGATTACGGAGCCACCCCCACAGACACTGCATACGACAGGCTTGCGACATACGTTCAGAAACATCGTCCAGACGTCTTCATAACCATAACAGACGGAATTCCAGACGCTCCCATTAGAACGGAAGAGCTGGTGAAAAAGCTGAAGAAACATACGAGAATGGTTGCTTATGGCATAGCGTCACCCGCAAAGGTCCATGAAATGGCGGAGAGGCTGAAAGGGTTCGGCTACCACGCTGCATTCGCAGTTACCAATGTCCATGAAATTCCACCCAAACTTGTCAACCTCATAGTTCCGCCGGAGTGAAAGCGTGAATGAGCTACGAGCAGACAGGCACACGCCACTCCTACCAGCCTAAACGCGCAACCATCATAAAGGCTTCAGCCATTACTCCTGCATCCCACGAAGCATTCAGACAAGAATGGGACACGAATTTCAACATTGCATTACAGAAGGCAAGGGATCTTCAGAAGAAAGGCTTCCTCGTGGAAGAAAGCCTTCAACGTGGAGCCCTCATGGAGAGCAAAGCAAAAAGTCTTGCAGAAAGCCTCAAACAGAGAGGCTACGAAGTTGAATTGATCCCTGTGGCTAAATGGGCTGGCGAAAACGTCGTCTTCCTAATTTACAAGCCGACAGAAAAGGCGAAAGAAGCCACAGAACCCAAGCCTAAGCCGACAGAGAAAACGGGCAAGGAGCTGACGCCTCAAGACATAATAGACGCTTTCGTTAAAAACTTCACATACCATTACCCGTCTGGACCAGCCATGCCAGATCCAAGCAAATTACCGACCGAAGGACACATTCCAGACCCGAAGCACATCGCCGCCTTGGTGGATCCAGCAAGCTCGAGCAACGTTCCAACCGTGGATAAGCTTCGGACAGCCCTCAAAACCATGCAGCCAACCATCCGCTTTGAAAACTCGGCAAAGCTTAGGGTTGCCGCAACCCGTCTTAATGCCCAGCTCAAGAAAAAACATGGCGACAGCGGATTCGTTACTTTCGACGGTAAGGCCGATAAAACTGTTGATTTGGACGTGTTCATTAAAAGCTTAAGGTCTCTTGGAGACGGCCCTATGCTCGTCTACGCTTTCCGAAACAGGTTTGACCCGTTTTTCCTTGTAAGGGAACGCCCGCCCCATTTAGCCATTGCCATGGCTCCATACATCGAGCCACCTTCCGACAAAGTCGTCAAATTTACGGAAATCGAGAAGGAAGCAGCAAACCTAAAAATTGGAGCTAAGTAGCCATGGGCTACAATAGGGCGAAGGCCAAAACGGTTTACCAGCCTATGAGAAGCATGGCCATAAGCCCTGTTTCTCATGAAGCTTTCCGTCAAGAATGGGAAGCCAACTTCGACGCAGCCATAGAAAAGGCAAGGCAATTGGAGAAGAAAGGTTTCCTAGTGGAAGAAGGCCTACAACGCGGAGCATTAATGGAGAGCAAAGCCAAACAGCTTGCTGAAAGCCTCAAGCAGAGAGGCTACGAAGTCGAGCTAGTCCCCGTGGCAAGGTGGGGCAAAGAGCAGGTCGTTTTCCTCGTCTATAAGCCTCCCGAGAAGCCTGTTGAGCCGAAGCCACCAGCACAAAAAGCTCTGAAACTGCTGTCTGCTGAAGAGATACTCAACAACTTTGGTAAAACCTTCGGGTTTGAAACCGATAAGAACCCGCTCTTTGAGTTAGCAAAAGAAGGCATCGTTATGGATAAAGCACACATGGTTGGCGTCGTGGACATAGAGTTTAAGCCGCAACCCGGCACCGAAAGTTCAAAAGTGCTTGTATGCCAAAGAGGGAAAAAAGCGAAAACGGCGGGATTGAAGCTCGCCCAGTTCTACAACGACTCGAAGCTCAGGGCAGCATTACTCCAACTTGAAAGGCTCAAACACAAATGGGTTTCACCAGACAGCACAAAGAATTTCCCCATACCCACCAACTTTTTCCGGAAAGTTTTAAGAGTCGTGGGCGATGGACCCGTAACCGCGTATGCTCCCGACACAGACGGTCCCATCTTCTTTTTCAATGAAAGAGCTCCAGGCAACATCGCAGTCGCTTGCGTCAAAGACTATAATGCGTCGACTTTAGATACGGACACTATGGATTACGTTATTGACATCGCCAAGTCAAATTTCGGCTACCAGCCTCCACAAATATAGGTAGCAGAGCTACAAATTCACCTTTTACACAGGTTCAAAGGTGTGGCGTGTCTCAGAAGGCGGTGAATTGGTTAAATCGGTTAAATGGTTAAAACTCCGTATTTGCGCTGCATAAGCGACAAGGCGCTTTTCCCTTTTTCACAATTTCCCTTCTTTGCTCAGAAGCACCGTCATAGGTGGTGTTCCTCTTGGATGGCTACGGCTATGCCTTTGGCGTTTGGATGGAAGCTTCTAACAACGTTTTCAGCCTTTCGCAAGGCTTCCTTCTCGTTGCTGGCTATGACGTATAGGCTGTCCACGATGGACTGCCCCTTAACAATCGCCTCGTAGCGGACAAGGTAGCGGACAACCTTTTTCCGGCGTTGACGGAAAGCCCTTTCAATCCAGCGCCTCGCGGCTGGCGAATAGTTGCGTTTCGGAGGTCTGCTGTATCTTCCCAAACCAACCGCCCAAAAGAAAAATTTTAACGCTTAACCCAAATGTTCAGCTTGGACGCGCAGCCGAGGCAATACCATTTCCTCGAATAGTGCCCTCTGGTTTTGGAAGCCTTGCTTAAAACGAAATCGCCAATTCCAAGCTTTCTGCCGCAATTGAAGCATTTCCCCTTAAACTGTCCTTTACGCTTCAAACCTTGGATGAGCGACTTCGTCAGCCTAAACAACACTCTGGAAGCCATAGCTGCCCCTTTTAAATTGACGTGGCGGTTATGGTTATGGTGAAGCTGAAGTCCGTAATGTTCTGGATGTTTTCGGAAACGTAGAGCTGGAAGTCTATTATTATGGCGTCTTTTGGCTGCAAGACTGTGCCCGCGTAGTTCCATGACAGGTAAAGGTAATCCGCAGCTTCAGGCGGGTTCCAATCGCCCGTCGTGAAGAACAAGACGGCTGGGACGGTTCCCGTGTTGTTCACGATTACCGTGCGCTTTACGGTTTCGCCGGGTCCAATAAGCCCCCAGTCTATATTGTCAACGTTGACGCTGCAACCCACCGCCTTAATTCTGCCCGTGCTCGACACCTCTGGCCTTGTCTGAAGCGTGGCTTGGGTTACGGCGACAACCACAACAGCCATCACGACGGCGAAGGCTAACCGCTTCCAGAAAGCCATAAGCTTCAAACCCTCCGCTTGACCGTTGTCTTGGCCGTTTCAGCCGCCACCTGCTGGGGCGACTTGCGTCCATAAAGCGACTTGTAAGCGGCTGGGAAGCATTCGCGGAACAGCTCAAGGTATTCCACAAACTCCCTCGTGTCCAGAGGCTCGCGGAGGCTTTTCTCGTAGAGGACTACAAGCCTCTGGGCAGGCGACTCTTTCACGGCTTTCTCAACAACCTTTTTGGCTTCAGCCTCAGTTTTAGGCTTCGCCTTCTTCAAAGCCTGAACAACATATTTGAAATGCATAGTCTGGAGGGCTTTGCCGCCTTCCGTGTTCTCCAGCAAGTCCCGGCTCCATTCGCCGACAGGCCTAACCGCCGTGGCAAGGTAGAACTTGCGGGCTGACCCCTTCAGTTCCTTTGGAACCCAAACTCGGTAGCCCGTCTTAACAGAAGGCTTATACTTCGCCATTCTAAAGGCTCTCCTAAAAGAAAAATGGAATTTCCTCCCTCCTCTTTGTCGAAGCCATTTTTCCTTTGGTGGCGGGCCTTGGCCAAGTATCGCAAGCCCCAAGTCCGCGTCTACCGTGTAGATTTTCACGTCAAGATTCCCGGGGAGCGCCCTTTTAGGCAGCACATCGTGATAGATGCGCCAAACAAGAGGAAGGCGGAGCAGAAGGCGAGACATCTTATAACTCTGGGAATGCCGAGGGAATACAAGGTTTCAAGGTTAGAAGTCAAACCTCAGCCAAAGTGATTTCTGATGGCTCGCTACAAGGCCTCATCGAGGAAGGCTTATTCGCCGAAGCGGAAGCCGAGGCTCATTCCGCTTACAAGGTTCAGCTACCATGTTGACGCGATTCCATCCAAGGTTCAGAAGATTTTGAAACGCTGCAAAGCCGAGTTTAAGCATCAGACTGAATGTCCAATCTGCGGCGAAAACTCCCTCATGGTTTTTGAGGACTATTCGGGCACGATTGAAACATGCGTTAACCCAAAATGCACGCTTTACGGCGACATAAACTACTACCCGAACCTGGGCGGCCGGTAGCGCACATTTTTCTATTGGTGGACAGGCTTGGGAAGGCGGTATAAGATTAAGAGTCGCCCAAGGCACTATGTTGAAAGGGACAGGCGCGGACGCTTCAAAAAGTGGACAAATGTGCATCGGAGCATAAGGGCTGACGCTGTCCGAAAAGTAGGGCAGAAACGGAAAGAGCCCGGCTACGGCCACATCCAAGACTACCCGAGGTAAAGGGGTGAAGCCCTATGGGGTATGCGAGGCAGAGGGGGGCAGCCAGCTACGACAGAACCATCCTCGTCAAGGTTAAGCCTACCGCTTACAGGCGGAAAGGCAAGCTGATCAGGCGGAAGGGCTACACCTACCGAAGGGTTGACCTCGGCAAGCCTGGAAAAGGTCCAAGGCTGATTGAAATCAGGGAGAAGGGAGCCCTCCGCAAGCACGGTTACAGCGTCAAGAAAAGCGAGGAAGCCCGCCATAGGGCTTTGTCGAAAGCCATCAAAGAGTATGGAGCCTTAAGCGTCTACCGTAAGCTGAACGCCCAATACGTTTTCCGCAAAAACTACGATCCGAGAACCGCAGCCATATTCAAGTCTGACGCCGAATGGGTTCGCGACAACTTCAAGGTTGACGGTTTCGTGAGCTAAGGGCGATTTCACTCCATTTTTCTTTTGGAGCAGAACCGCCTATGGCTGACGCTGTTTCAATACTTGAACAGCTTATTCGCGGCTTGTCCATGGTGAGCGACGCCATAACGCAAGGCGTAAAATACATACTTTCCTACATAGGCTTGAACTTGCCCGACTACGCCATAACATTAAGCACAATAATCTTCATCATCCTTCTGCTCTGGAAGTTTGGAAGCGCCATAAACAAAATCATCCTAATCGCCCTAATCTTCCTGCTGCTCTCAAGCATCGCCGGGCTTGCCACACCGCTTCTTGGAAGGTGAAAAGAGGGGCTTTAAGCCTTTGGAGCTGACACGCCTCGGCGTGCTGGTTTCCGCCGTCGCCCTACTGTTGCTGAAGGTTCTGGAGGACAGTATGCTTTTTCTATTGGTGGCGAACGGTGAATCGGAAAGAGCGGAGGCTTCTGATAGCGATAATAGCCTTGGCCATAGCTTTGATTGTCGCCTTCCTGTTCGTGCAGACCGAGGCAGCGGCAAGCTGGACAGCGTCCTACCAGGGAAGCGGCTTGTCTTTGAAGGTGACGGGCAGAACGGAGCTTGTTGGGATGGACGGTTCGCCGATACAGTTGAGGTTCCTCGCCAAAATGATGATGCTTCCGTTAAGCTTCGTCTACCAAGGCCAGAAAGTGGCAAGCATGAGGGTTTCCTTCACTTGGACGGTTAGCGGGTCGGACGTGGACTGGGACACGCTTACCGTTACAATCGAAGCGACGGGGACGGGCAGCTACCGTCAAACCGCGTCTTTTAAAAATAGGGCGGAAGGCTCATACGTCTTCACTTTGCCCTTGACTGCGCAACAGCTTGGAAGGACACCTTCAGCCAACGAAACCGTCACGTGGACTATGGAGATAACCTTGCAGGCGTCGGCTTTGAGCAGCAAGGGCGAAACCCTAACTGCAAAGTCTATGCCCATCAAGTCAACGGTCACGACGGTTTGGCGAGCGGACTCCCAAAGCTTCGAGCCTGAAACTTCGCCTTCCACAGAATACGAAACGGGCACGGGCACCGCAACGGTTGGAGGCGGGTGCGGTCCGCCGGGCTGCCATCTCGTCTGGGTTTACGGCGTCCAGCCTAAGCCTTGGCTTGAAACCTACGCCTTGCCAACGCTTACCGTGATGGCGATTGCGGCTGGCTCTCTGGCTTCAGCCCTCGCTGTGGACTGTGCTATTTTTCTATTGGTGAAAGGGCGCAAGCCCGAAAATGGAGGAAAAAGGCAAAGTGTCTGACACCTTGAAGAAGATTCCGTGGTTCGCCGTAGTCGGTGTCTTAGTCATCCTCAACATGCTACTCGTCCAGCAGAGCCCGAACTTCATGGCGGTTGTCGTGCCAGCCTACCTTTCGCAAGCCTTCCTATACATCGCGTTGGGCTACGCGTTCATGAGGGGACACACGGAGCAGGGATTCGCCGTGTTCCTAATGGCGGGCGTCTGGCTGCTCGTCAACGTGTTGGTTTGGAGCAACGCTGAGGTTTCAGCTTGGCTGTGGATTTTCTGCCTGATCCAGCTTGCGCTAATCTTCATGTTCTTCACAGGCAAGAAAATCCGCTTTGCGGGAAGCGGCGGAGTAACATGGACATACGCTGCCGTGTGGATGGTCTTCATCTTCGGCCTCTCCAAGTTCATAATAGGCTTATGCTCCGGCATGACCTTGGCTCAAATACCGCTTTGGGGCTTAGGCGTCCTGCTGGTGAGCTTCGGCTACATAGTCGAGCCCGTCGAGAAGGATTG
>JGI20130J15133_1002953_pt1 | contig 12127 bp, 17 predicted proteins | sample WasSprMetagenome_FD_15133 | JGI IMG/M metagenome (IMG submission 15133) | reverse complement strand
CCTACCGCTGCAATCCGGCGACGACGGAATCCTGAAGCGGATGGGCAGAAGGTACACGGTGGCCGAGTACAAAGCTCTGGTGGCGCTGTTCAGGCGGGAGCTCAACGAGCTGTCCGTCGTAACCGACGTGATAGTAGGCTACCCGGGCGAGACCGAGGAGGCGTTCAACAACACGCTGAGAGTCGTCGAGGAGCTGGCTTTCGACAAGGTGCACGTAGCCCGCTACACCTTCAGGCCGTTCACGCCGGCCTACGTCGAAAAGGGCACGGTCCCGGAGCCGGAGAAGAAGCGGAGGTCGAGGCTCCCGACAAGGTGCACGTAGCCCGCTACACCTTCAGGCCGTTCACGCCGGCCTACGTCGAAAAGGGCACGGTCCCAGAGCCGGAGAAGAAGCGGAGGTCGAGGCTCCTCTCCCGGCTGGCAGCGGATGTTGCCGCAAGAGTGAACTCGAAGTACGCTGGAAGGACTGCGAGAGCGCTCGTCACGGAGGACAGGAGGAGAGCGGGAACGCTCATCGCGAGGACTCTCACGTACAAGCCCGTGGTGATACCCGAAGTGGCAGAGCCGGGCGAGTGGGTGAAAGTTAAGGTGACGGCGTTCACGCCGCACTACCTCATAGGTGAAGTGGTGGATTAGTATCAGCCGGAGGCCTGCTGCGCTTTGCGCGCCCTGATCTCGGNGAGCTTCGCCTGCAGCGCTTTGAGCTCCTCATCGCTAATCTTCCTGAACAGGGGGACGGGCTCCCTAATCCTAAGNCCGGGGGTTACCGGCCTCTTAGCCTCGTCCCAGCCCGCCTCTTCGACGGACCCGCTATAGCCGAGCATCTCCCACATCTTCTGCGCGCTCTCCGGAATTATCGGCGCCAGCGTAACGGCTAGCGTCTTGACGAGGCTGCACGCGGTGAAGAGGGTTTTCGCCGCGTCAGCCAGCGGCTCCTCCCAGGGGCGCATCTCGTTGATGTACGCGTTGCCCTCGTACGCTATCTCCAGCATCGACGACAGCGCTTTCTTGAACCTGAACTCCATCATGCTCTTCTCGGCCTCGTCCACCTTGCTCCAAGCCTCGCTCAGCACGCTCTCGTCCCTTTTCCGCAGCCCACCCGGCTGGGGTATCACGTAGTCGAACCTGCGCTTGACCAGAGTCAACGTCCTGTGGGCTAGGTTGCCGATCGCGTCGTTCAACTGCGAGTTCACCGCCTCCTGCAAGCCCTTCCACGTGAAGCTGGAGTCGCGAACCTCTGGCCTCATCCACACGAGCGCGAACCGCCAGTAGTCGACGGGCAGCAGCTCTAGCGCCTCATCGATCCAAATGCCGATGCCCCGGCTTTTGGAGAACTTCTCCCCCTCGAACAGGAGGTACTCCGTCGAAGCCACAGTCCACGGCAGCACATAGCCTTCCCCAGAAGCCATGAGGAGGGCCGGGAATATTATTACGTGGAAAGGTATGTTGTCCTTCCCTATGAAGTAAACGCTTTTAGTGCTGGGGTCGAGCCAGAACTCCTTCCATTTTTCGGGCTCACCTCTCCTTTCGAAGTACTCCTTCACAGCCGAGATGTAGCCTAGCACCGCTTCCATCCACACGTAGATCGTCTTCCCCTCGGCACCGGGGAAGGGCGCTGGGATGCCCCACTTGTTGTCCCTCGTGAGGGAGCGGGGGCGCAAGCCCTCCTTTACCATCTGCAAGCTCATATTGCGAGCGTTCTCCGGCAAATTCGGGTTCTTCTCCACGTACTCCCTAATTTTCTCAGAAAGCTTAGGCAAATCGAAGAACCAGTGCACGGTCTCCCTAACTTCGGGCTTCGAACCGCAGAAAACGCAGCGCGGCTCGATAAGCTGCAACGGGTCGAGCAGCCTCCCGCAGTTGTCGCACTGGTCCCCCCTAGCCCTAGGGTAGCCGCAGTAGGGGCAGGTCCCTTCGACGAAACGGTCTGGAAGGTATATCTTGTCGTTGGGGCAGTAGAGGACCTGGACGACGTCGCTGAACACGTACCCATTCTCGTAAACCTTCCTGTAGAACTCCCTCACGAACTCTATGTGCACAGGGTTGTCGGTTTTCGTATATATATCAAATGATATGTTCCACTTATCGAACAGCTCTCTCACCACCTCGTGCATCTCGTCCGCCATCTTCTTCGGGTCGACCCCTCGTTTGATCGCTTCCACCTCTATCGGCGTGCCGTGCTGGTCGGAACCGCTCGCGAACACCACTTCAGCGCCTTTCATCCGCAGGAATCGGGCAGCGATGTCGGCCGAGAGTATCGACCCTATCAGGTTGCCGAGGTGGGGGACCGCGTTAACGTACGGCCAAGCCGAAAAAACCAGCCACTTTTCACCCTTTAGCACGACCACCTTTCGGTGCGCTCGCGGGAGAGGATTTAAGCGTTGCCACGCGCGCTCGCTCACGTGCCCAGCCTCCAGGATCTCAGGTATGCTTTCTGCTCCTCCGTCAACCGCTCTATCTTAACGTTCAGAGATTCTAGTTTTAATCTAGCTATTCTGTAATCGATTGGTTTGGGAAGCTTGTACACTCCGGGCGCCAGCTGCCCCTTGCGCTCGACCAGGTAAGCGGCCGCGAGCGCTTGGTTGCTGAAGCTCATGTCCATGACCTCCGACGGGTGGCCTTCGGCCGCTGCCAGGTTCACCAAGCGGCCTTCGCACAGCAGGAAGACCCTGCGGCCGTCAGGTAAGCGGTACTCTTCGACCCCCGGTCTCACCGTGCGCTTCGCCACGGCCATCCGCTCGAGGTCCCGGACGCTGATCTCGACGTTGAAGTGCCCGGCGTTCGCCAGCACGGCTCCGTCCTTCATGAGCCGCATGTGCTCGCCCCTGATGACGTTGATGTTCCCGGTAGCGGTGATGAATATGTCGCCTATGCGCGCCGCCTCCTCCATGTCCGTGACGTAGAAACCATCGTAGTACGCTTCCAGAGCCCTCACCGGGTCCGCTTCGACGACAACGACCCTCGCGCCAAGCCCGTGAGCCCTCATCGCGATACCCCGCCCAACCCAACCGTAGCCGACCACCACAACGGTCTTCCCGGCTATAAGGAGGTTCGTCGCCCGAATCACGCCGTCCAAGCTGCTCTGACCCGTCCCGTACCTGTTGTCAAACAGGTACTTTGTCCGAGACTCGTTGACCGCTATTACAGGGTAGAGCAGGCGCCCCTCCTTCGCCAAAGCTCTCAGCCTGATCACGCCCGTCGTGGTCTCCTCCGTACCCCCCACGACGCCTTCGGCCGAGACCCTGCCGACCACCCCCTTAGCCACCTCGACGTCCTCACCGGCTTCGCCGTAGTGCAGCTTGTGTATCAGCGCCGTGAGGTCCCCACCATCGTCCATCGTAAGGTCGGGCTTCGCCGCGATGACGCGAGCGATCGCCTCGTAGTAATCCCTCGCGCTCATGCCTCTCCACGCGAAAACGTGGATCCCGTCCTCGACCAGCGCGGCGGCCACGTCGTCTTGCGTGGAGAGCGGGTTGCTCGCCGCGAGGTAGACTTCGGCGCCGGCGGCCTTCAAAGTTCTGACGAGAACCGCCGTCTCCTTTGTAACGTGAAGGCAAGCGGCGATGCGAACCCCCTCGAGAGGTCTCGTCCGCGAGAAGCGCTCCCTGATCTTCATAAGGACCGGCATGTGCATTTCCGCCCACTCGATCTGGAGCCTGCCCTGAGGCGCGAGCCCGAGATCCTTCACCTTGTAGGCCTGGCTCACGGGTAGCCACCGGCGAACNGGTTAATAAAAATGCTCAAGAGGNGGGTGAAGCTACAGCAGGGCTTCGCTCAAGTAGTGCGCGCAGTTGCAGCGGCGCTCTTTAGGTATCGCCGGTATCAGCTCGTAAAGCAGCTTCTTGACCTTCTCTATGTTTTCGGCCATGACCCTCGCTACCTCGTGGGCCGTCACCGGGCGCTCAGCCCACACGTCGTAGTCCGTCACCATCGCTATGTTAACGAAGCACATCCCAGCCTCCCTCGCCAGGTTGACCTCGGGGACCAGCGTCATGCCGATGATGTCGGCTCCGAACTGCCTCCAAAGCTTGGACTCGGCGCGCGTGCTGAAGCGGGGTCCTTCGATGCAGATGTACGTGCCCCGCTCGTGCATCGTTATCCCCAGCTTCCTGGCGGTGGCGACGCACAGCTCCCTAAGCTCCGGGCAGAAGGGGTCGGCCATGCTCACGTGCGCGACCACCGGCCCGTCGAAGAACGTGTACACTCGGTTCTTGGTCATGTCGATGAACTGGTCGGGGCAGACGAAGTCCCCCGGTTTGTAGTCCTCGCGCAGGCTACCCACCGCGCTGACCGATATCACGCGCTCGACGCCCAGCTCCTTGAACGCCCAGATGTTGGCCCTATAGTTGATCATGTGCGGTGGGATGCGGTGCGCGCGCCCGTGCCGCGGGAGGAAGGCCACGCGCCGACCCTTCAGAGTCCCTACGATAATGAAGTCGGAGGGCAAGCCGTAAGGCGTGTAGATCTTCAGTTCTTTAACATCTTCTAGAATCGCCGGGTCGTAAAGCCCGCTCCCACCGATGATGCCTATCTCCGCTCTTTCCCCTATTTTTATCATCGACCTGTAAAGCGAACCCGCGTAATTAAGGTTTGCGGGCGCGCGGGAAACGCGCGACTACCGTTTGAGAGCGCGCATAATTTTATGCCTGCCAGCTATCTCCCAAACTTCGACCTCCACGCCCGGCTCGATCCTTTGCTGCAGCTCTGGGTCGTCCGGCATCGAAACCTCGAAGGTCGAGTAGTCCTCCAAGCTCATCACTTGGATGCTGCTCTCGCCCACCTTCGCTAGCACCTGCGCCGGGAACTTCCTGACAACGGGGGACTCGACCTTAGAGTCCGCCGGAACCACGAGAGTCCTCTTCACGCCGTCGAACAAGCCGACCGCGACCAACCTCACCTTCGCCGAGCCGTGCTTACCGGTTTTCGACCGCTCGACCTCGAGCACCTTGCAGGGCTCCCCCTCGATCATTACGAACGAACCGACTTTGAGCGAACCCGCATCTACCGGTTTCGTCGACATGCTCTTACCCGACACCGGCTTCCCCGACCCGTTTTATTTAGCTTTCCTCGGAGAGCGCCGGCAACGGCGACCGAGCGCGGCGCGAAGGGAGGAACTATAGCTTTAAGGATGGTTGCTGGAGGTGGAGGAAGGAGTAGCCCGTGTTGCGCGGCGGCGAGAGCGAAGGTCTCCCCGGCACTTGCTCCTACAGCTGCACGCCGCCGTCCAGCAGCCGCGCTCCGCGCGTGCGCCGAGCGTGGATTTACGCTAAGCGCGATGTCAAGCCGGAGGAGTGGGCGCGCCTTAGAGAAGCGCTCGAAAGCTGCTCCCTTCAGGCGGCGGTCCACCCGTCCCACGCCTCCTCGAGCGGCCTACCCGCGCTCCCAGCGAGCGAAGCTGTTAGATGGGCCGATGTAGTCGTGGCGGTGGGCGGTGACGGCGCGCTACTCAGGGCCTACCACGAGACGGGGGGCGCGCTCCCCATCCTAGGGGTCAGCTGCAGGAGCGTGGGCTACCTAATGGAGGTCCCCCTGTCGCGGGTCGAGGAAGCTTTCCGGCTGATCGCAGGCGGCGAGTACTGGGTGGAGGAGAGGATGGTGGGGCTCGCGTCCGCCGGGCGGTGGAGCGCCGAATTCGTGAACGAGGTGCTGGTGACCCCCTTCCACCGCGAGCGCCCAGCTCGCTTCACGGTGCGCGCCGATGGCTTGACGATCCTCCAGGGTAGGCTCGACGGGCTGATCGTAGCCACCCCGACGGGCTCGACCGCTTACGCCCTCTCGGCCGGCGGGCCCGTTCTGGACCCCCAACTCCACGCGTTCTCAGTAGTTCCCCTGGCCCCGCTCACAGCGTTGGCCAAACCGCTCGTCGTCTCCTCCAGCAGACGGCTCGAGGTGGCGGTCGCGCCCGACCGCGGCTGCGCCGCAACCATTGACGGGCTGGAGCCCCTACAGCTAGAAACCTGCACGATAACCGTCGCGGAGGCCCCACGCACGTTGAAGCTGGTTAAGCTGCCGATAGGAGAGGACCCTTGGACCAAGCTCACGAGACGGTTAACGGATACGCCCATCACTTAAACAAGGAGCGTGGTGCCCCGGCCGGGATTTGAACCCGGGTTCTCCGGCTCGAGGCGGTCTCCGGCTCGAAAGGCCGGCATACTTGGCCGGGCTATACGACCGGGGCTGTAACGCTAGCGGATCAAGGGGTTATAGGTTTTGCTAGGAGGGGAACGGATCTTTCCATCATCTCGAACAGCTGCAGCGGAGCGGGATGGCGCCCTCCGGCGTATCTACCCGAGCCGCATGAACGGAGTTCCGCCGCCCCCAATTCGAGGGGGAGTGTAGGCAGTCCGCGCCGTGCTCGCTTGCAGAACCGCTTAGGAGCTCGCAGATCCCGGGCTGGGGTCCAACAGTTACCGGCAGCGGGGATTACCGGGGCTAAACGGTTGGCTCCGCCCCCTCTTCCGCCGCGGCGGCTGCAGCGGCTTCCTCCAGCGCCTTCAGCTTCTCGCGCCTTTTCACGAGCCTCGTGATGTACCCGGCGAGCTTGTTCCTCACCCGCTTGGTGGTTTTTAGGAGCTCTCCTACAACTCGCTTGTTGTGCTCGAAATCCGTCGTGAACTTGTCGGGGTACTTTTCCAGCAGCATCCTAGCGGTTCTCTTTACGTAAGCTGGGCGGACCTTACCCACGCGCCTGCCCGCGGGTGCCAACCACATAAATTTTCCCCCGGGGGGAGCCACGGCAGGTTTTTCCGGCACCTCTTGAGGGGGCCTCGTGGGAAGGCGGAGCAAAGCCGGTTACGAGATACCGTTGGCGCCGCTCGAAAGGATACTGCGCCAGGAGGGCGGCTACAGGGTGAGCGAGGAGGCCGTGGAGAAGCTGAGAGACGTNGTAGAGAAGCTGGCCAGGGAGATCGCGAANGTATCGGTGGACATGAGCAAGCACGCTGGGAGGAGGACGATAAAAGCGGAGGACGTCGAGGTCGCGTTGAAGGTGGTCCTCGGCCGGATGGCGGGCTCGCTTGCGCCTTAGAGAAAAGTATAAATAGAAGCGAAAATCCAGGAGCGGCGACCGGCTATGTCGGCGCAGATAGCCCAGTTGGGCGGTGTTCCAGTGCTCGTGCTGAAGGAGGGGACCAGCAGGAAGACGGGAAGGGAGGCGATGGCTCTGAACTTCATGGTCGCCAAAGCCATCGCGGAGACCGTGAAGACGACGCTCGGCCCGCGGGGGATGGACAAGATGCTCATCGACAGCCTTGGCGACATAACCATCACGAACGACGGCGCCACGATACTCGACGAGATGGACGTCCAGCACCCCGTAGCCAAGCTGATGGTGGAGATCGCGAAAGCCCAGGACGACGAGGTTGGCGACGGCACAACGACGGTCGTGGTCCTAACCGGGGAGCTGATCAAGGAGGCTGAGAAGCTCCTCGAGAAGAACATACACCCGACGGTGATCGTTGCCGGCTACAAGAAGGCTCTCGAGGAGGCCGAAAAGATCCTGCGCAGGATCGCCGTCAAGGTGGACGTCAACGACCTCGAGATGCTGAAGAAGGTCGCGATGACCTCGATGAGGGGCAAAGCCGTAGCGGCCTTCCGCGAGTACCTGGCCGAGATAGCGGTTAAAGCCGCGAAGCAAGTGGCCGAGGAGAAGGACGGGAAGATCGTGGCCAACGTCGACGACTACGTCCAGCTCGTGAAGAAGAAGGGCGGCTCCTTCCTCGACACGCAGCTCGTATACGGCGTCATAGTGGACAAGGAGGTCGTGCACCCGGACATGCCCAAGCGCGTCGAGAAGGCTAGGATCGCCTTGATCGACGCTCCGCTCGAGGTCGAGAAGACGGAGATCGACGCGGAGATNAGGATCAGCAGCCCCGAGCAGATGAAGATGTTCCTGGACGAAGAGGCCCGCCTGCTGAGGGACATGGTTGAGAAGATTAAGGCGGCTGGCGCGAACGTGGTGTTCTGCCAGAAGGGTATCGACGACCTGGCGCAGTACTACCTGGCGAAGGCGGGGATCCTGGCTGTGAGGAGGGTGAAGAAGAGCGACATGGAGAAGCTGGCGAGGGCGACGGGCGGGAGGATCATCACGAACATCGAGGAGATCAGCCCCGAGGTCCTCGGCTACGCGGAGCTCGTCGAGGAGCGGAAGGTGGCGGACGAGAAGATGGTCTTCGTCGAAGGGTGCCCCAACCCCAGAGCCGTCAGCATACTCGTCAGAGGCGGCGCCGAGCACATCGTGGACGAAGCCGAGCGCGCGATCCACGACGCGCTGAGCGTGGTGAGGAACGTGATCAGGGAGCCGAAGATTGTAGCCGGCGGCGGAGCCGTCGAGATCGAGCTCGCGCTGCGGCTGAACGAGTTCGCCCGCAAGCTACCCAGCAAGGAGCAGCTCGCGGTCATGAAGTACGCTGAAGCGCTCGAAGTGATCCCCGCCATCCTAGCGCAGACGGCGGGGCTCGAGCCCGTTGACGTGATCACGGAGCTGAGGAAGAGGCACAGCGAGGGCGAGAAGTGGGCCGGTGTGGACGTGCTGAACGGCAAGATCGCGGACATGCTCAAGCTCAACGTGATAGAGCCCGCGCTCGTGAAGAAGCAGGTGATAAAGTCGGCGACCGAAGCCGCGATAATGATACTGAGGATCGACGACATAATCGCCGCTGCGCCGCCGAAGGAGAAAGGGAAGGAGGAGGAGAAGAAGGAGGAAGAGGAGGAGAAGGGGAAAACGAGCTTCGAGTGAGAAGCTCAAGCCCGCCTTTTAAGTAGCATTTTTATACCTTCCTTTTTCCCGGCCCCGCTGTGTCGGAAGAGTTCACGGTCAAAATCGGTCCTCCCTGGCTAACCCGTTACGAGAAAGCGAGGATCATAGGCGCTCGCGCTCTCCAGCTGTCGCTCGGGGCTCCCCCGCTGGTCCCAGTGGAGGAGCTGGGTTTGAAGGATCCCATCGAAATCGCGGCAGTAGAGCTGCGCTACAAGCTCCTCCCCATGGTGATAAGGAGGTGGACGCCCGGAGGTAGGTACCAGGATATCCCGTTAAAGTACCTTGAGGTGCGTTGAGGGTTACTCCTCCTTTCGCACTTTCAACGAGGATTTCGCGACTTCCACTTCCATGACGTCGCCTATCGTCGGGCGCGCCGTGAGCTGCTCCCACTCGTCCTCGGTTAGGTAGAGGGAGAGCCTGAGCAACCTAGCTTTGCCGCTGCCCCCGAAGAAGGGCATCACCCTCATAAGTTGCGATATGANGGGCGCAAGCTCCCGAGCCAGCTCCGACTGCTCAGCCGGNNCTATCACGGTGCTGGGTGTTTCCCGCTCCTCGGTCAAATCGACCTTCACCACACGCTCGCCCCAGGCTGTGTCGAGTATTGAGATGTTCGTTACCACCGCTCTAAACTTCACGCTCTCCCCGCTGCTCATGACAGCAGGAGTTGCGAGCTCGCCTTTTTATGGGTATCTATGCGTGCACCCGCTCTCGCATTTCTCTGGTTGCTGAGGGGGAGGCCCCCTCTACGATGCAGTGTCGCCGCTCCAGAGCACCACGGGCTCGTCCACTGCCCCGCTCGAGCGGAGCGGCTTCACCTTCACGCGCGCTGTGCGCAGGTTTTATAAGTGCGGACCCGCAGCTAGCTGGGGTAGAACATGTACGAGTTCGACGAATGGTTGCGCCGCACGAGGCGCCTCTTCGAGGAGTTCGACAAGCTATTCGAGGAGCTGATGAAGGAGAGCTTCGAGCCGCTCGAAAGTGGTAAAAGGAAGGTGATAGGGCCCTTCTACTACGGCTTCTCAGTCACGATAGGCCCTGACGGAGTCCCCCGGATCAGAGAGTGGGGCAACATCAGGCCGGGGTTAGGAGCCAGACCGCGGATTTCGGAAGCCGTAGAACCCTTTGTGGACGTGATAGAGGAAGAGGATGTCGTTAAAGTGATCGCTGACGTTCCCGGCGTTGAAAAGGAAGATATAAACGTAGAGGCCACGGAGACGGAGGTCAAAATCTTTGCCGAAAGAGGTGAACGCAAATATTTCAAGATCGTTAAACTACCTACAAGGGTGCGCCCGGAGACAGCGAAGGCCAGCTACAGGAACGGCGTATTGACGATAACAATTGAAAAAGTGGAAAAAGAGAAAAAGCCTAGCGGAGTAAAGGTAAAAATTGAGTAATTTATTTAAATAAATATATTTATTTATTTTTCACCTAGGCGGCTCCACCACAGCAAAGGATAAAAGACCGGTTGGTAGGGGGCCGCGAAGCACGAGGCGTGGGAAAAATGGCGGCGGAAAGCAGCATCTTGATCGGGCAGAAGCCTGTGATGAACTACGTGCTAGCGACCGTCATACAGTTCAACCAAGGGGCTAAGCGCGTATCGCTGAAAGCGAGGGGTAGGGCCATATCCAAGGCGGTCGACGCTGCCGAAATCGTGAGGACACGCTTCCTCCCGGGGCAAGTCGATATTTCGGCGGTTAAGATAGGCAGCGAGAAAGTGGGAGAGCCAGGGAAGGAACGAGTAGTGTCCACGATAGAGATAGTGCTAGAAAGGAAGTAGAAAGCAGCGACGGCGAGCACCGAGGATTTTTTACAAATTTTTACGTTCGAGCTTTTACTCGCCCCGAGCCCAAAGCCCGTAAACCGCCGCCCAGAGGGAAACGACTGACGCGGCTGATAGGGCTAAGGATACACCTGTTAAGCTGCTGCCCGCTACGCTCGCCAGGTACACGTTTAGCAGTAGGGTTGCGGCAACGTACGTCGTCAGGGCTCGGAGAACCTTGAGCTGCTTCTTCAGCTCCTTCCCCCTCAACGCGACAGTTGCGACAACCGTGACCATTAAACACAGCGCGGAGTTCGCTAGCGCGAGCGCGTCCACTCCAGCGAGGTCCATCATTCCACCTCCACGAAGCCCGGTTTCCGCTCTAGGTTCACTACTGGGATGCATATCCACCCCGGCCTCACTCCCTCGGTGCCCTCCACGCGCTCCCCGCTCTCGTCTACCTTTATCGCCAGGTACTTTCCCTTTAAGGGTTCATCCGCTTCAACGTAGTACAGTAGGGGCACCCCGTAGTATTTGTAGTAGTCCCGGTACGTGGCCAGCAAGCCGTAGTAGTGCTTCCCCTTGTGGGCGAAGTGCACTACGTAGACGCTCCCGCCCATGCTTACCATGCTCGACGCGAGCCTTGCGAGATCCGCGATGCCGGCCAGTTTGATCCCAAGCGCTTTTTCTTCAATCAACCCTCCCTCACCTGGGCTCTCGCCCTCGTCACCCTGTCTACGATGACGGGTTCGCCTTTGCGAACGCTTTTAAGGGCTTCTAGGTCGCTGTACGCCTTCCCGATGAGCGTCGACTTGAAGCGGAGCTTCTCGACCGGGCTCAATACGACCGCTATGCTGTTCGTGTACGGTATCACGAGGACGTCGCCGGGCTTTGCAGAGACGTAAAGGTCCTCCAGCAGGACGCGTACTCCCAGCGTGAAGTAGACAGCGTATGAGTCCAGCGTGTACGCTCTAGCTTTAGCCGGCAGGATCGCGGAGATTATCTCGTAGTTCAGCGGCGCCCAATCCCTGTATATTTCGGCTTCGACGAGCGTGCTGCCGTTCAATCGCTTAACCGCGATGCACAAGCTCGGCATTGTGGAAAGTTCCCGCACGGACGTTTTTAACGGTTTCCGTAATGCGCGCCGAGCTCCTCAGCTGCGGGAAAGCATATATCTGGGCTCGCGATCCCATCGGTGATGGGCGTTTCGCTTTACGAGTTTAAGGATCCTAAAGAGGCTTTGAAGGCTCTCGAGAAGAGGCAGAAGGAGCTGGTGAAGGAGCTGGAGGAGCTGATAAAAAAGAGGGAGCGCGGGGAGATAAGCGAGGAAGAGTTCTACGCCCAGAAAACCAGGTTGGAGAGGGAGTACGTGGAAGTTATGGACCGCTTAACCCAGCTGAGATTCATCGTCAGCGGCGGCCTCTGAATACTTTCGGGCACCTAACTTTAGGATCGCTTTATATAGATCTGCGCATCGGCAACGACAGAGAGCTATGGGGGCAGCGGCGCTGGACCCGCGGCGGGCTCTCGCAGCTTACGGTGAGGATTACGGCACCAGGTACTTCAAGTTCGGTCCCCTGGTGGAGCAGAAGCCGAGAGTGGTCGAAAGC
>JGI20130J15133_1002950_pt1 | contig 12136 bp, 15 predicted proteins | sample WasSprMetagenome_FD_15133 | JGI IMG/M metagenome (IMG submission 15133) | reverse complement strand
CTCGATAATTACTTTTCTTCTATCTTTCTCATTATATTTTATTGTTCCGAATATACCCCTCCAACTATCTAGGAAGGTCTTCCTCCTAATTTCAGGAATTATCCTCTCCTTGAGTTTTATTGAGAATATCTCTGGATAAGGCAATATTTGTTTAACTCTTTCTACTAGATTTTCTGGAATTCCATTTTCACAAATTAGCGATGCGATATCTCTTATATCAGAGGCTCTAGCCGAAACAACCTTCATTACGAAATAATCAACGTAGCTTGGGACAGGTAGTTTAATAGCTCTACCAGCTATAAGGATTGAGGCAAACACCCTATTTTTGATCATAGCTTCATCGATCTTTATTATCTCCTTTGCCTCTCTTCCCCTAATCTCTCCTTCCATAAAGTCCATTGAAACTTTTACCTTCGCTCTATTGTGCTTAACAAATTTTATGCATCTTAAAAATCCATAATTATTACACTTCTCTTCCTCCTCAACTAAGTATCCTTCTGGGAGAACTTCCTTTATCCTGTCTATGTTCCAACTATCTCTTTTCATCATTGTGAAGTCACAATCTCTTGTGAACCTTGAGAAAGGGATGAAGGCTCTAAGAGCGTAGCCCCCAATCATTATTAGCTCAGGATCTGTGAAGTCTTTAGTTTTCTCTGAAAGAAAAAGTAGGCTGTTTAAAATCTCTTCCTCCCTTCTTTTCATTAAGTCTATGGCTTTAGGCAAATTCAACAACCTTCTCCATAGCTTCGTTTACCAATTCTCTAACATCAGCCTCCTTTACCTCAGCGGCTTTAAACTTGAAAATTTCTTTTCCGAAATACTCGTTAAACAATTTGCACCCATATTTTATCAAGGTCCAGACTCTCAAGTTTGTTTTAGACACTCTTTTCCATCTTCCCAATTTTCTCAACCTATCGAAATCAACTTCTTCTCTTCTAAAGTATAAGGCTGCGAAAGCGTCTATGAAAGACCACTCAACCAAGCAATTAACTATGCAGGATTCTAAAGTTTCAACAAACAAATCATCAACCTTCTCATACTCATAGGGAATTTTTCTATAATACTCAACCTCAAAATCCCAACCCATACTCTTAGCGAAAGTTTCTAAAGCTCTTTTATAAGATTGATTATTAACAGCTAAGCGGAAAACATCTCGATGAATGAAATCATAATTCCATATGCTTGCAGCTGTCTGCTTAATTACCACTTTAAAACCCCTATCTTTAGCTAAGAATTCCCAAGCATCCCTGTAGCTTGTTGGAATCCAATACCAGCCCCAAGCTACACGCCTTACTCCATTATCTTCGCTCAACCTATGCAAGTACTCCTTAGCCCTTGGATGGATTTTTCGTATAGAGCTTAAGCTAAACAAGCTTCCAGACCACTCTTTTGCCAATTTAGCTTTAAACTCGTCTAAGTACATAAGTCACCTTCAATATAAATTTGGCACACTACAATTTAAGCTTCTGCTCCACTCTACCAGCTTAGAGTCCCTTTAAAGTTAGGTAGATGTTCACAACGCCACCTCTTGTTTCCTCCATTCTTTCTATTCTTAAACCGAGCGGAGGAATTTCCTCTCTTTTATCTTTAATCGAATTTAGGGTTTCGTTTAGCTTCTCAATTTCATATGTAAAGTCTTTACCCTCAAGGCTTTTTCTCAAGCATGTTTGAAATTGGGTGAAAACCTCTAAGTGCTTTCCTATTGCTGGATGCTATTCTATAGCTCCACATGGCCTAATCTTCTTCCAGCATGCCATAATGATCGTTGGATAAACTGTTACGCTCACTCCTAATAGAGCTGAGTTTGTATCTTCCGCTATTAATTTTGAAACCAAAATTTTCTCGCTAATTCATTTACTTCAAGATTTCTGAAGATCCAAGAATACTTTGGCTTGAGTTTAGCCCCATAACTATCGATCACAAAAATAGTGTAAGTAAGGGTTGTAACTTGCATCTTTAAACCCTTTCAAAAATGGTGTGTGAAGCTAAACCAGAGATTATGGTATCGAGGTAAATGAGGTTGCTGCATTTTGGGAAATTTTTGTAGAGTTCTTCAAGCTCTTGTTGGCCTGTTAAATTTAGAAGCTTCATGTAAAACTGAAGTAATCATCTTTGTTTCTTTCCTCAGCTCCTTTTAGAAATGAGAGAGCGAGATTTGTTGCCCATGCCAAGGCTTATAGGTTTAATTGTTGACGGTAGACTTATCTCTGAAGAATGGTGGAGGGAAGGCTCAGAGCACTCTATAAGTTTGGAGAAAGATTTCTTTATAACGAATGAGACCCCTACTGAAAGAGAGGTTTATACATTTGAGAAGTGGAGTGATGGAGTACTGGATGGATCAAGACTCATAAAGATTAATGAGCCATATATGATAAGTGCTATCCTCTCTAGAGGCAAGCAGTATAGAGTAGAGGTAGCAACAGAGTACGGCGACGCCTCCCCGGCAGTTGTGGATTAACTTCTAAATACTGCCTCAAGATACTATCCAGCGTGGAAAGCTCCCGTCCCCCTGCGCCTCGAAATCACGCGTATAGCTGGCCTAGCGAAACATTTAAAAATAGTGTTGAGCACCACACTTGGGCCCGTAGCTCAGCATGGATAGAGCGCCGGCCTTCTAAGTCGGAGGTCGAGGGTTCAAGTCCCTCCGGGCCCGCATCTTTTGTCTTACAGTATGGAATTATAGGCCGAGTTTCGCGATGATGTCGTTTTAGTTTTTTGCAGGCCTGCTTTAAATTATGCCGTATACATAATTTTGTAAATTTTCGAACTTTATGTCATCAACCCTAATATAATAAGATAGAAGTAGAGATTGTGAGATGGCGCAGGAATCTGTTATGATTAAAAGGCCTGATTTATTCACGGCCATTGCATACATGGCTGTAACTTCGGCTGTTACGGGTGTTGGTTTTCTATTGACAGCTCCCATTCCATTGATTCCTGGAGCTATACATTGGCGGATATTAGCTTTCCTCCCATGTGTCTTTGGAATACTTTTCGGGCCCATAACTGGATTTGTAGCAGGTGCGATAGGCAATACACTCTGGGCAATTTTAGGTGGGTATTTCAATCCCGCTACGCCTATATTCGATCTCGTAGGAGTTGGACTTACAGGATTGATCCCTGGCCTATTCTGTAAGCCTGAGGATTCAAGATCAAAAAGGGGGTTATTCAAGATAGCACTTATAAGCCTACTTTCGTGTTTGGTTATGGTTCCGATAGTCGCAGTGGGCTTCGACCTAGTTGGAGCTGCGCCTTTCGTGCCTGCAGTGGTCTTTCTAATTCTAAGCGACCTTCCACCAATTGTGATAGGTACACCAATTGTGGTTGCCGCTGTGGCGCGTCCACTATTGAGGAGAAATCTAATCAAATGGAGACTCTAGATCATCTTGAGGTAACTGGTCTAAGCTGTAAATATGGCTCTGAATGGGTACTGAAAGACATATCATTTAAAGTTAGAAAGGGTGAAGCAGTAGCGATTTTAGGTCGAAGCGCCTCTGGCAAAACGACCCTAGCATACTGTCTATCTGGAATTATACCGAACAGAATATCTGGAACAGTGTCTGGGAGCATAGTGGCTGATGGTGAAGAATTAATAAGCAAACCCATAAGAGAGTTTAATAAAACTATAGGGATAGTGCTTCAAAACTATGAGCTACAAATTTTTGGATTAACAGTTGAGGAAGACTTAGAGTTAAGTCTACGTGATGGAGGTGAGGAGCGTCTTGAGTGGGCTTTAGAATTCTTTGATTTGAAGAAATACAGAGATTATTATGTTCACGAGTTATCAGGTGGATTAAAACATCGTCTCGTATTAGCTTCAACAATATTAACAAATCCTAAATACGTAGTATTAGATGATCCAGTCGCCAATCTTGATTGGAAAAGCAAAAAGATGGTAGCAAATATGATAAAGTTGCTTAAGGAAAACGGAAAAGGAGTGATAGTTTTGGGAAGGAGACTAAAGGGGCTAGAAGGCGTCATAGATAAAGTATTATACCTACCAGCAGGAGCTACAGAGAACGGAAACATACACCTTTCAGACCAAGCAGGACTAAATATTAATGCCACATCAAAATTTAACGACGATGGACATATAGTTGAGTTCAATCAGGTTTACTATAAATATAATAGTGAATATGTCTTAAAGAACATTTCATTAAAAATAAAGAGAGGCGAAGTTCTCTCAGTAATGGGACCAAATGGATCAGGAAAAACAACTTTGATGAAGCACGTTATTGGATTGCTAAGGCCATGTAAAGGCAGTGTTTTAGTCAATGGTATAGATACAAGAAAAATCAGCCCAGCTAGAATGGCAAGACATGTCGGAATAGTGTTCCAAGACCCTGAAAAATACTTTGTTTCTGAAACCGTCCGGGATGAGGTAGCATTTGGAGTGAGGAATCTTAACTTAGATGAGGGTCTAGTAGATAGAGCCCTAAATATGCTCGGGTTAATTTGTAAAAAAGATTCAAGTCCATACTCGCTAAGTATGGGAGAGAAAATTAGATTATCCATCGCCAGCGTAATAGCCATGAATCCTGAAATCATAATTCTAGATGAACCAACAACAGGTCAAGACGATGAGACGTTAAAACAAATTATTGCAATCATAAACAAAATAAAAAGCATGGGCAAGACTATCGCAATAGTAACGCATGACTCTGATTTTGCTTTAGGTGTTGCTGATAGAATAGTTATCCTGAATGACGGTTCAATCGTTGCTGAAGGTAGTCCTACTCAGATTTTGAGTGATCCTAAACTAATAGATGATGCCGGAATAGAGCCACCATCTGTTTTGGGTGAGGAGAGATGTTATACAGGATGACCGTGACATTAGATCCTAGGATAAAGATTATTGTATTCATTTCATGGATTTCATTGGCATTCATTTGTAAGGACATTTACAGCATCGTAGTGTTGCTAATAACTTCCATAATAGCGTTGCTATTTGTAGGAGCAGCGGGTGCTGTCTTTAGAAAGCTAAGACTATTAATTCCTTTAGTTTTACTAGCTTTTCCTCTTTGGACGTTTCTGAATCAGTGGTCACTGTTCTATACTTCGGGTAAGGGTGCAGATTTTCTCTTCGGATTTTTTATGACGCTTAGATTATTATTAATAGTTACTGCATCATTAGCATTTATAGTCTTGGTGAAGCCTACAGAAATTATTAAGGCTATACAATCCCTTAAGCTTCCTCCCATAATTGGAGCAACTTTTGCTCTGGCATTTAGATACTTATACATAATTTCAGAAGACTACAAATCAATAAAGGAGGCACACATTTGTCGTGGACTTGAGCTCGATAGAGGATCATTATTAAAAAGAATTAGAAACTATATTCCATTATTGATACCTTTAATCGTAAGAAGTATTGATAGTGCAGAAAAACTCGTCTTAGCATTGGAGTTGCGTCCATACATTATAAGCAGTAGGAGAATTAAGCCTCTGAAAATTAAAGATATGATGATACTTTTTGGCTGCATCTTAATATTAGTCTTAGCAATTTTATATAATTTCTATTTGGTGGGTTAAGTTGAATTTAAGGGTCCTAGAGTATGCTGGACAAGATAGATACGTTGTCAGGATTGGTGATTTGGTGAGAGAATTGCCGATAGTCCAAGTATCTGAAAATGTCTGGATAGCTTCAAACGCAGATTTGATCTTGGGTGATGTAGAATTCATAGAAGTTGCGGCGGATTTGCTTGCTGAGAAGATTAAGCAGTATAGTCCAGAGATTATCGTGGCTCCTGAGGCAAAGGCTATAGCGTTAACATATGAAGTGGCGAAAAAACTTGGACATAAGAAGTTAGTAATAGCAAGAAAGTCTGTTAAAGCATATATGGTCGACTACCTTGCAGAAGAATTTTCCTCTATAACTACTAAGAGTAAACAAGTGTTAATATTTGTAAAGGATGATGTTTATAGGATTAGGGACAATAAAGTGTGTATTCTTGACGATGTAGTATCGACGGGTGGGACTATTAATGCCTTGGAACGACTAGTTAGAAGAGCTGGTGGAAAAGTTGCTTGTAAAGCGGCCATCTGGATTGAAGGACCATGGTACAAAGGTGATTTAATATATTTAGATGAGCTTCCAATATTTTTGAAAAGTAGTTAATATGCTTGTTGTTAGAGTCTTGGCATTTTGAATGTTTGGTATACTGGTGTTGGCGATTGCGTAAACGATTTTATGTAGAATTGTTAATTATTTATATGGATGAGTAGGGTCGTCGTAGTTATTCCTACGTATAATGAGGCTGAAACAATAGTCAACGTTGTTAAAGATGTTTTAGAATCTATGCGTATGGTGGGAATTGATTGTCATGTTTTAGTGATTGATGATAATAGTCCTGATGGTACTGCGAATGTAGTGGCTCGATTGGCAGAGATGACTGGTATGGTATCCGTCATGGTAAGGCCGAGAAGAATGGGCTTGGGCTCTGCATATATTGATGGGTTTAAACATGTTCTTGAGAAAATGAAGGATGCTGACGTTGTAGTTGAGATGGATGCTGATGGTAGTCACGATCCCCATGCTCTCCCGCAACTTATTACTCCTGTATTGAAGGGAGAGTTTGATGTTGTTGTTGGTTCTAGGTATGTTGGTTGGGGGAAGTGGGCCGGTGAGGCCAAAGGAAGGGAGATTATTAGTAGGGGTGCTAATCTGCTGGCCAGGATATGTACTGGCGTGAAGATTAAGGATCTTACAAGTGGTTATAGGGCTATCTCGACTAGGATTTTGCGCCTAGTCATTGATGTCTTGAAGGAGGCTTCAAGGGGATACACGTTTCAGGTTGAGAGCCTTGCAGAGTATGCATATGCGGGTGCGAGGATAGGAGAGGTGCCTATAATATTCCTTCCTAGGCGTAAGGGTAAGAGTAAGCTGGGGGCGTCTGAAATTCTCTATTTCTTCCTGTGGAATGTTAAGCATCTCTTTAAGCGCAGGATCCCGAGAATTTTGAGGATTAGGACTTAAGACGCTGATAGTGGATTTATAGGGCTATCAGTTAAGTTGCTGGTCCAGATTAAATAATGAGTTTGTAGTAGGTTCATGAGGGTGTTGAGGGTGCTGAGGTATCCGGAGTCTCAGGTGTACTACGAGCCGGGAATGAGTGACTATAGGCTGGATGGTGCCTCGCTCATTGAGGGGTTGCCGGGCATAGGGCTTGTCGGCAGGGTCGCAGTTGCCTACATCCTGGGCAAAGTTAGGGCTAAAAAGATATGCAGGATGTATTCGCCATATTTTCCGTCAGTGGCCTACATATCTGATGGAAGAATAATTCCCAACTTTACAGATTTTTATGCTGTAGAGGAGCCGGCCAAGACAATCATCATGTATGGAAGCGCTCAGCCATCAAGTAGTTATGGGCAATACGAGTTCTGCGAGAAAGTTATAGAGCTGGCCAGGCGGCATGGTGCAACGAGGGTCTTCACGGTAGGCGGGCTGGGGGGAAAGGAGAAAATATCGCCTCGGAGGGAAATTTTCTGCTCGTCGACTGATAAAAAATACCTAGGGAAGTATTTGGGGCTGATTGATGGTCAGGTCTATAGTGGTCAGATAGTGGGTGCGGTAGGTATCTTGATAAATATCGCGGGAAGCAAGGGACTGGAGAATATGTGTATGTTGGTAGAGATAGGTGAGTCGGCGCCTGACTACTTCGCGGCTAGGAGAGCAGCGGAGGCATTAATCAAGTTGACTGGACTTAACATTGAGGTAGATGGAGTTGAGGAATTTATGAAGCTGTCTAATAGAGTTATTTCTATGCTAGAGTCATAACTTGATAATTTACATCTTGGTTGACAAAAATTTATGGTTGGATAATATTTTAATTTAGGTTGTTTGTTCTTGTTCTTTTTTCCATTCTTCCCATACTTTTTGTACGCGTTCTGCGGCTGGTCCGGTGCCCTCTACCACGCCGTCTTTGGTTACGCGTATCCTATCCATCACAAGTATAACTCCGGCTTCTTTGTAGTAGCGAGCCATGTTGGGGAATAGCCGATTTATCCTTTCATAGAGGGTTTGGAGGTCTGGGCCGAGTTCAACTAGCTCTATCATTGAGATTTCTTTACCGGCTATGAAGAGTTTGCTTATTGTTCTTCCGTCGCTTGTCTGGGCCTCTGCGAGCCAGAGACTGTAGTCAGTTGGGTTGTACGCAATTAAGCGTCCACTCACTCTAGTGCCGCTCGAGGTTAAGACTGTAACGCTCCTATCCAAGAGTAGGGACAGCTCGTCTGCAAATCTCTTACTCGCGATTGTTGACACCTTCAGTTCCCTATCAATAATTAAGGTAATCGTCAATATTAAAACGTGTTTGTTTTCTCTTCTATGTTATGTTTAGCGCCTGCTCCGCGATGCATAGTAGTCTGGACACTGCTGTCCAAGCTTCAAGCCTTCTCTCAGATAGGCTCAGCGACTCTTCTGCTAGTTTCTTGGTCTCCTCCTGGAAGTCGCCGTGAGGGTAGCATCCCACCATGAAGAGAGGTCTGTCTGTCGCCTTGAATATTTCTTCTATCTCGCTTCTCTTTACTCTCCTTCCTTCTTCTGAGAGGAGATAGACTCGTCTTGGTCTTATGCTGCTTATTGCCTCAGTGATGCTCTTCTTCTCCATTTTTAGTAGGATCTCTCCCTGCTCCGTCTTGATTATTCCCTGTCTGTATAGCTGTGATAAAAGTCCCTTGAACCGTTCATACACTCTTGGGAGTCTTACCTCGGGGTTAACTTCTATGAATGCTCCGTCTTGGGTGTGGCAGTAGACCTCTAGCATGCCGGCGAGATTGAGGGGTGATCCAAGAGCCTCTAGCAGTGAAAAATGAAGTATGTCTGGCCTGCCGCGTTTTTGATAATTGCTGAGATTCTTCATCGCGGAGTGGTGGTAGGAAGAGTCGAGGATTACCCATCTAGGATCCTGTTGTCTCCTCCTGCAGTATGCCTGAATTACTGGGTGGTTTCTTATTTCCGGGGGCACGAGCTCAACTGCCGCCTCAACCAATAAAAGTACTATTTTAGGCATCGAGTTACGGCCTATTTAGTGCTTGGTCACTAATTAGGTGTTCTGCCAGTAGTTAGGGTTAAGTATAATAACCGCGCTTGATATAATGCCGGTAGATAAGGACGATTAGAGTGGGATGCGTAGCATCGGTGATGTGGTATACAACTGACATTTCTAGGCGGTGCTAGAGAAGTAGGTAAGTCGGCTGTACTCGTAAAGACGGCCGGGGGAGCGAGGATACTGCTAGACTACGGTGTAGCAATGAATGATAGGGTTCATTTTCCTGGCCACGTTGCTCCGAAAGACGTGGATGCGGTCTTCCTCACACATGCTCATTTAGACCACTCTGGCGCAGTACCTATGCTCTTCATCTCAGGTAGGCCAAAGTTATACTCTACTAGGGCTACTTATCAGCAGGCGGAGATACTTCTAAAAGATATGCTGAAGCTGAGTGGTTACTACTTGCCATTCGGCGAGCCTGAGATAAGGAAAATGCTCATTAGTGGTACTTCAATTAATTATGGTGAACCAGTAAAAATAAAGGATGCTGAAATAGAATTCATCAGTGCTGGCCATATACCGGGCAGTAGTCAAGTAGTTATAAATGCCGACAAGACACTGCTCTATACGGGAGACTTCACCACAATAGATACTAGGCTGATCAAGGGCTCAGACGTGCCTGGAGAGGATTTTGACGTGGTCATAACAGAATCGACATATGCCAGAGAAGCACACCTGCCTAGGAGAGAACTTGAGGAAAAAATCACAAACCATGTATTAGAGACGGTTAATAATGGGGGACTAGTCGTGATTCCCGCATTCTCGATAGCTAGGTCGCAGGAAGTGGCCTGTATACTATATTCAAGAGGCTATAGGGGTCCAATGTATATGGATGGGATGGCCACTCAAGTGCTTGAGCTATACCTCAGTAGTGAGGACTTCATTGATGGGCTTGACCTACTCGCGAGAGTCTACAGAAAGCTAAGAATAGTCAGGGGAAGAAAGCAGAGAGAGAAGGCTCAGAGAGAGCCCGGCGTAGTGATTACTCCGGCGGGTATGCTGAAGGGAGGCCCGGTCGTTTTCTATGCCTCAAAGGTTGCTAACGATCCTGCCTCGACGATAATTTTGGTTAGTTTTCAGTCTCCGGGAACGCCTGGAGAGATGCTGCTAAAAGAACGGAAGCTAAGCGTTAATGGGAATCTTGTTCCCGTTAGGGCGCAAGTATATCAGTATAAGTTGTCTGCACATGCAGGCATGGAGCAGCTCCATGATTATCTGACAAGAGTTGCTAGGAATGCCCAGGTGTTTACTATTCATGGCGAACCCGAGTCATGCGAGGAATTCGCCAACTGGATCAATAGTAATACCTCGGGCAAAGCCTACGCACCCGTCAACGGCGAGACCGTAGAAGTATAGCAAAAGTGCTTATCTGGGTCTTTTGAGCTTAATTATTATGGGTTGGATAGGGCCAGACTAGTTGAGTCTTTCGAAATGACGCTTAGCCACGACCTACTGGTGAGAACGTTATTCTTGGAACTCTTCATAATATTTGGCGCATCTACAATAATACTTGGGCTCTTCTCGACAATGTTGCTGCCCGCACTAATCCTAGTTGTCCCTTCCCTTCTCATCGCAACATATTGGATAGTATGGGAGCTTAGGAGGAAGAAAAGAAGGCTTAGGTTGTGTCAGGTTACTCGAGCTGAGGTATTAACCCGTGGTACTGCTCCTCTAGGAATGGCTGGATCCTTAATCTCGATTGACTATGTCTATTATCTTGTCGAGATTTGTTGCGGGGACTTAAGGGTCAGATACATTGATTTTGAGGAAAGAAGGGTCGGCGAGACTCTGGTTGTCCTACTAGATCATAAAAATAGAGTTCTGGCCGTCGCGCCTCTAAGCAGGCCTCCGAGAATAGAAATACTCAAAAAACTAGGATGAAAATTAGATTTTTATGGCCCTGTTAGCGGACACGAAAATAGGGAATGATTTCTTCCTTGAATATTTTGATGGTTCTCAACGGAGAGACGCTGAAATCCGTGAATATTAAGTGGGTGGTGCCGATCTTTCTAAATTTGTCCATTATGTCTATTAGCCCGTCAGCCTTTTTGAACAAGTAATAATTCTTTAGGATCTCGTCGTCGGTGACTCGCTGGCCCGACTCCTCTATCTTTCTAGGGTCAGGCTCATCAAAGTTTTCAGGTATCAATGTGCCCACGTGGTATGTTCTTATCTTTTTTATTGCGCCGTCTATGTTTCCTAGCCCGCCCGCTATCAAGACGGCTTTCTCCATTTTTTTAACGTCTTTGCCCGCCTCGGCAGCTCCCTTCTCGAATGCCGGGAATATCTCGTCTCTGCACTTCTCGACTGTACCGTATGTGATGAGGTGGTCTCCATACTTCCCCGCGTATACCGCTGCCTTGGGCCCGCCGGCCGAGAAGTATATTGGAACTTTTTTCTTGGGCTTGACGTAGAGATACACTTTCTCCATGGTGAAGTACTTTCCGTTGAAGTCAAAGAAGTCATCGCTCGTGAATAATTTTCTTATTAGTTCGACAGCCTCGGCTAGTCGTTCAATTCTCTCCCTCCAAGGCGGCCACCTGCCCATGAATCTTTTCTCGCTCATCGCTTCGCCTGAGCCAACTCCGAGATAAAATCTTCCGGGATACATCGAGTCGAGGGTGCCTATGGCTTGAGCTATTATTGCTGGGTGATACCTCCCGCCTATCGGTACCGTGACGTCTACTCCTATGGCTATTCTCTTCGTCCTCTCAGCGGCTGCGGCCATGACTGGCCAGACGTAGAAACTATGCTTAAAGGAGTGGTGCCAGGGCAGGAAGTGGTCGCCAAACCACACAGAGTCAAACCCAGCCTTCTCGCATGGCTTTAGAAACTCCATCCTGTATTTATTATCCATCCAGAATGATGCGTCAACACCTATACGAAACTTGCGGGACAAACCAAAGATCCCTCATAAGTTACGGGTTCAGATAGATTAAAAACTTTGCCAAAGAAATTCAGAAGGCTGCATCAGCGCTAGGTCTATATATTTATCTACAGAGTTTTTGTATGTTGGGCGGGGGTAGCCAAGCCTGGTCAAAGGCGGCGGCCTCAAGATCCTAAAAGCTGGCCGAGATGGGTAAGCC
>JGI20130J15133_1002946_pt1 | contig 12145 bp, 10 predicted proteins | sample WasSprMetagenome_FD_15133 | JGI IMG/M metagenome (IMG submission 15133) | reverse complement strand
CTGATAAAGCCTTTAGAGGGTGAAGAATTGAAGTTGATAAAGACGATGATACCTCAAAGAATAAGATGCAACAGGATAGATTAGAAAAATGGCCCTGCTAAGGGCTCAAGAGATCGCAAAGGTTTCTAAGACGGCGAAGGTTTCGATAATAATGCCAGCATACAACGTGGAAAACGAGATTTTAGAAACAGTGAACATGATTAAAAAGGTGATGGAGAGGATAGCCGAAGACTACGAGATAATAGTAGTGGACGACGGCTCAAAAGACAGCACAGGACAGAAGCTTAAAGCGCTAAGAGACGAACATTTGAAGGTCATAAACCATCCCACAAACCTTGGAAAGGGTGCTGCAATAAAGACTGGAGTGAAGTATGCGACTGGAGAGTACACAATACTACTAGATGCGGACAGAGACATAGATGCAAAAAACATTAAACAGTACATTGAGGCACTAAAGAAATACGATATAGTTGTAGCGTCAAAGAGGCATCCGAACTCAACATATCAAGCGCCAACAGTGAGAAAGGTGCTGAGCATAGCGTACAACACGCTAGTGAAAATGCTTCTTGGTATAAAGGTCGGGGACACGCAGACAGGCTTCAAAGCCTTCAAAACAAAACACCTTAAAACAATAATGAAGGTTATCGTGGTGAAAAGATACAGCTGGGACGCTGAAGCACTCGCGGTAGCGAATATGATTAAGCTAAAGATAGCCGAAGCACCAGTGCACATAAAGCAAGAGAAACTGTTCAAATTCAACAACGTACTAAGAATGCTGATGGAGGTTTTAGGGATAGCGTACAGGCTCAGAGTAATAAGATGGTACCAGAAGAACATAGAAAAAGAAAACCCACAATACAAACTAATATTAAAAATCTAGGCTATGCAAAGTCCTAACACGGCAATATAATAATTTCATGTAAAAGATGGACGATGCACAAAAAGTGCATAGATCATAGCAAAAAATTACTAAATTACTCTTCAGATAAATTAGGTGCAAACTTCGAATTGGCAAAGATCATTCAGACAGAAAATACATCAACCCAAATTAAAAGAGGAACATAGGAATAAAATGGAAACTTTAAAGATTTTAATTTTCAACTGGAGAGACATAAAGAATCCTGAAGCAGGAGGAGCAGAGGTTTTCACACATGAAGTTGCTAAAAGGTTTGTAAAAATGGGCCATAATGTGACACTTTTTGTGCCAAGTTTTAAGAGTGCAAAGCCAAGAGAATTGATAGATGGAGTAGAAGTATTGAGAAGTGGAAGTAAGTACACGGTTTATTGGAAGGCTAAGCAACATTATAAGCAAGAATTCAAAGGAACAGTTGATGTGGTTATCGACGAAATTAATACTAGACCGTTCATGACCGTTAAATTTGTAAAGGAACCTGTTGTCGCTTTGATTCATCAGTTGGCTAGGGAATACTGGTTCTACGAGACACCCTTCCCAATAAATTATATCGGTTATTACTTCCTTGAGGACAGATGGTTAAGAAACTATGTAAATGTACCTACAGTTACAGTTTCTGAAAGCACAAGAAAAGATCTACTAGATTTAGGGTTCAAGAAAGTTTTTATGGTTCCTGAAGGATTAAATTTCATACCATTAAGCAAATTTCCAGAGAAAGAGGTATATCCAGTTGTTGCTTATGCTGGGCGTTTAAAGAAAGCTAAAAGACCTGACCATGCAATTAGAGCATTTAAGATAATTAGAGAGAAGTTTCCAAAAGCTGAACTTTGGATCATTGGAGACGGCCCCTTCAGGAAATATTTGGAGCGGATAGCTGGAGAGGGCGTCAAGTTCTTCAGAGGAATATCAAATGAAGAGCGAAGAAGGCTTTTAGCTAGGGCTTGGGTTCTGGTTAACCCAAGTGTCAGGGAAGGGTTTGGATTAAATGTTTTAGAGGCGAACGCCCTCGGTACACCGTCTATTGCTTATGATGTTACAGGATTAAGAGATTCCATCATAAATGGAAAAACAGGACTACTTGTAAAAGAAAAAGGAGACATTAAGAGGCTTGCTGAAGTAATAAGCATGGTTCTAAGCGATAGAACGTTAAGGATGAATCTAAGTGCAAACGCCCTAGAATACTCTAAAAATTTCAGCTGGGACGGAACTGCTCAAGAATTCGAGAAGATCCTTAAGGAAATGGTTAGTGAACGGACCAACATTAAAGACTAAAGCTGGAAAATAATAGACAGGATCTTAGTTATGAGAGGCGGGTTTTATGATATCCCACTTGGCGGAATATTATCGTAACATCATCTCTTTTATTTTAAAAATATTTAAATATTAAGACTGATTTTCTATAATAACTTAAAGGGTCGCGCATGAAACTACATGTTGGTGTAATCCCTGCTGCAGGTCAAGGAAAGAGAATGGGCTATCTTAGCAATATTCTTCCAAAACCCTTGTTTCCTATTTTCGATAAGCCTATATTACATTATGTTATTGATAATATGATAAGTGTTGGTATAGATTATTTAGTAATTATTGTCTATCATCAAAAAGAAAAGATTATTGAATACTTAAATAAAGCTGACCTTGGAGTGCAAATTGAATTAGTAAAACCAAAGTTCCTTCCCCAAGGAATTGCCATGTCGATACTAAATGCAGAAAAATATGTGGATGAACCCTTTATGGTAATATTGGGAGATGATCTCACTATAACTCCTTCTCTTAACAATTTAGTTTCTTCATTTTTTACAAAAAATGCTCTAGCTTTAGAAGGAGTTGTAAAGGAAACGAATAAGCATATTCTGTCTTCTACTTGCTGTGTACATTTAGACTCAGAAAATAGGATCATCGATATCATCGAGAAACCTCTTAATCCTCCATGGAATATCAGAGGTTGTGGAATATATATTTTCAGAACCGACATTTTTGACTTAATCAAGCAAACACCTTTATCTAAAGTTCGCAACGAAGTTGAAATTACTGACACACTTAGATTAGTTGCAAAACTTGGTAAAGCATATGCTGAATTTATAAACGGGATAAACATTAACATTAATACTCCAGAAGATCTATTATATGCATGGTTAGCAATAAGGAGGTTTAAGAAATGCCAAGTTTAAATAATAAACAATGCCCTTTGGTTAGTGTGATTCTTCTAAATTATAATGGCGCTAAATTTGCCTCGTTATGGGAATCATTTTTCAAACTTGATTATCCGTGTTATGAAATTATCTTCGTCGATAATGGGTCTCACGACAATAGTAATAAGTTTTTTATTCAACTTTGCAAAAAATATCCGTTAATACCGGTTAAATTGGTTACAATTACAAAAAACGTAGGATATTCAAAGGCTAATAATATAGGATTACGATATGCAAATGGCAAATATGTTTTCCTTGTTAGCAATGACGTTGAAGTTGATAAGAACTGGATAAAAAGTATGATAACTGTTTTTGAATCAGATTGTACCATTGGTGTAGCTCAGAGTATGATGTATTCATTAATTGATAAAAGAAAATTTGATCTGATGTGGAACAATCTGGATGTTATTGGATTTAATCATCTATTTGTGCCTTCAGGAGGGGTTGATGAAGTATTTTATAGCGAAGGCGCTGCCATGTTTATTAGGATTGATGCAATAAAAAAAGCGGGTGGTCTTTTTGATGAGGATTATTTTATGTTTTTTGAGGATGTAGATTTTTGTTGGCGTGTACGGTTAAATGGGTATAAAATAGTTGTTGTTCCTTCATCTATTGCCTATCATTTAAGAGGTGGGACAGTAACAGGGGTAGTCATGAAAACAGACCCATTTTATATGCGCAGGAATACTTGTAATCGATTATCCACATTATTTAAGAACTATAATCTATTTAATGTTATTAAATACCTGCCCTTGAGTGTTTTATTTGAAATACTTACCGGCCTATGGTTACTTTCAAAACGGAGGTGTCGACTCGGTTTAGCCTGTCTACAAGGCATATTGTTATTTGTTTTGAAAATTCCTAATCTAATTAAAAAGCGAGTAAATGTACAACGTAACAGAAAAATAAGTGATGAGTCTATTCTACAAATAATGCTTCCTCTTTCAAAAGCTCTATCTGACCTAATAAAATATTCAAAAATGGTTAATTAAAGGGATGGTAGAGTGTTGAAAAATTTCTATACAATTTCTGTTGGTATACCCACATATAACGAAAAAAATACTATAACTTTCTTATTAGATAGTATTATTAAGCAAACTTTACCCAAGCATCTAATAATAAAAGAGGTAATTGTCTCTGATTGTAGTAAAGATGAAACGCCAATGCTTGTTGAACGCTATAAGGATAAATTACCAATTCGATTATTTCATCATAGTTCGCGCATGGGCTTAAATTACGCTATTAATGAAATCTTCCAGAATGCTTCATCTGATTTTATTATTTACGTTAATGCAGATACAAAACTTCATTCTCAATGTATCACTAGACTTATCTTACCTCTAGTGAACCGACCATCTTTGGGCTTAACTAGTGCTAATATGGTTCCTTTAGTAAAGTCATGTAATCTTATTCAAAAGGGATGCACTTTTGGAGCTTTTTTATTATCAGATATACGAAAAAATCTTGGTAAGCTTGTATTCCATGGTAGGGCATTTGCTATAAGATCCACTCTAGCAAAAAAAATTAAGATTCCATCAAATGTTATGGACCAAGATACATTTTTGTGTTATGCTTGTTTTGATAGAGGTTTTGCTTGTGAATACATTCACGATGCCATATGTTACTATATACCTCCATCTTCTATCAGAGACTTTGTATTACCCAACAGAATCTATTCTGCGGGTCTAAAGCAATTACACTTGTATAAACCTGAATGGTTCAAGAAGTATGAACTCACGAGGCTGTTTGACAAAGATTTATTTAGGATTTATATGAGGAATATGTTCCATGACCCTATAGGTGGTTTTATATGGACCAGTCTTAAGATAGTGGAAATGTTTTATCCCATAAAAAACTCAGATGTTGCAGTTCTTAAACCTCAAGCAAAAACAACTAAGGTTCCATTGTTAAGATAACAGATATGTGCAAAAAGAAGATATTTAAAAATTTGATAGTTTCTGATATAATACCTTTGCTAGCTTACTTATTAATCTCTTTTATATTCCTACGAATTTTGATGTTGACTCCAGGCGTAATAGGGCACAACTGGGACTGGTACATCCCCCCACTTTCCGAGTATATGCGTAGCGGTATACAAATAATTCTTTCTTCCTGGTCTGAGCATATGATGGGTTATCCGGTGTACATAGGACGAGTTTTACATTATATACCTCTATATTCCTTAGGTTATCTAGGATTTAATGGTGAATTCGCTTCAAAAATACTTCTTTTAATTTCACCCCCCATTTCATGTTACTTTAGTTTTCGTTTAATGAGAAGATTATTGCAAAAAGCATCAGTATTTCATGTACCCGGCTTTATTGGAGGTTTGCTTTATGGTTTTTCAGGTGCTGCATTTAATTGGCTACTGATAGGTTCTGTTCCAGTTGTTGTTGGGTTTGTTTTGGTTCCTATATGTTTATTATACGCTATAGAACTTATAGATGGGTTAGAGAAGTACGAATATTTTCCTAATTCTACCTTAATAAAAATGACCTTAGTCTTTTCTTTAATGTCACTAACATCAACGCCAAATTTTCTTTTAGTTTGCTTTTTTTCGTTTTTATATTTGTTTTTTGCATTTTTGTTCAAACACATTCATAATTTTAGGTGCATTGTTAAATGTCTAGTCTTCTTTATTATTGGTGTTTCTATAAGCTCATCCTTTCAAATTTTTCCTTTTGTGTTTTATATGATTAACACGAAATCCATACAAGTTCCTAAAGGGATAACAAATCCTCAATATTATCTTTCATTTTCATCCCCGCCTTTTCTCACGTACTTAAATAGTGGTTTTTATGCAAGGAACATGTATGTTCGTTCGGTTACTGAAACTTGGTTGCCTTTATTTATACTTTGTAGTACATTCTTAGTAATATTGACCTTTTTTCTCAGTTTATTAAAAGATCCTAGTTTATTAAAATTAAGGGAACAATCTCTTTACTGGGCATCTGTTTATATAATTTCTGTAGGTTTCGCAACTGGAGATAAGATACTAGGATCAATAATACGGTTTTTGTACAATTTTCCTATCTTCTTATTTCTAAGAAGTTTAGAGTATTACTTAACCTATGTGGGTTTAGGCTTTGCTGTGCTAGTCTCCATTTCATTAAACAATTTGCAACTTTCAAATAAAAAGAAATTACTAAAAACTTTTTTATTACTATTTCTAGTTGTCTCGTACTTGCTTCCTTGGTTTAGTGGTGATTTAGGCCGGACAGCAAGAGTTACCGATTTTGATGGAACTTTAGATAATTTTAAAGTTACTGACGATTATGAAAAAACCTTTTCTATTCTTGCTAATGATAATGATAGTTTCAACATTTTGGTGATTCCTATGAGTTTTACGTTGTATTATCTTCCAACAGAATATCAGCGAACCAACCATCCTATAATGCCAGATAGATATATAGGCCCTGAACCAACATTAATTAATTCAAGGCATGGCATAATTGTTGGAGACGAAGTTTTTCAGTTATCTAATAGGACTAAACTAGCACTTGCAGCACTTAAAAAATTTATTTATAGTATGGATTTTGATATACCGGAAACAAAGAATTCTATTATAATTGCGGAGGATAATCAAACTGATTTTTGGAAAATTGGTTTCTCTGGAAATGGGACAAGGGGTTATATTATTAATGATAGCGTTATGAAATTTTCTGGTAACAATGCTCTTCATATAATTTCGACTAATGGATGTTATGAAGCTGCATATTTATATCATACTTTTCTAAATCCGGCAGATTGGAGTTTTGCTAATACATTATATATTTATTTTTATGGACGAAATGACCTTAGAACATATACTGTCGAAATACGTGCCCCTGATACCAGCAACAGATTCCTTTATCATTTCATAGATGATTTTGTAGGCTGGAAACGTATAGCTATTGATTTATCAGCTCCATTTGCTAAAGAAGGATATCCGAATCTTACTAAAGTAAATGAAATTCGAATATATGNTTTTTTTACTGGCGAATGGTATTTGGATCGATTTCTGATTGGACAACTGACCGAAGAAGAATGTTTTTCTTATTTCAGACAGCAGTTAGTAAGAATATTTTCACTTTTTAATATTAAATATGTTGTTTTTCTAAAGAATGTATGTCCAAGCGACATCCATACTTTTGAATGGAATTCTTCCAAATTATATATTTTCTTTAAAAAGATCTTTAGTAACACTATTCTTGTAGATGGTAGTATGACCACACTTTTTATGGTACCATCTGAATCATTTACTCCACGATTGTATATAGCTGATCAGATAATTAATGTAAATATATCTGATTATTATAGATTTCTGAAGGATTTCGCCATCAAAAACTATTATTCACGATATGCCTTTGTTGAAGACAATTTTAGCTGTTTTGGAAAAATAAATAGTAATGCAACAATAATCAAGTGGCAACAAATAAGTCCTACCGAATACCATTTAACTATAAATTCTACTGGTCCATATACCCTTATTTTCACTCAATCTTTTGATCCATTATGGGATATATATATAGAGCAAAATATGTCGCGTGCTAAATCTTATCATTTTATAGCAAATGGTTTTTCTAACGGTTGGTTAATAAATATGTCTGGCGTACAAAAAATTATGATCAAGTACTCATTACAACCTGTTTTTTACGCTTCTTTGCTTGTTTCTTGTTTTTCAATTACTTTTCTTTGTTTATTTATAATCATATTCTCTTTAAAGGAAGATAAAATTGCAAAGGAAGACAATAAATATAAGTAAATTCCCTGAACTGTAGATTCAAAGTTAGTATTCGATTGCTATACCTAAGTATTAATGTTATTAAAAAATTTAAAACTGACATTATCTTAAGGTACAGAAGATGAATGCATATAGAATTTTCCTATCTAAACCTGTAATAAAAAATGAAATGATAGAAATAGTATCGCAAGTAATGCAAAATGAGAAACTTGTTATGGGTGAAAGCGTTATTAAATTTGAAGAAGAACTTGCAAGGTACTTTGGAGTCAAATATGCTATTACAACAAGCTCTGGAACGCACGCTCTAGAGTTTGCCTTAAAAGCCATAGGTTTAAAAGGTGGCCATAAAGTTATAACCACACCATTCTCATTTATAGCTACATCAAATTCAATACTCCATGCTGGAGGAGAACCAGTGTTTGCGGATATAAGAGATAATACGTTCAACATAGACCCAAATGAGATAAATAAAAGAATAAGTTCAAATGTAAAAGCAATTCTACCAGTTCACTTATATGGTTACCCAGCAGACATGAACGAAATCATTGAATTGGCAAATAGGAATGGTTTAAAAGTTATAGAGGATGCATGTCAAGCTCACGGTGCAATTTATTACGGTCGAAAAGTTGGAACATTGAGTGATGCAGGATGTTTTAGCTTCTATCCATCAAAGAACATGACAGTATGTGGTGACGGCGGAACTGTAATAACAAACGATGAGGATATAGCTAAGACGGTTATGAAACTAAGAGATTGTGGCAGAATATCCAAATATGAGCATGATATGATTGGATACACAGCAAGATTAAACACAATAAATGCGGCGATAGGCAGAATACAGCTGAAATACTTAGACCAATGGAATGAGACAAGGAGAAAGATTGCAAAAGCCTACAACAGCCTTCTTTCAGACATAGATGAAATAATATTACCCCCTTCTGAAACATCTACAATAAAACCAGTCTATCACCTATACGTTATAAGAACAAAATATAGGAATAAGTTAAGGAAGTGGCTTGAAGGAAACGGTATAGAATGCGGTGTACACTATCCTATACCAATACATTTACAACCAATATATAGAAAAATTTATAGATATTCTGGAGGAGAATATCCACAAAGCGAAAAAGCGAGTCAAACAGTTCTAAGTCTTCCCATGCATCCGCTTTTAAAGGATGACGAAATCAAATATGTAAGTGAAAAGATTCATGATTTTTTTAATAAAAATTTGTGGTTGGAAATAAATGAATAAACAATTAAGGGTAGCAGTAATTGGAGCAGGATATTGGGGAGAAAAGCTGATCGAAGAATATTTAAAATTATCATTAAGAAAGTCGACCGTAGCGCTTTCGGCGGTTGTTGATAGCAATCTTGAGCGGTTAAATTATATAAAAAATAAGTATAATCTGTCAAATAAGATATTAAATAGCAGTTATCAGAAATTTTTAAACGAAAATAATGAAATTAATGCAATTCATATCGCAACTCCAAATGAAACGCATTATCAGATTGCGATGGATGCGCTAGAAAAGGGAAAGCATATTTTGCTCGAGAAACCTATGGCTCTGTCAAGTAGGTCTGCATTCAAACTTGCAAGAGAAGCTGAAAAAGCAGGAATAGTTCTGCTGGTCGGCCATATATTCAGATTTAACAATGCAATAAATACGGCCAAAAGATTAATTGAAAATGGAACATTAGGGAAAATACACTATCTGAATATAAAATGGACTACGTATATGCAAAATCTTCCTAATAGAGATATAATATTCGATTTAGCTCCACACCCAATAGATATCGTAAATCATCTTTTAGAAGAATGGCCGATAGGTGTATATTCAAAGGCAAAAAGCTTTAAAAGAAGGGAAAAAGGTTTAGAGGAGTCGGCTTTTATAACAATGGAGTTACCAGAAAATATTATAATAGGGATTACATTAAGCTGGATTCAGCCTGGTATAAAAACGAGAACAGTTGAAATAATAGGGGAAAAGGCTTCTCTTTATATAGATGCCTTAAGTCAAAACATACAATTATATGACAACAATAACAAATTATTGGAAATCAAAACAGAAAGAAACAACACTATAGAAACTTTGATAAACCACTTTATTGACAGAATATTAGACAAAAGCCCGCCAATAAACAGCCCACTAATAGGAGCGATGACGGTATATGTTCTAGAAAAGATTAGAGAGAGCATAGAAAAAAATTCAAGCATAAGTATTATGTCACCATTATGAAAAAGCCAAAATATTCAATAATCAAAGGCATCAAAATAGGAGAAAATACTAGAATTTATGACCAAGTGAACCTATACAAGTGTAAAATAGGAAAAAACTGTAAAATAGATGCATACGTCTACATCGAGGAAGGAGTTGAAATAGGAAATAACGTTAAAATAAGAGCGTTCACGTTCATACCGGAGGGAGTAAAAATAGAAGATGACGTATACATAGGGCCAAGAGTAACTTTCACAAATGATAAATATCCTAGAGTGCGAGGGAGATGGCGACTACTTAAAACATTGGTAAAGAGGGGTGCAAGTATAGGGGCAGGTTCAATAATATTGCCAGGGATAATTATAGGAAAATATGCTCTTATAGGTGCTGGAAGCATAGTTACAAAAGATGTTGAAGATTATGCCATTGCTGTAGGTTCTCCGGCTAAAATAATAGGTTATACAACAGATGAAAGATTTAAATCTAAGGTTAAACATTTCTTAGAAGAAGCTTCAGACGATCTAAGAGGCGAAGAAGCAGAATAATTGCTTAGGTAGAAGTGAAAGATGTCTTGATACTTATGAGAGACTGGCTTAACCTTTCCAGCCTTTAGGGCATCCAACTTTCACCCTACACAACATTAGGCTTTTCTAGATCTTAATCGTTTTGAAATGTTACTCTATTATGCTTTTTATCAATTGTGTTACGTTAATCTTCTGCTCATTATATTGGATTATGTGGTTAAATTTGGGTTGTGCAACTCAGTTCAATCTTCTGCGTATACAGCTACGGTGATCTACATACAAAGAATCGATTATCAAACTCCAAAGCCGTCTTAGTGTACTTTGGAGGAGTAAATTTATTGATCGATTGTCAACTGATCTTGGTTTTGATGTCTATTTTCTTCTTCAGGCTAGAATCTTTCTCCACATATAAGTTTATGTTATACTCTACATCACCTTTGGCATAGTGTGGTGGTAGCATTGTGACCCAAGATTGCCTTGCCTTAAGCTGTTTAAGTTGTCCGATATCTTTCATGGTTTTCTTGTTTTCCTGTTTATATTATGCCTTATTAAGAAGTTATGAAATCTTTTGGAATAGGGAGTTCTTCCTTAACTTAGTCTAATCTCATGGCTTTAAGACATTGAAGGAACCCTTAGAGATGTTAGCAGATGGTTGAAGCTACTATATTTTTTGTGCCCTTAGGAGGAATCAGTTTATGATGTCTGTGTTCTTTTACAGGTTAAAAAACCTAGAATGCAATGGAAGTGACTTCTGGATCAAAACTTGCAGAAAAACTTGTAGGGAATGGTGTTGAAACAAGAAAATTCTTCTACCCACTACATGAAATGCCAATATACCGAAAGTATGCGAACTCCACATACCCTATATCGTCGAGAAATTTCTAAGCAAGGACTAAATCTTCCATCAAGTGTAAAACTTTCAGGAGAAGACGTAAAATATATTGCTCGAAAGATCAGGGAAATAGTTACATGATGTAAGATTCAAGTGGTCGAATAAAAGCTTGGTGAAGGACTTGAAGGCAGAGGACGGCTTTATCCCCGACTCCCTATACGATAAGATAGTAAAATGTATGCCTATTCCATCAGTGGAAGCAATCATCGTTAAAGACAATAAACTACTGTTTTTAAGGAGAAAGAATAGTCCCGCTAGAGGGCAATGGTGGTTTCCTGGAGAGAAAATTAGAAAGGGAGAATCCATTGAAGAGGCTTTGCCTCGAGAGGTTAAGGAATAAACTGGACTTTCTGTGAGTGAAGACAGACTTGTAAAGGTATATTCTAGAGAAATATTAAAATGTTGAACATTAAAATTTGCTAGATCCACCTCGAACTCTAGTGCCGAGGCCTGCGACGGTAACGACAACCTTCCTAACCAACTATATCGCATCCCTAAAAATTTCCTTCAAGATTTAAACGTTCTTTATGTTCACAAACTTTCAGAATAGCGTTGGCTATATTAGGTTGTGACTTTGGCCATCATTCATCCTTTAAAGGCCTCCAACCTGAATCTTGGATCGCCTTAAGCAGGTATGAATGAATGTCTTCAGGTATTTCTTTAAAGAACTTGAACTCTGAATGTTCAT
>JGI20130J15133_1002945_pt1 | contig 12146 bp, 17 predicted proteins | sample WasSprMetagenome_FD_15133 | JGI IMG/M metagenome (IMG submission 15133) | reverse complement strand
ACTCATATCTAAATTCCATTAACCTTATTTGTTATGCTGTTACATAATACGTTTTTCCTTCTCTTTCTATGGCTTTAATTACTCCACGCGATAATAGTTTATTTATTTCTTTATTTGCTTTCTCTGAAGATAAATGTGCAGTAAGTATAATATCATCTATTGTGGCACCATTCTTTGATCTTATTAGGGAGAGTATGACACTCTCTATCACTTTCTCTCTCCTAGAAATCACAGCCCTTATAATTAATACTATCACAACAAACAGTGATAATAACACAAGCCATTCTGCAGGATCAAGTGCCATATTTAACTATATGCTAACTTATAATATAAAGTTTTCAGTTATAAATACACACGTTAAATCATCAAGTGCTAAAAAATTAACACATAATAAAAAATCAACACATTAGATAAAGCATAAAAACAACTAATAATCATATTTGAAAGCGCTTTTTGTAGAATTCTTAGGATTGAGGAAGATAACTTTAGATTTATTCCCCTTAAGTTACCTTTTGAGACACTCTTGTTGCAACTTTTGAACTGTTCATCATTCCGCTTTTCTTTAAATGCTCAAATCTTAAGAATAATTAAACTTACCCTTAAATTGAATATGAACGTTTAAATACTTTATTCTAAATATCTTAAAATAAATAACATTATGAGTAAGGGAAACATAAGAAATAGGAATAATAGAAGAAGATTTTTGGAAATATTAAGCGGGATTGGATTAGGTGCTGCTGCATCTATTCTTTACGAGAGACTTTATGACATTCCTTCCTTACAAGAAAAATTTAGAAAAGAAGTAAGCTATTGGATGAACCAATACTATATTGCTAGCGAGGAGTTGAAGAAAAATGTTATAAAAGTATCCCAACTTGAAGATGAAGTAAACTCTTTAAATAAAGTCGTAAGTTATCAAGATAAACTAGAAAATGAAGCAACTTCTGCAATTTCAGATTATAAGCAAAGAATGGAGGAAGCTGTTAATAAATTAAAAAATACGATTGAAAAATATAGAATAATACTAGGAGATGAAAGAGTTTCTTTTGAATCCGCCAGTTTAAAAGTTCTTGAAGATTTGAAATTAACTGAGAACAAACTTGAAAAAGTTCTTGTTTATTTTCCTTTAATAAAAAATTTGAGTTTTTCTCCTTCTAAAGTTATTAACGGTAAAGTTTATGATCTAAATGTTAGACTAGAAGTAATATCACCAATAAATACTTTAAAGAAAGTTGAGATCAAATTAATACCAGTTGAGTATGATTATTTCATTACTGATTATGGAGTGAGGAGAGAAGATTATCCTCTAGTCTTCCCTCAAGAAGAAACTAGAATAATCAAATTAAATCCAAAAGGATTAGAAAAAGAGATCTTTGAAGCTAATTTCACCAATTTGAGAGGTGGAAGAGAATACATCATTAAAGCGAATGTAGAAGATACTGATGGGAAATTCAGAAGTGAAGAGATAAAAACTCCATATATAAGGGAATTTGAGAATATTGCTCCTTTAAAGGACATACTAATTACAGCTTATTATTATCCTTGGTATTCTCCTTATAGACATTGGCAAGAAGGTTATAAGGGAACACCACTTTTAGGTAAATATAATTCTCAAGACCCAATCGTAATAAGTAAGCATATTGATTATGCTACTGGACATGGAATAGGCGCCTTTATTATAAGCTGGTGGGGACCAAATTCATTTGAGGATGTGACCATAAGAGACTATTTTTTGAAAAATCCATTAATCAACGACATTAAAATTCAAATTTTATATGAGTCAACAGGAAGGCTGAAAGTAATTAAAGAAAACAATAACAGCATAAGTATAGATTTAGATGATCCAACTAACAGACAAGTTTTACTAACTGATTTTAATTATCTAGCAAATACCTACTTTGATAGCCCACATTATCTTAAAATTGGTAATTCACCCAAAGTAGAACTACACTTAGCGAGAATATTTAAAGGAGATGTGCCTGGAATTATAAACAGTTTACGAGAACAAGTGCATAATAGTGGTCATGACTTATACTTAATAGGTGATTTAGTTTATTGGCAAAACCCTGTAACACCATCTGAAAAAGAACGCATTAAATTATATGATGCTGTAACTGCTTACAACATGCATACAAATGTTCAGGAGATTCTAAATGATTTTGAAAATAAGGTTGCTAAAAAATACAATGAATGGTTTAATGTAACAAAAGATTTAAAAGTAGGATTCATCCCATCAGCACTACCAGGTTTTGATGATAGCGCTGTAAGAGCTGGAAACATTCCTCTACCAAAAAGTACAGACAGATTTAAAAAACAAATAGAAATAGCGAAATCATATATTGATAATAATTTAAAAACAATTACTATTACAACATTTAACGAATGGCACGAATATACTTATATTGAACCCTCTATTGAATATACCTATGAATATTTGCAAATAATTAAAGAGTATATACCTTTTCGCTTTTCCTAACTTTTAAAACTTAATTAACTTATCCTAATTACAAAATACTTAGCAAGAAAGTTCAGAACTAAAGTTCTGGGACGAATTTGCCGAAAATCTAAATACAGAATAAACCATAAAACTCATGATGGAGAAGTTGCTGAGGCTCAAAAGTGTTCGAAGTGAAGAGTGCCAAAACGAGAATCTCCTACTTTAGTCATGGCGAGTGCTAATATATTATAGTTACATGATTTGAGCATATGATGCAAGTTTCTAGTTTATTCACATGTTAAATGTTGACTTCTGTATACATTTTCAGTATTGATCTAAACTAGTATTAACCCCAGGCTTTTATATAATGCAAAAATGCAGATGCACTTAACTAGGAGGAAAGCATACCAAGGTGTCATACAATATGGCAAAAGGAGAGAAAGATTATATAAAAGTAAATACAAAATAATTAATCATGACACACTCTAATAATAAGATAGAGTTGGAAAGAAGATTTATGATTGTGGTTGCAATTATTTGGATAATGTTATTAGCAGTACTGCCATTAGTAAATACAGCTAGTGTTCAGATATTCGGAATACCATTGCTATGGTTTTGGGTGTTATTATGGGTTATAATAGTTCCAATAGTTCTTAGCATAGCTTATATTATGTTGGAGGGGTGAAAAATGCCAGAGGAAGCAATAATTGCTACATCAATAATATCCATAGTTTTAGTAATAATGTTTATTACAGGAGTTCTTGCATATAAGTATAGAATTAAAACTCTTAGAGCAGATACTTATATGGTTGCTGGAAGAGTATTAGGTACAGTAGTAGTTTTTTTAAACATGGCAGCTGTGATCTATAGCGGTTTTGCATTTTTAGGAGCTGCAGGTTGGTCATATGCATATGGTGCTCCTGTTTTATATATATGGATGTATGGTGCATTAGCATACACTTTAGCATTTTTCTTTGCTCCAAGAATATGGAGAATAGCAAATGGACAAGGGTTACTTACGCAACCTGATTATTTTCAATGGAGATACAATAGTAAATTATTAATGATTTTAACAGCTTTAATAGGCATAATATTTAATATACCTTATATACAATTGCAAATCCTCACTACTAAATATGTTCTTGATCTTTCAACGTATGGAGCCCTCCCCACATTACATGTTGCTGTCATTTCATTTTTGCTAGTAGTTATATATGTTTTCTTAGGAGGAATGGTTAGTGTAGCAATTACTAACGTATTTCTTGGAACAATAATGCTTGCAGGAATGTTAGGAGGAAGCTTACTATTAATAACTTATTATTTTGGAGGATTACCAGGACTTTTCCAAGCGGTCTCATTGACATCACCAAAATCATTATACTTATGGTCTTCCGCTGGAAGAACCTCCATACAATGGGTTATAACTGCAGCATTAGGTAGTGGTTTAGGTTTCTGGGTCTGGCCTCAACTAGCACAAACAATATTCCCAGCTAAAGATGTTAAAGTATTAAGAAAAAGTATCACAATGACATCATGGTATCATGTTCTTGGTATAATATGGGCATCATTAACAGGCCTTGTAGCTCTAGCTATTGGATTGAAATTAAAAGTAGCGGATTATGCTTTTCTTACCCTTACCGGTAATACTTTCGGACCAGTAGCTTTAGGATTAATAGGAGCAGCTGGCATGGCAGCAGCACTTTCATCAGCTGCAGGAATTTTATTAACTCAAGCAAGTCTTCTCTCAAGAAATATTTATCAACTATGGTTAAAACCAAATGCATCTGATCGTGAAGTTATCTTAGCTAGTAGAATTTCTGTTCTAATTTTTGCTTTAATAGGTGTAATATTAGCTTATATCGCTCCAGCATATTTAGTTTATTTACTCCTTATTGGATATACGGGTATCACACAAATGTTTCCAGGATTTGTACTAGGTACGATATGGAAATGGATAACAAAAGAAGGAGTCTTAGCAGGTTTAATAACTGGTCTTATAGCAGGAATTCTTACCGCATTCGTATGGCCAGACTACCTAGGAATACACTCAATAATTTGGGGCTTAATTTTTAATTTACCGATAGCTCTATTAATATCAAAGTTAACATATAAAGGTGATAATGCATGAGCATATTTGAAAAAATAAACAAAAACCTTGATTGGGGATTAAAAATATTAAAAGATATGATCTCAATTCCAACCATTAATCCACCGGGTGAAAAATACAAAGAATTTGTTTATTACGCAAGAGACACTCTAAAAGACCTAGGAATGAAAACAGAAATCATAGAAGTTCCAAAAGATTATGTCTCAAAATATTATCAAGATTATTCATCATACCCCAGATACATATTACTTGGAAGATTAGGTGAGGGCAAACCAATTATTCACTTTAACGGTCACTATGATGTGGTTCCTCCAGGAAGTGGATGGGACACTGATCCTTTCGAACCAATCATAAAAAATAACAAAATTTATGGTAGAGGCTCCGATGATATGAAAGGAGGCATAGCATCGTTCATCCTAACCCTAAAATCATTCATAGAAAATGTAAGCAATTTTAAAGGTTCAATCGAAATTGCCCTAGTCCCAGACGAAGAAATCGGCGGCGAAACAGGCTCAGGCTTCCTAACAAAAGAACTTAAAATCAAACCAGATTACGTAATAATCGGTGAACCAAGTAGCACCAATGTTATCTGGATAGGCCATAAAGGCGCGTTCTGGGCTCTCATAGAAATTTATGGCAAACAAGCACATGGCTCCACACCATGGCTAGGTATCAATGCTTTCGAATATATGACTAAGATAGCAATAAAAATTATGAACGAATACAAACCAATACTAGATGCCAGAAAAAGCAAATACGAATATGACGATTCAAGAGGAGCAAAACCAACAATAACAATCGGTGGAGAAATAAAAGGAGGAGCAAAAACAAACATAGTTCCAGGATACTACGCCTTCTCAATAGACAGAAGAATCACACCAGATGAAAACATACAAGACGTTGAAAAAGAAATCATAGAATTCATAGAAAAAATAAAACCAGAATACCCTGATATTAAAATCAATATCAAAGTCACCAACAGGCTACAACCAGCCCTAACAGACCCAAACTCAGAGCTTATTACTTACTCAAAACTCGCAGCAAAAGAAATCATTAATAAAGACCCCAAACTAACCATATGCCTAGGTGGACTAGACATGAGATACTATACCGAAAATAATATCCAAACAATCACATATGGTCCTGGAGCACTTGGAAACGCACACATAGCCAACGAATACTTACCCATAGAAGAATTCGAAAAAATGAGCAAAATATACCTAGCGCTCTTAAACAAAATATTACGCACATAAGAATGCAAAAATACCCACAATTATAACAAATACTCTTTAACTCATTTGTTTCCAATACTAAAAACCAAAAAACACTGAACTAATAAAACAAAGATAATGATATGGATTAGATTAAGTTATATTAAAAGGATATGAATCCCTAATCATGAATTTACCAACTATTACATACTTTCTTCTAAACTTAATAATGAAATTATTGAATCATCGAACTCTACTTCATTATGGTTACAATTTTCTCATAGCATGTTTAGGTATGGGGATCCGTATCTATACATCTGCTTTTCTTTTCTGACCCATCCTGATTTTTGTAGTGATTTGAGTATCTCATTAAAATTTTTATCATTTATTCTTTATCTTCCTTGAATTCAACCATTCCTTTAATTCTGGCCATGTGGCTAGATCTTGTGGAAGTCTCTTTAAGATATTTATGTATCTGTTTTTGCTATTTTCTCTAGTCTTCAGAAAACTGTTTAATTTTTTATAAAGAAAGTTCGGATGCTGCCTCAATGACTTCTTCAATGGTTTCATCGAAAGTTCTTTTTCAGTACATGCTACTCCAAAATATGTTAACCATCCTATTATCTCATCAAAATTTTCTATGACCTTCCATAGTATACTATGATCATGTTTTATATTTAATTCTTCAAATCCTTTTAACAAGAAAATCAAATGATTCGTTGTTATTAAGTTTTCTTAGTTTAATTTCATTAATGTACCTGCTGTATAATGGACTTTCAAGATTTTCAACTCTTATGAAATTATAAAGTAAACTTATTTCAAAACTAATTAAAAGTTTTTAGTTGTAGATATTTAGTTAAATGGAAATAGCGGAAATAGGAGACTATAGGTGTCATAGGGAGTTATTATGTTTAAGTTTATTGACAATTCATTCCAGAGTTAAAGTTTCGGGCTTTCTTGCCGAGCATATGGTAAGCAAAAATTATACAATAAAACAATATATTAAAAGAATTTACAAAATTTAAGAAATTGAAAGAGTATCTTTGGTTTTGTTTAAGTATTTCTCTAATAATCGTCTAGTGTAAGGTTCTAGGTTTAATTTTAATGCTTCTTCAGGATTAATCCATAAATAATCTTGAAGTTCAACATTATCAAGATGTACTTCAGAATTCTTAGCTTTGCATAAGTAATCAAGAAAAATATAATGGACATCCCTTTTATAATAACCCTCTGGATTAATAGCCTGCTGAACCATAAGCAGTTCTATAACTTCAACGTCTAAGCCTGTCTCTTCTAGAATTTCTCTTTTTATTGCGTCTTCAGCCCTTTCACCGAATTCAATATGACCTCCAGGAACTGAAAAATAGTTATTCCATTTGTATGATTTGACTAATAATATTTTTCCATCTGATCTAACTATAAGCCCTCCAACAGTAGCTTCCGGTCGTTTCTCTTCCATTGCTTACACCCCTTTATAATAGGGTGCTCTAGCGTAAATAATGTAACCAGTATGTCCAATAATAACATTTCGTGGACGTAATTTATCTGGTTCAGCTTGATATTCTCTCTCAATGAGTTCAATAGCATGAATGTCAAAAAATCCTTTCTCTTTAAGATGTGGTAAGAACTTTATTAGTTGGTTAACAGTAGGTAGAAAGGATATTAGTGGGGCTGATCCTTTAAGAGCTTTTTTAGCTTCATCAATAACTAACCATGGATCTGGCATATCCAGTACTATAGCATCAACATCTTTTTCATCAATACCTTTTGTGATATCTTTTAATTTTAATGTGATCCAATTCTTTAATCCAACCTTTTCAATATTTTTTTCAGCTTCTTTAAGAAATTCTTCACGTATTTCATAACTATATACATGGCCATCAGGCCTTACTGCATTTGCTAGCATGCATGTTAATGCACCACTACCAGTACCAGCCTCAACAACACGACTACCAGGTCCTATGTTTCCTAGTACGAGTATATAAGCAGCATCTTTAGGATAAATGATCTGCGTTCGCCGAGTAAATTTCTCAATGTAATCTCTGATTGTAGGTTTAGCTATATAAAACTTATAACCCATGCTACTACTAATAAATGATCCATAAGGAATACCGATTAAATCTGAATGTTTAATAATTCCCTTGTGAGTATGTAACTCGCCATCCTCACGCACTTTAATTAAATACTTTCTTTTAATATCAAGTATAAGTAAAACATAATCACCTAAAGCGACTCTTTCACTCACTAGTTAGACCCCTTATACTTAAGCTCCTTTAATTTTATAGTATATCTAGTAACTTCATAAGCATTATTAAAACCTGCAATCATCTTAGCCTTAGAAATTTCAAACCTATGACCACATCTAGAACATGATTTAGTCTTAAACCTTGACTCAACAGCTTGAATCTCACCACAACTAGGACATATTACTATGATATACCTATACACTATCTCACCTCAAGCTTTCTCTCTATAGCATCAACACGCTTTATAAGTTCATCAAGTTTTCTATCAATCTTAATAAGTAATTGAATAATCTCTAAATCATATCCAGCTACACCAAGACGTAACGATTGCATCTCCATTAACTTCTTCAACAACTCCTCCTCACGACGCTCAGGTAAATTACCAGACATATTACTCACTAATCAATAGCTTAAAGTAATATATAATTTCATCTATCATTCTATAATCAAAAATCATGCTTTAAAGAAACAATAACGAAGAACATAATTATGAATAAAAATATTTATAAAAACTCAACAAGAAAGCCTAAAAACTTAGTTCTTAAAAAGATGATGAATAATCAATCGATGATCACTTTAAAACAAAAAACTTTCGACTTTAGTGAAGAACGTTAAAAACATTTTCTGAGTGTTAAACATCCAAAACATGCGATGAATAAGTGAAATATTTAATATTCAAGGAGTAGAAATATTCAAGTATGGTCAGAGTAGCTGCTTTGCAATTGGATTGTTCAAGAGATGTAGAAACGATTAAAGATAGTATTAAAAAGATGATAAAAGAAGCTGCAGAACAGAATGTAAGAATAGTTTGTCTACCAGAACACTGGATACCTGGAGATAAGCCTGATCTTGCTAAAATGTTAAATTTTCTGAAGGATTTAGCAAAGGAAAATAAAATCAATATCATATCCGGAGCAGACTTCTTATGGGAAGATAAAAAAGTAACTGTACAAAGTGTAGTAATATCTGCTAATGGGTCAATATTAGGTAAACAGGATAAAGTGCATTTGTTCGGTAAAGAAAAACTTATAGCAGAAGCTGGTAATGAATACAATGTATTTGATATCGAAGGAATAAAAATTGGAATTGCAATCTGCCATGATTTAGTATATCCTGAAGTCATTAGAATATATGCTTTAAAAGGAGCCGAGCTTATCTTTTCCCCAGCAAAAATAATAAGTGAAGGGCTCGAACCCTGGCACCTTTACATAAAAGCTAGAGCACTCGAAAATAGAATTCCCATCATTAGTCCTAACTGCTACGCACCTAACATGTTTAAAGGAGGAAGTCTAATAGTAGGTCTCAAAAACAATAAAAATATAATATATCCAGAAGTGCTAGCTGAAGCAAAAGAAGGAGAACACATGCTTATTTCAGATATTGATACAAAATCCATGATAAAATTCAGAGAAGAAAGATTAACATCAAGAAGAATTGACACTTACTCCCTACTCANACAAAAATAGACAAATAATTGCAAAATAAATATAATAATAAGTACAATATATCTTTTATAGGCGAAACTGTGACCGAATTACTCTCTAAAAAAGAGAAACAAAGAATATTAAAAACCCTAGAAACTGATGAAGAGTTCAGATATGCTATAGCCGGACTCATAGGTTTAAACACCATTATAAGCGAACTAAAAAAACTTAGAGAAGACTTTGCTAAACATATAGAAATGGAAGAAAAGAGATGGGAAGAAAATCTAAAAAGATGGGAAAAGAATGAAAAAAAGTGGCAAGAAACTTTTAAAATACTCGAAGAGCATAGAAAGAGGCTTGAAGAGCATAGCAGAATACTTGAAGGATATGGAAAAAGACTTGAAGAACACAGCAGAATACTTGAGGAACATGGAAAGAGGCTTGAAGAACTTACTAAGGTAGTTGGGGAGTTAAAAGTAGCTATTGGTTCTCTAGGTAGAAGATGGGGTATAGATTTAGAAAAGACTGTATTAGAGCTTTATAAGCATTCATTAAAGGAAAGAGGTATTGAGTTAGGTAGAATTGAAAAGTTTACTTATAAAGATATTGATGGGAGATATTATAGAAGAGGTGCAAAGATAGAGGTAGATGTCTATGCTCATGACGAAAAAACTTATCTCATAGAAGTTAAATCTCATGCTGAGTTAGAAGATGTTGAATGGTTCTTCGAGAAAGCTAACATTGTTGAAAAAATACTTGGCAAAAAAGTTGACAAATTAATAATCGTGACTGTGAACATTGATAAGGAAGCATTAGAGAGGGCTAAAGAGCTTGGTATTGACACAGTATACGGTGCAATAATATCACTCCCTTCTGAAGAATAAAGCTCTCTATCAGGTTTGTTACTTTAGATATTGTGATCCTCTTCTAAAGAAGAATGTTATGCTTTATGGTTAATTAATTTTAAANGTTTTTAATCGTATCAGAGTTTTTAAAACTTATCTCAAATAACATGATTGTTGACGAAATACTGTCACGTTCATCGCTCTAATCGTAAACGTATATTCCACTTATGAAGATGCGTATTGCTTTGACAACAACTTTTCACTACTTTCCCCCATTCCATGTTGATAACGCTATTGATTGTTGTGTAAGATTTTGCGAATATTGTTGATGCGAGAAAGATTGCTATCATGAGCATGACTACAAGACCCGTTATGAACAAGCTTGCTACTCCACTAACGCCTTGGCGTGCTGTTTTCGAATTCATATAGGTTATAAAGGTTGATATTAACTCTTTTATTTAGGAAGAGAGGTTGTTGAGAATGCTAAAGCACTACTCACCCAATAAAGGAGAAGAGACCAAACCATCATTAAAAACATATAAAGATGTTGTGAAAACCCTCAAACAAATCAGAACATACCCAATACCAATAAACGATCAGAGAATTAAAGAACTCATAACGTGGTACACCAAAATCCTTCAAAAACCATAGACATCATCCTTACTCCTGGCTAAGGTTTTTGAGTTTTAAATATAAGCGCAGAACAAAATCTAGTGGGGTTGAGTATATGGTGAAAAATTGGATCAGTAGAAGCAGTGCTGTAGAAACTTATGGCTTGACGTTTGACCAGATTGATTATGGAATTTTTACGGGAAAATTGCAACATAGAGAAATGGGAGGAGGTATTATCGTTCTTAAAAGTGATTTGGAAAAGCATCTGGAAGAGTTGAAAAAACTTCCTCAAAAGATTTGGATTTTCAAGAGCGAGGCAATGAAACGATATGGGCTGACAAAGAACCAAATCGAAACGGCAATGAAAAAAGGACTTGTTAGGTATAAAGAGGTAGAAAATCCGCATTACAGACAGGTGACATCAATAAAACTGGTTATAATGGACATTGAAAGCAACCTTGAAAAAATAAAGAGCTTTCCAAAATATTCCGAAATGGAGAAAGAGAAAAGAAAAATATATGCAGAAAGGTCTAAAGGAAGGAAGGAGCTGGAATTCTTCTGTCCTAGGTGTAAAACAACGATAAGACCGCTCAGAGGTTCACAAGCTTTTGAGGAATATTGGAGTTCAGACAAAAAAGACAAGGAAGAAATCCTTAGGAGGCTGATAATCGCACATTACAGGCACGCACACACCGACTACGACGATGAAAGGAACAACATTGACAAGTGGATTGCGCCTCAAGAAGTAAAAAGAGAAACGGGTTTTGACAGCTTTAAAGAATTCCTGAAGTTTTATAAGAATATAAAGGACGAGTTAGATAGAGACGAAAGGGAATACTATATAGATGAACTTAATGCGCTACGAAGCATCGCGACCGAAAACGCGAAACAACATTATAACAAAATAGCTCAAAAGCTTGCCGAAGAAGACGGACTGATCAAAAATGAACATCTATGAAAAAAGGAACAATAAGGAAAATTTTTGCTTGATGCGTCTTATCATACGAAGCGTGTGAAGCATAGTATGTGAATTGTGAGATTGCGTGATCAAAAGCTGAACCAAAAGCAAGATCAATACTATTATCCTCAATAGGGTATTTTGATGAAACAAGCTTATGCACAGGAAATGTTTTGTAAATAGCTGTCACAATCCAGCGCCCTATAATTATTATTTTAATGGGATATATTTAAATTGTGAAGAATTGCTAGCTGATTTTGTTCATTTTCAGAGATTACACATTTTTTAGGATTCTATCAGCATGTT
>JGI20130J15133_1002940_pt1 | contig 12164 bp, 12 predicted proteins | sample WasSprMetagenome_FD_15133 | JGI IMG/M metagenome (IMG submission 15133) | reverse complement strand
TATACACTAAGCAGAAAAAAGCTGTATGGTTTCCTGAAGAGTTAAACATCCAGCAAGATGTGCTTGATTATAAACACTTGTCACCCACAGAAAAAGATTTATTCGACAGTGCTGTTGGCTACTTTGCATCATCTGAATTGTTAGTCCAAAACGTTGTTGGAAATGGATTTTTCCCGGTTTTAACAGACCCATACGCAAAAATGAGCTTTTCTACTCAAATGTTTATGGAAAACATTCATTCAGACTTTTTCGAAATAATTTTAAACTCCTTTGATATGGATAGAAAAAGAATATACAACATCACCCTTGAAGACCGGCTTCTAAAAGAAAAGCAAGAGTTGATCGTTCGAGCAGTTGACAGAATAACCTACGGAAAGGCAGACCCAGACACGATAGAAGGTAAAAAGCAGATACTAACTTCTATACTTTTAAACAACATCATTCAAGAAGGATTATTTTTCTATTCAGCATTTGCACACTTCTTTGCTATGAAAGACACGGGAAAGATGAAAAACGTAGTAAGCGGTGTAGAGCTTATTTTGATAGATGAAAGCCTCCACTTACAAAACGGTATAGAAGCCATCTTAACAATGGTTGAAGAAAATCCTGAAATAGTAGATGATTACCAATTTGTTGAAAACATAAGACAGTCAATTATTGATGCTGTAGAGCTTGAATTAAACTATCTAAAAGCTAAATTCGGCGGGACAACCATCTTTGGCGTTTCTTATGCAGAGCTTGAAAGATACATGAAATATATAGCAGATAGAAGATTAATAGAGCTTGGATTTGACCCACAGTTTGGAATAGACCAAAACCCACTAAAATTCCTGCAAAAAGAAGACGTTAAGAAGCTAACAAACTTCTTTGAAGTATCTGCTACTGAGTATACGAATTTTTAGCTAATTAGGGAGGGAGAGAGGTGGAATTAATCATTTTTATAGTCATAGCTATCATAATAATAGGCTTCATCTTAATCTATAATACTGTTATCTCAAAGAAAAACAACGTGGATAACGCACTTGGATCAATTGATGCAGAACTTAAAAAAAGAAGAGACTTAATACCAAATCTTGTTGAAAGCGTAAAAGCCTATATGCAGTATGAAAAAGACCTTTTAGAAAAAATAACAAGACTTCGTGAATCTGCAGAAAAAATTGAAGACCCGGAAAAAAGATTACAAATAGAACAAGAGCTTTCGAAAGCTTTACGCACGCTTGCAGTAAGATTTGAAAACTATCCACAACTTAAAGCTAGTCAAAACTTTTTACAACTCCAAGCAACGCTAACAGATGTTGAAGAATCAATTGCAGCAGCAAGAAGATTTTACAACCAAGCAGTAACAGAATATAACAACATCTTAGAACAAATTCCATTTACGTTTATTGCAAAAATGTTAGGACTACAAAGAAAAGAAGTATTTACAATACCAGAGGAAGAAAGAGCTAATATAGATATTGGAGAACTCTTTAAAAAATAGGAAAAAACTATGAACCAAGAAGAACTAAATAAAATAGAAAGAAAAAGAAAAACTATTTATCTAATAATCCAAACGCTAAATATTGCTGTTGTAATACTTTTTATTGGAACCTTTCTTTTTATGTTTTCAAATGCTTTTAATCCAAACTTTGGAGATTCCTTCGTTCTTCCATTCATAACAATCCCTTTAATAATAATATTGGTTCTTGTGAACAGATATCTAGAAAACTCAATAAACAAAGAAATCTCCAAAGCAATCTACGAACCTGCCTTTAAAGAAAAAAATACTGAGTTCAGCTACGATGACGGATTAACTCTTGATGAAGTTATGTCATCTAATCTCTTCCCGAAACCTGACCGATTTACATCAAGTAGCCTTACAAAAGGAGAAATATCAAATTTCCCATACAAAGCTTCAAACATAACATTGCTGGAAGAACACACAGAAACAGACAAAGACGGACATACTCATACATCTACAACAGTAATATTCGACGGAAGAATGTACATTATAGAAACTCCATTCTACAAAAAAGGAATAATACTTAAATCAAAAAAGATCGGAAAAGAAAAGCTATTAAACATTGCAGTATCAGCAATCATCATTCTAATAGCCATAGGATTAATTATACACAACCTTTTGCTGCCTATACTTTCAGATCCATACTATAAAGAAGGAGTAGTAGAATTCTTCAAAAAAAATCTACTATTTTTTATTGGCTTTATACTAATAATCATACTAACAATAATCAGCCCCTTTTTATCCAGTAGAAAAAAGGGATATAGAAAAGCAAAGCTTGAAAGCGGTCAATTTAACGAATACTTTGACATTGAAACACAAGACCAAGTAGAGCTTAGAAAAACACTTACTCCTGCAGTAATGGAAAAATTAATAAACTTAAGAAGCTCTATCGGAGAATTTCACCTGTCAATAATAGGAAGCAAAATCTTCTTCGCTTTCCCAAAATCCTTCGCTATAAAATACAATAAACCCGTCCAAGAACTTATAGAAGAAGCAAAACAAGCAGTAGAAAGAGAGTTAGAAACAATTAAGTCAATAATTGAGACTTTAAAATTAGAAGAAGAGAAAATTAAAAAGGGAATAATAAATAATAACTAAAAACCTCAAAAAGGAGAAAACATGGAGAACTTGAACCAAGAGGAATTAGAAAAATTAGAAAAAGAAAGAAAAAATATTTATCTAACGATTAAAACTTTAAATATTATCATTGGAATACTTATTGCTGTAATCATTTTTACACTCCTAAAAAATATCATATCGCTCTTTGAAAAACCATTAAACACAACAAATCAAATTTTCCCACCCACCCTTAAGTTTTTACTTGTAGCATCTATAACAGTAATAATATTAACCTTTATAAACCAACGCTTAAAAAAATCAATAAATCAAAAAATCTCTAAAACAGTTTATGCGCCTACATTTAAAGAAAAAAACGCAAACTTTAACCATGAAAGTGGACTAACTCTAAAAGAGGTTATGTCTTCAAAACTTTTTCAATACCCAAACCGTTTTGAATCAAATAATTTGATAGAAGGAGAAATATCAGGCTTACCATATAAAGCTTCAAATATAACTCTATGGAAAAGACATAAAGAAAAAGGTGGAGATGTTGAGGAAACAGTAATATTTGACGGAAGAATGTATATTGTAAGAACACCGTTTTATAAAAAATCAGTGATACTAAGACCAAAAAACAACAAAGAAAATCCGCTAAATATTGCAATTCTATTAGCCATAGCATTATCTGTTTTTGCGTTTGCTATACTGATGGCTCCTAAAATATTATCATCAACTCTTGCGTCGTCGCTCTCATCTTCAAACAAAATACAAATATCCGAAGAAGCTATTAATAGAGCCTCTCAACAAAACTTGAAGTTCATCATGCTATTTGTAGTAGTAATAATAACGATAATACTAATATCTTTAACATTCAATTTATTATCTAAAAGAAAAAGAAAATACAAAAAAGCACAGCTTGAAAGTGAACAATTTAATAAATATTTCGATATCGAAACCACAGATCAAATACAACTTAGAAAAACACTTACTCCCGCAATAATGGAAAAAATAATAAACCTGAGAAATTCAATTGGGAACTTTTACTTATCAATAATAGGAAACAGAATATTCTTCGCATTTCCAAAACCCTTTACTATAAGATATGATAAACCTATCCAAGAGCTTATACAAGAAGCAAAAGAATCAGTGGATAAAGAAATAGAAACTATTAAATCAATAATTGAAACCTTGAAATTAGAAGAAGAGAGAATCAAGAAAGGAGTGATAAGTTAAGCAAAAAAACAAGTAAAAAATTTATAAAAGGAGGCAAGCGAATGAACGGACACAAAAACAGAATTGTTGTAAAAAGAGATGGAACGCAAGAAAAATTTCAGATGAAAAGGCTCGTAGATGCTATATTTGCACTTCTTGAAGGGCTTGACCTACCTGATGATTACGAAATAGTCTTCAAAATCACAAAAGAACTTGACTTAAAAATCCCTGAAGTGGTTACAACAGAAGAGTTGGACTATTTAGTATTAAAAGCTATAGAGCATCTTATTCCAACAGGTTCAATCTATGACACGATAGCAACAAGACAGCTTTTGAAAATCATAAACAGAAGAATAGAAAGGAGATTTTCTTCGTTTAAAGATTACATAAACTACGGCGTAGCTGAAAAATTGCTAAAACCGCAGCTTCAAAATTTTGACATAGACCTGCTTGAATCTAAAATAGATTACTCAAGAGATAACAATCTTGATTACTTTGGACTATCAACGTTAAAAGATAGATATCTCATGAAAGATAGAAATTTTGAAACCATAGAAAAGCCTCAGTGGTTCTTTATGAGAGTGGCAATGGGAATAGGAAATACAGAAGAAGAAATATTAAAAATCTATGACAAACTATCAAACCTTGAATACTTACATTCAACGCCAACTTTATTTAACTCAGGAACTCTTACAAATCAGTATTCAAGCTGTTATGTAAACGTAGTTGATGATTCTCTTGAGTCTATCATGGATAAAGCAAAAGAAACTGCATTCTTGGCAAAATATGCAGGCGGAGTTGGAACAGATATTACAAGAATCAGAGCTACAGGGTCAAAAATTCATTCTTTAAATGCAAAATCAAGCGGAATAATTCCATTTATAAAAATCTTTGATACTATCGTAAACGCAATCCAGCAAGGTGGTAGAAGAAGAAGCAGTCAAGTTATGTACTTGCAGCCTTGGCACTTAGACGTAGAAGCATTTTTAGATTTAAGAGAAACTACAGGAAACCCATACTTTAGAACTCCTTCTTTAAACACAGCTTTATGGATGCCGGATGAAATAATGAGAAGGATTAAAGAAGGAGAGCCTATCTATCTATTTGACCCTGCAGAATGTGNAGAATTAGTGNCTGCTTGGGGAGAAGAGTTTGCTAAAAAATACCAAGAATGTATAGAAAAAGCAGAAAGAGGAGAGCTGCAGCTTTGGAAAAAGATAGACAGTAGAGATTTTTATAAAAAGTATCTATTTAAGCTTGCAAAAACCGGGCATCCATGGCTTACTTTCAAAGATGCACACAATAGACACAACCCATGCCCTAAATACAGTGTAATTAACTCTTCTAACCTATGCACAGAAATATCAATACCAAACTCCCCTCAGTCAACGGCAGTTTGCACCCTTGCATCTGTTAACTTAGCAAGACACTTAAAGGTGAGACGTGAAGAGCCAAATTCTAACGAAAAAAACACGTCTCACGTCTCACNTCTCACGTCTCACGTAATAGATTGGGATAAACTAAAAGATACACTTGAAACAATGGTTGTTGCACTTGATAACATTTTAGATAAAAACTTTTATCCGTCAGAAGAGTCAAGAAGAAATACAATGGACTTAAGACCTATTGGAATAGGACTAATGGGATTCCATGAAGCATTAATCTATCTTGGAATTCCATACGACAGCGATGAAGCTATAGAGCTTGCAAAAGAGATAGCCAAATTTATGAGAGAAACAGTGTATAGAAAATCTGAAGAGTTGGCAAAAGAGAGAGGAGCATTCCCGCATTACTATGAAGGTAATTACGAATATCCTCCAAGAAGAAACGCAGTCTTGCTTGCAATAGCACCAACAGCATCAATCTCAATCATAGCAGGAACCTCTTCAAGTATTGACAACTACTTCTCTAATATCTTCTCAAGAGATACGCTATCAGGTAAATTTATCGTAGTAAACAAGCCGCTTATGAAAATGTTGGAGGAAAAGGGTATCTGGAACGAAGAGATGCTTGAAAAAATAAAAGCAAATCAAGGAAGTATTCAGTATATAGATGAGTTAGAAGGAGTAGTAGATAAAAGGCTATTCAAAACAGCATACGAAGTAAGCCCATACAGACAAATTGATATAGCAGCAGCATTCCAAGAGTATATAGACCAAGCTGTTTCTAAATCTTTATACATAGAAGAAGATTTAAGAGATGATATGGAAAATATCTATATGTACGCCTGGGAAAAAGGACTTAAATCAACCTACTACTGCTTTATAGACAAGACTATCAAAGGTGAAAAATACACAATGAACGTAAACAAGAGAGGAGAAAGAAGAGGATTTGGACTTGCAAAAAGCAGAGAATTGGAAGAATTGGAAAGAATGGCAAGAGAAAAATATGGTGATGAGATAGTTGACAAGGTTAAAGCAGGAAGCTTAGACGGCTGTCCTACTGACCCATTGCTTGCAAAGATATGTCCAAGCTGTGAATAATAATTACGCTGGGGGCTTTTAAATAGCCCCTTTATAATAAAAATATTCTTTATACTATACCTCGGGCGAGAAATAAGTGATTCTTATAGAATTTAAAAATGAGAATCTTCGGGCTAAGGTCTTCGGAATGACAGGAAAAGGTTTAATAATAAACATCAAAGAAAAGGTAACCTTATATGTCATTCTTCTGCATGAGATCCTTCGGCCTTTCGACCCCAGGATGACAAGGCAAGAGTAGGGACGATTCATGAATCGCCCTTACAAAAGTAAAGTTGTCATTTTGAAGCCATGCGAAGGGTCTCCCTTTTTTCAAACCATTGCTTCTTAATCTTATTTTATAAGAGATGAGACCCGTCCGACTAAAGTCCTCTGGATGACGTGCAAACGTAAAGTTATTTTTCATATACATTCTGCAATCTACAAAAACTTTAGAATACTCACTATTACGTAATTTATTATTTTTAAATCTGTACTTCTTCTTTTTGTTAACTCTATCTTCTAGTTTGTCTTAAACACTGCTTAAGTAAATGACATAAAATCTTATTGTGAAGAATCTCATAATTTAAGTAATTTTCTTTATTCTAAAATAGAATAAAAAACGTAGGAAATCTAAATGATAAAAAAAGAAGATTTAGAAAAAGAAATAGAAAGTTTACCGGAAGAAGTTATAAAGAATGGATATTCAAAAGGATATAATCCAAATGATATTTTATGTAGAATGTGTGGGTATAAGTCATGTATGCAGGAAAATCCCGGAAGGAATATTATCAAACAAGCTCTAAAGAAGAAAGATAACAAATGAGATATATAAAAACAGATTTAACTTGTAGACTTGATAACCTTCCATGGACTTGGTTTCATACTAAGTTTGTTATGGCTCTTGGCATAACATGGATATTAGATGCTTTTGAAGTTGTTATTGTAAGCGTAGTTTTAAAGTCTACGGCTAAATCTTTAAACCTATCTGTTTTTCAATCATCTTGGCTTGTTAGCAGTTTTTTAATTGGTGCTTTAGTTGGAGCGTTTATTTTTGGTTATTTAGCTGATAAGCTGGGAAGAAAGAAAATATTTTTCATAACACTACTTTTATACTCTCTTGGAACATTTTTAACAGGCTTTGCTAACTCTTTTGAAATTGCACTGCTTTTAAGATTTATCACAGGATTTGGACTTGGCGGTGAGTTTTCTGCTATCCATTCGGCGATAGATGAGTTTATTCCATCAAGATTTAGGGGAAGGGTTGATGGTTTTATAACTGCATCATGGAATCTTGGAAGTATTTTTGCTTCTTTAGTTGGAATGTATCTACTGTCTTCATTTCCAGAGGAAAAAGCTTGGCGGTATGCATTTTTATTTGGCGGTAGCTTAGCAATATTGATAGTATTTATAAGATTTTTCATTCCAGAATCTCCAAGATGGCTAATATCAAAAGGACTAACAGAAAAAGCAGAAGAGATTGTATCTAAATTAGAAAAGAAATATCATGTAAAGCCAATAAACAAACAGTGTGAAATTCCTGTATTTGAGGGTAGTTTATTAGACGCGGTTAAGATTATTCTCAAAAAGTACAGAGGAAGGTTTTTATTTGGAGCGTCTGTGAGTTTTACAATTTTCACAACATACTACGGCTTTATTACTATCTTACCTTTGGTAATCACAAATCAGTATAATCTTTCTACAAAAGAAATTCCAAATCTTCTACTAATTGCAAGCATAGGTGGTTTAATCGGTGGTATAGTTGTATCTTTTTTTTCTGACAAGCTTGGTAGAAAAATAACAGGAACGACCATAGCTTTATTTTCTCTCTTGACATCTTTCTTCTTTTTAACATCACAGGAAATCTATACTACAGTTTTTGTTTATTCATTGGTTGCATACTCTTTTGCAAGCGTTGCTTATGTTTCTGCTATGGAGGTTTATCCTTCTTATTTAAGGGCTACAGCTATCGGTGTTTTATCTGCCATCGGAAGAATCTCTGGAATGATGGCTCCACCAATACTAACCTATCTTGCAACTATAGATTATAAATTGAGCGTGTTAGGTTTAAGTATGCTGTGGCTTGTAGGTTTTGTAGGATTTTCTATATGGTCTAAGTTTGGCGTTGAAGCAAAAGGAAGATCTATTGAGGATATAACTTAATCAGGTCATAAACATCTTCTGTATGATTGTAAATAAGCACAATTTTTAGCTTTTCTTCTTTGTTTAAAATATCTAACATAACATCGTCTTTTAATCTTTTATATATTTTTGTNGTTGATAGGTCTAAAATTTGCGATACATCAAAATTATCTATGCTGTAAGTTTGATTTTCTGATTTCCAAAATCTTTGGATAATACCAAAATTTGGATGCTCTGTAATTTCTATAGGGAACATTTGGATTAGTTGATGTTCTGTAATTTCTATCTCTATTTTTTGCGGTTTATATCTAATTAGTTTAAATATCATAATTGTTTGTATAAGGGGGCAAAAACAGCCCCCATATATTTTTAATCTTGTAAAGCTTCGTAAACGTGTCCTACAAGCTCTTCAGATGGTTTTAATGTCTTCTTACCTGGTTCCCATTTAGCCGGGCAAGCTTCATCCGGATGAGACATTAAGTATGCGTTAGCTTTCATCTTTCTTACAAGCTCATCTGCATTTCTTCCTACGTTGTAGAAGTTAACTTCAGAAGATACAAGCTTTCCTTCTGGGTTGATGATGAAAGTTCCTCTTAAAGCTAAACCAGTGCTGCAGTCATATACTCCAAACATTCTTGAAATTTTTCCTGTTGGGTCTGCACCCATCGGATATTTTACGTTTGCAAGTAATTTTTCATCCCTTTGCCATGCGAGGTGAACGAATTTTGTATCTGTAGAAACAGAAATAACCTCAGCTCCAAGCTTCTTTAATTCTTCATACTTTTCAGCTAAATCTGCTAATTCTGTTGGACATACAAACGTAAAGTCTGCTGGATAGAAGAACAAAATTGTCCATTTTCCTTCTTTTTTAGCGTCTGCTAAAGAGAACTTTCCAAACTTCCCTGTTGATGGGTCGTAAGTTTCCATCTCGAAATCTGGTACTTGCTGACCTACTAAGATTACTTTTTCTTCCATGAGATAAACCTCCCTTTAAAAGTTTTAATCAATCTTATCAGTAATCATTATTATTTTGTTATGACATTAATCATCTCTTATTAGTATAAATATAACAATCTTTAAAAACTTTTGCAAACTTTTTTGAAAAATTGCAAAATTAGAAATCTAAGCTTATGGAGAAGCTAACAGATTAACATTTTATTTTGGCATGGTTTTTGAGTTATTAAAAATTAAAGTTAAATTAAAAATTTGTAATTGACAGAGTATTTAGAATAGGTTAGATTATTAAATGAAATTTTTTAATAGGAGGTATGAAGCATGAAGAAGTTAGTTTTATCTGCACTCTCAGTAGCAGTATTGACTGCTGGCTCATTTGCGGCTGACGGAAAAGCTCTTTTCCAACAAAAAGGATGTACAGCTTGCCACCAAGCAGCAGCTGACACAGTTGGACCATCTTTAAAGAAAATTGCATCTGCTTACGCTGGAAAAGAAGCTGACCTTATCAAGTTCTTAAAAGGACAAGGAAAGGCTATCGTCGACCCAGCTAAAGAAGCTGTGATGAAGCCACAGCTCAACACTACAAAAGCTATGAAAGACGATGAATTAAAAGCATTAGCACAATTCATTCTTTCAAACAAGTAATTCTAAAAATGGGGGGCACCAGCCCCCTGATTTTCTTCTGTCATGAAATTTTCAAAAAGTATTTCGATTTTATTTATACTTCTCATATCAAACGCTTCTTTTGCGGATAATGGGAAATTTTTATTCAAAAAGTATGGATGCGGTTCTTGTCATTCACCAACGGAAAGACTTGCGGCACCATCTTTTAAAGAGATAAGGGAAAGGTATGGAAAAAGTAAGCAAGCTATTGATAAAGTCGCAAAACTTATCATAAAACCAAATCCATCAAACTGGCCAGGATTTGCATATATGCCACCTTTTAACATTCCTTATGAAGACGCAAAAAAATTAGCAGAGTATGTACTGATTTACTCAGAGAGAGAAAAACCCAATCAAACTAAATCTTACGACTTAGAAAGCGACCACTATTGAAAAGTTGGATGACCTATCAGCCAAAATACTATAAAAGCAAACAAGCTGCCGATTAAAGTCAAATACGAAGCTTTCCTGCCTTTAATCTGTTTAATGATTCTTGTATGTAAAATAAAACCATAAAAAATCCAAAGTAAAAATAGCATTGTCTGCTTTATATCCCAAGTCCAATGTTTACCTACGTAAATAGCAGTCCATATAGATGATGCTATTAATCCAAGACTTAAAAATATAAAAGCTAAAATAACAGATTTGTACTCAAGATTTTGAATCAATGTTAAAGAAGAAGAAAATTTAGAGACAAAGAAAGAGTTTAGTTTTTTATTTTTCAAATCTCTATCTGTAAGAATGTATAAAATAGCAGCAATGGAAGAAAAAACTATTAAACCGTAAGATAAAATCAAAGATGCCACATGAAGATAAAACCAGATGTTGTTATAGATATTTTGATTTTCTGAGCGTAAAGGTAAAGAAAAAGCAGTCAAAAACATAACCAGAGGTGCAATCAGAGAGCCAAACTCTATTAATTTTTTTCTGTAAACAAAGGAAAACCCATAAAAAACAGCTGATATAATAATCGCTAAAAAGCTTAAAAGTTCTTCCAATGTATTTAAAGGCAAGGCTTTAATTTCGTAGGTTCTTAATAAGAATACTAAAATTTGAAGTGTAAACCCGGCTCCAAAGAAAGAATAGCCATATTTTTGATATTTAGAGTTTTTTGTATATAAATAAACCCAAAAGCTAATGGAAGATAAAAAGTATATTACTATAAACAAAATAGTGAAAAGCTTAAACATCCAGCACCTTCTTAGGTTTTTATTTTTAATTATAACAGAAAAATTACGATTTTAACTATGACGAATAGGGTCTGCTTGAAAAAACAGTATCGTCATTCTGCAGCTGGTGAAGAATCTCCTATTTTTCTTTTTAATCAAAAAATCAAAAGATAAGATCCTTCGGCCTAAGGATGGCACGGAAAGATAAGCTTACAAAAATCTTGGAACACTTTTAGTAATGACTTTTATCATCAAGATTTTGAGTTTAGAATATTAAAATACTATAATATTTCAAAAGATAAAAAGAATTGGAGATAAGGATGTACTTGGATAAAGAGACGTACAAAAAAATACATATATCCGTTAAAGAGTTAAAAGAAAAGATAGATAAAGGTGAAGATTTTATATTGTTAGATGTAAGAGAACCGCAAGAATACGCTTTTTCAAGAATTAAAGAGAAAGATGCGATGCTTGTTCCGCTTATGAGTCTTCCAAAAGTTATAAACAGCCTTCCAAAAGATAAGGATATATATGTATTTTGTAGAAGTGGAAATAGAAGTCTTCAGGCTACTTTATGGCTGGATTTACCCGTGTTAAAAACGTAGAGGGCGGCATTTTAGCTTGGTCTGACGAAATAGACCCGACCGTGCCAAAATATTAAAATAAGATTTTTAAAAACATCGGGTGAGAAATTCAACAAAAACAAGAGATTCTTCACTTCGCTCAGAATGACAAATAAGGTTGCACTTTCTCTTATGCTTATCAATCAATCTTTAACTGTCATCCTGAGGCCGTAAGGCCGAAGGATCTCTTTTTTAAATTTCATAATTTCTCACCTAAGGTATATTAAAAATTAAAATAAGATTTTTAAATCTTTTTTAATCAAATACTTAATATAAATTTTATATGCTTCTTCCTTTTCTGATTCTGTTAAGTTAATGTTTGAAAAATGTTTTTCAGCTTTTTTTATGTATTTGCTTAATTTTTCAGATGATAATTTTTTCA
>JGI20130J15133_1002937_pt1 | contig 12175 bp, 14 predicted proteins | sample WasSprMetagenome_FD_15133 | JGI IMG/M metagenome (IMG submission 15133) | reverse complement strand
CCTGTGCTTGGTGCAGGGGCTATGACACTTCCAAAATACCGCCTGTTGGGGTCGGAAGTGTCTGAAATGGCGGAATACAAATACCCCAACCCAAGCTGTAGCTTTGTACAGTTTGGCTGACCAGGTTTTATGATAGACCAGCTTAGAGATTTTAAAAGAGATTACTATTGTGGAGATTTAAACGAATCAAATATAGGCGATGAAGTTAGACTTCTTGGTTGGGTTGACACTGTTAGAGACCATGGAGGAGTTATTTTTATAAATCTCAGAGACAGAGAGGGCGTAGTTCAAGTAGTTTTTGACCCATCAAAAATTGGAGAAGAGTTATACAATAAAGCAAAAAAACTAAAATCAGAATACGTTATCGGTGTGAGAGGTAGAGTTAACAGAAGACCAGCAGGTACAGAAAATCCTAAAATGAAAACAGGAAACATAGAAGTAGCCGGTGAAGAGCTTTTAATCTTAAACACATCCAAGGCTTTACCTTTTCCAATAGAAGATAACATAAAAGTTAGTGAAGAAGTTAGATTGAAGTATAGATACTTAGACTTAAGAAGACCATCTATGCAAAGAAACATAATATTAAGACATGAAGTATATCAAGCTGTAAGAGAGTTTTTAGCCGGAAATGGATTCATTGAAGTAGAAACTCCAATGCTTACAAAATCAACACCGGAGGGAGCAAGAGACTTTTTAGTTCCATCAAGATTAGAAAAAGGCAAATTTTATGCACTTCCACAATCACCGCAGCTATTTAAACAGGTCTTAATGGTTGCAGGACTTGAAAGATACTTCCAAATAGCCAAATGTTTTAGAGATGAAGACCTAAGAGCAGACAGACAGCCAGAATTTACACAGATAGACTTGGAGATGTCTTTTGTAACAGAAGATGATGTAATGACTTTAGCAGAATCTTTGATTCAGTATGTATACAAAAAAGTTCTTGGAGTTGATATAAAAATTCCTTTTAGAAGAATGAGCTACGAAGAAGCTATAAATAAATATGGAACAGACAAGCCTGACCTAAGATATGGCTTAGAGCTTATAGATATTACAGATTTAGCAAAAGAAGTGGAATTTAAAGTATTTAACGATGTAGCAAAATCCGGCGGGCTTGTAAAAGGTATAAACATTAAAGGTGGGTCTAAATTTTCAAGAAAAGAAATTGATGAGCTTACAGAATACGCTAAAAAGTTTGGTGCCAAAGGAATGGCATGGGTTAAACTTGAAAACGGAGAAGTTACTTCTCCAATCCTAAAATTCTTCACGGAGGAGCAAAAACAAAAGTTATTTAGTCTTATGGACGCAAAAGATGGAGACTTGCTAATATTTATTGCGGATAAAAAAGATATTACTCACAAAGTTTTAGGATTTTTAAGAAAGCATATAGCAGAAAAAATGAATCTGATAGACAGTAGCAGATTAGAGTTTTTATGGGTGGTTGATTTTCCACTTTTCGAATGGGACGAAGAAGAAAATAGACTTGTTGCAATACACCATCCGTTTACAAGTCCAAAAGACGAAGATATAGATAGATTGGACGAAGCTTTAAACAATCCAGAAATTGCGCTTAGCTTTAAATCAAAAGCTTACGACATGGTTTTAAATGGTGAGGAGATAGGTGGGGGTTCAATAAGAATACATACACCTTATATACAAGAAAAAGTATTCCGGCTTTTAAACATTTCAGAAGAAGAGGCAAAAGAAAAATTTGGGTTTTTAATAGAAGCTTTAAGCTACGGAGCACCACCGCACGGCGGATTGGCTTTTGGTCTTGATAGAATTTTAGCACTTATGACAGGTAGCGAAAGCATAAGAGACGTAATCGCATTCCCTAAGACTCAAAAAGGAATATGTCCGCTAACAGGAGCACCGGATTATGTTTCAGAAAAACAACTTAAAGAAGTAGGAATAAAAGTGGAGGTGGATGAAGAATGATAAGAAAGGCTTTTTTAACAATTTTATTAATTTTCGGATTTTCTTTTGCATACCAAGACTTAAATGCAAAACAGTTTAATGAAATGATTCAAAAAGAGAAAGATGTGATAATTCTCGACGTCAGAACACCACAAGAGTACCAAGAAGGACATATAAGTAATGCAATCAATATTCCTGTCCAAATTTTAGGACAGCAATTAGATAAGCTTAACAACTTCAAAGATAAAAAAATCCTCGTATACTGTAGGTCTGGCCATAGAAGTGCGATCGCAAGTCAGATATTAGATAGAGCCGGATTTAAAAACGTATACAATCTAAAAGGTGGAATATTTGAGTGGAAAGCATCAGGATTACCATTGGCTAAGTAAATTTAAGCTAATATTTAACGTACTTTTTCCAAGAGAGTGTGTTTTATGTGGCGACCCTTTTATATTTACAAACCAAAACATTGTTTGTGATGATTGTTTATCAAAATTTGAAAAAACCGAAAGCTTCTTTTGTAGAAGCTGCGGAAAGTCTGGAGAAAACACCCATCCAATATGTGAAGAATGCAAATACGATAGAAAATATTCTTACATAGAAGCTTTTACAGATTATTATGAATTTGGAGAGATTCTTAGAGAGTATAAGTTCGGTAAGTATAAAAATTTAGCTTACGATATAGCAAAAATCATAAAAGAAGACTTTCAAAAGTTTGTCAGACAAAACCAAGTACAAAATATTTTATACATTCCTATATCAAACAAAAAATTAAAAGAAAGAGGATTTAATCATTTAAAGGAGATTTTGAATTACATATTTCCAAAATATCTTGTAAAAGATTATTTGATAAAAGTCAAAGAGACAAAACTACAGGTTGAGCTAAACAAGACAGAGAGGTTTGAAAATCTAAAAGATAGCTTTAAATTAACAGTTGACAGAATAGATGGCAATACGCTTGTTTTTGATGACATTTTAACAACAGGCGCAACATTATTAGAAGCTTACAAAACTATCAAAAATAAAGTTAATGGAAATCTGTACGCTTATGTAATCACAAAGGTTTGAAATGGTTTACATAGAAAATAAACTGAAAGAAAGAGATATAAATCAAAGCAAAAACCGGCTAATCATTGCAATAGGATTAAATACTTTAATGTTATAATTCAAGTTATTTTTGGCTTGTATTCAAACTCAATATCCTTAATCACCGATGCAATTCACAACTTTCAAGATGTTATTTCTCTAATTGTCAGCTTGATTGCTATTTTAGCTTTGTCAAAAAAGCCAACCTTAGAAATGACTTACGGCTTTTTAAAAGCTGAATCTATGGCCGGCTTTGTAAACAGTTTAATTTTAATGATAACATTAATTTTTATTATTTATGAAGCTACGCTTAGATTGATTCATCCGGAAGAAGTTAAAGGCTTATTTGTCATAGTCTTTGGATTTATAGCTTTCATAGTAAATCTATTATCAGCATTAATTTTAAAACATCATTATCACCATGAAGAAGATGACCACCACCATCATGAGGATATAAACATTGCAGCTGCTTATCTTCATCTTTTGAGCGATGCGTTGTTATCCTTGTCTGTTGTCGTTGGCGGTATCTTTATCTATCTTTTTCAGATAAGCATCATTGACTCAATCTTATCATTAATTTTCAGTATTTACATCTTTAAAGAAACTTTTCCTATTTTGAAAAAAAGCTATAAGGTTTTAATGGAAGCAACACCATCTAATATAAATCTGCATGAATTGATAGATGAAATGAAAAATAGATTTGATGAAATTATAGAAATTCACGATATTCACGTATGGTCTTTATCCTCTAAGGATATCTATTTTACCGGACATATAGTTGTCAAAGACATGGATAGATCAATGGAAGTTCTTGAAAAATTAGAAAAATTCTTAAAAGAAAAAGGTATAACCCACTCAACAATCCAAATAGAAAGTACAGATAAGATATGTGAAATATTTCATTAAGGAAAGGGCGATAAAACGCCCTGTTTAAGGTTATATTAAGTAGTTGAACCCTCTTCGTCTAAGTATAACTCTCTGAAAACTTCGTCAGTGATCTGAACGTTTTCACCTTTAAAGCCTGGTAAGGCTTCCATTCTTACCCATGCAGACCTGTACCATATATCTGTTGGAACTTTGTTAACCGGTGCCACTTCCTGAGCTTTTGTCTCAGCATGGTAGTCCCAGTTCATGTATGCGTTAAAGTCTTGAACTATGTCTGTAATAACCATTCCATAGTCGTTTATTAAAGCTTTTTGGAATTGATGCCATCTTGTAATAGAAGAGTCTCTTAATGTTAATCCAAAGTATCCAACGCTACCTTCTTGTCTTAATGCTGCAATTCCTCTTGCAATAAATGCTTTAAAGGCTTTTAATGTTTCCGGCGGGTCTGTGATAAATACATCAAAAGATTTCAACCATTCTTCCGGGAATGGATTTCTTAAATCAAATCTTATAGCTTCTGCATTGTCTATGCCAAGTTCTTTAAAGATCCTGTTATCAAAATCTATAGACCTTTCATCTATATCTAAGATTAAAACTCTTCTTGGAAGTCTTGTTAAAGCTACAGCTAAACCTGTTAAATCATCCTCAGCACCCATGACAAGAATATCTCTATCTCTTAAATCTTCTCTTGAATCTAAGAATAAAACTCTTGATATAGTAGTTTCTGGTGTAACGCTGCCTTGGTCATACTCTTGAATTGCTTTCGGTCTATCCTTTGTAACTTGTAAAAATGTATGATACCAATCTAAATTTGCATAGAATGGTATACCTCTACCTTCACAAGCTTTACAAGAGTAATCAACCGCCGGTGGTATTTTCAACTCTTTTACGAGATTAAAACCTTTTTCTGTTAATAAGATTTCATCGTTTTCTATTTTTGTGATGCCTTCGGCTACAAGCTGTCTTACTATTTCTGCTGTCGCCGGCACCGGTTGGTCAGCCAAGTCTACAACCTTCCAAAAATCTGATGTTGTTAAAAGACCTGCCAACACCCTCTCTACGCTTCTTCCGTAAAGTTTAATGTTTGTTTTTTCTGATGCTCTTTTTGCGATTAAGTCTAAAACCTCTCTTGCCAATTTCTCACCTCTCAATTATTTAATTAAATCTGATACAAATTTTGGTATTGAAAATAAGGAAGCATATATTTTATCACAAAAATATTTTGTTTTCAAATCCTTAATCTTATCAAACTCCCTTTCCTCATACTCTAAGATATCAACGTCATCGGATGCCAACGTAAAGCTCCACATTCCGGCTGGATATGTTGGAATAAACGCTAAATACGTTCCAAAGTATTTAAATACTTGTTTAATCTCATTTACAGCTGTCTTGAAATAAAGCTCTTGTAAAAATGGAGATTCAGTTTGTGCTGCCATTATTCCGTTTTCTCTAAGAGCATTTTTAACTTTAGTATAAAACTCTCTTTTAAATAAAGCTTCTGCAGGACCTACAGGGTCGGATAGGTCAAGCAGTATAACATCATAGTAATTTTTCCTTTCATCTAAAAACTTATTTCCATCTTCTACAAAAACTTGGACTTTTGGATTGTTTAGTTCACATGAAATTGTAGGAAGATACTCTTTTGAGATTTTTATAACCTCTTCATCAATTTCACATAAATGAGCTTCTTTTACAGATGGATGCTTTAAAACTTCTCTAATTGTTCCACCATCGCCACCACCAATAACAAGAACTCTTTCTGGGTTTGGATGTTTTATCAAGGCAGGATGTGTAAGCATCTCATGATATATAAACTCATCTCTTTCTGTTGTTTGAACTGCACCATCTAAAACAAGCATTTTGCCATACTCATAAGTATCTAAAATCAAGATTTCCTGATACTTTGATTTCACTGTTTTGGCTTCTCTAACTTTTACAGTCAATCCTGTGTTTGGTGTTTGATACTCGGTAAACCAGATCAATTTTTACCCCCAAAGATTATTTGAAATAATTATATAACACCTTGCGTGTAAAATTACTGGTTTTTATAAAATTTAAAAAGAAAGACTGTTTTAAAAATCAAAATTGTCATTTCTGCAGCCGGCGAAGAATCTTTGTTCTTTTACTGATATTCTCGCCAGACAACTTACTTGAAATAGTAAGAGAAAAAGCGAGAGGCTGAGAAAATAAGTAGCAGTTTAACGTCTCAATTCTGACTTTTAAGTGCAAATTACGGAGATACTATAATACAAGAAGATTTTGTAAAATATTTAGTTGTAAGCTTAGTTAAATCTTGGAGTTTTACATTTTTGATTAATTTTGGATAGTTTCTATCCATTTGATAACCAAGTCCTACAGCTTCAAACCATCCTAAATAATATGCTTGTTTTGACCTTGTTTGATGGTCCATCATAAACGTTCCAAGAATTTTTTCTTTGGATGTTTTTATCTCTTCTTCCTTTATTCCTTCTTTCAAACTTTTAACAACCTCTCTCATCCCTTTTTCTGCATCTTCTCTTTTTTTAGGGTCTGTGCCGATATATAAAACAACTGTGCCAATGTTTAATCTTGCCGGAAAGTAAGAACCTGTTGCGTATGCGAGCCCCCTTTTTTCTCTTAGCTCTTGAAACATACGAGAAGTAAAGCCGCTTCCAAGAACTCCATTTAATACTCTAAATGGAATGTAATCTTTATCTAAAAGAGTTGGAGCGTTATATGCAATTAATATAGTTGATTGTTGACCTTCTCTTTGAACTGTTACACACGGGTTGTCTTCGATAATCTTATCAACTTTTGGAAAGTTAAAATACTCTTTTTTTGGTAGCTTTGAGAAATTATATAACTGATTTTCAAATTCTTTAAATGGAGCATCTCCAACTATTGAGATAACTATCCTATTGCTGTTTAAAAGCTCATTCCATCTTTTTTTCACATCCTCCAATGTTATCTTATTCAACGATTCTTCTGTTCCAAGTGGGCTATATTGGTAATTTGTATCTTTATATATTACTTTTCTTAACTCATCAAAGGCGATGGAAAACCCTTCTTCTTTTTTTGCCTTTATTTGTGCGATTATATTGCCTTTTTCTTGAACGAATTTATCTTCCGGAAATAATGGATTTTCTAAAATATCCATCAAAATTTCAACAGCCTTAGGGAAATTATCTACAGTGGTGGCAAATTCAATGTTTGAAAAATCTTCCCCGGACGAAGAGGATATATACCCACCGCTATCTTCAAAAAATTTGTTTATATCATAATCCGAATATTTATTTGAACCTTTTAATAACAATTTTAATGTTAAATTTGTGAGACCGGCTTTTTCTGTTCCATCTTCAAAGCTTCCACCTCTAATAAATATACTACCGGCTATTATTCCTTTACCTTGCGTTTGTTTATAAATTAATGTCAAATTATTTGGATATACTACTTTAAGCACTCTTTCTCCTCCAAACGACAATTGTGGCAATCCAAAAAACAATAAGAATATAATTATTAATCTTTTCATAACTTAACTCCTATATCCTTAAATTAGTATATCATATTTGGCGCTGATATACGTTGATTGAGAAACCGAAAACGCGGAAAAATTCATGAGTTGCCAAACAACACCCACCCATCAAAATACTACTTTTTAACTTTTAACATTCTACAGCTACAACCAAGAATCTTTTAATCTTTTGGATTTCTTACATAAAACAATTATTTACTTATTTACCAAACTAAGCAACTTCCATTTTTTAATTTAGAAAAAGTATAAAAATATAAGAGTGTTCAAAAACCCAAATCTTTATTCTGAGCGAAGAATCTCCACTTTTTAACCCTCACTTATTCACTTACTCAATTTCTTTAAAAAAGCAGAAATTTCGGTCTTACGGCCTCAGGATATTCTATTTATTATTTTGAATTTCTCACCCGAGGTGTATTTTAGTTATATAATATTTTTAAATTTTATTTGAATTTTTACGAAAAAGAATTTATGAACGTCGTCGGAGGCATTAACATGGCAAGGAAATTTTTAGTCACTGTTTTGTGTTTTATTGGGATAGCGGATGCAGCTGATGTTTTAAAGAATTCTAACATAGAGTATTTAGATGCTGCAAGGTCAGCTTTGAAAACAGCTTACGAGTCTGGAGCAATCTTGAAAGCACCTTATGAATATGGGAAAGCAAAAGGATTCTATAACATAGCTGTTGAAGAATCTTCTAATTTTAANGTAGATAAATCNAATGAAGCAGCTAAAAAATCTATTGAATGGTCTTTAAAAGCTATTGAAAAAGCATCTCAAGGAGAGACAAAATGAAAAAGAAAATTTTTGCTTCAACATTAATTTTAGCTTTTGCAGGTAGTGTATTTGCTAATCAAAACGTTGACATAAGTAAAATTCAAGAAAGATTTGATAAGTTAAAAGAAAAACATGCTCTTGAATGTTCACCGGAAGAATACGGAATGGTAGAAAGCTATTTAGAAAGTTTAAAAATTGAGGATAATCAATCTATAGATTCTTTGAGACTCGCAATAAAAATAGAAGACCTTGCTCACAAAAATAGAAAAAAATATAAATTCTGATAAAGATAATGATGGTATTCCATGCTATAAAGAAATAGAGCTTGGCCTTAATCCGAACATTCCTGATGTTATAGAAAAAGTAAAAGTTACTCAAAATAAAGAACCTGAAAAATTAGACATTGGAGCAAAAGAGAAAGAAGCTCCAAAAACTTATAAAAGTACAAATGCTATTATTCAACCAGTTAGGGTTCATTTTTATTTAAATAGTTCAAAAATAAAGAAGGAGTATTTGCCATACTTAAACGTAGTTGCTAAGTATCTAAAAACCCATCCGGATGTAAAAGTTAAGATTAAAGGTTATACTGACAACATAGGTTCTAAAAAGTACAACGATAAATTAGCTTTAAAAAGAGCTAAGGCTGTCAAACAATATTTGGTTAAACTTGGTGTTTCTCCAAATAGAATTACGATAGATGGAGTCGGAAAATCTGAATACATTGTTTCTAACAATAACGAATTAGATAGATTTACAAACAGAAGAGCTGAATTTTACATAATAAATTTGGCAGAATAGATTGGCAAAAGGGAGAACACACGATTTAATAAATCTCGCCGTTCTTCCTCCTCTTATTTACTACCTTCATCCGTCAGATTTTATATCTTTTTCTGCCGGCTATTTTATCGGGACTTTTTTCCTTACTCCTGATAACGATTTATATTTTTCTAAACCAAATAGTAGATGGAAATTTTTAAAGTTCATATGGCTACCTTATACCAAACTTTTTAGCCATCGTGGAATTTCTCATATTCCAATATACGGAACAATCACAAAAATTTTATACTTATCTTTTGTAGCATTTATATTTTTGTTTCTTTTAAAGGTTTTGATGGATTTTTTAATCCCGGATAATAACTTTCAAGTTTTAAGATTTGATAATTTGGATTTAAGCAGTTTTTTAGACAATGTCTCATTTTTATCCTTTTTCTTTGGTCTAATTTTGGCTGAATTTGTGCACATATTTACAGATATAATTTATAGTAGCTTTAAAAAGTTAAAACCAAAAAGGAAAAGAAGAAAATGAACGCTATACCGTTATTTAAAATTTTTGGAATTCAAGTGTATATAGATTACAGCTGGTTTATAGCCTTTACTTTGATAACATTAACTTTATCTCAAGGATTTTATCCTACGCTTTATAAAAATCTCAGTCAATTTGAATATATATTAGCCGGAGCAGTTTCTGCTATTATGCTTTTTTTATCCGTTTTACTTCATGAACTTTCTCATTCTCTTGTAGCCATAAAACATGGCATGCCAGTTCGGGATATTTATCTTTTCATCTTCGGCGGAGTAGCAATGATAGAACAAGAACCAGACTCTCCTTCTACAGAGTTTAAAATTGCAATAGCCGGTCCTCTTATGAGCTTTTTCTTAGCATTTATATTTTTAACCGCAGCAAGTCTTTATCCGATAGATGATATTTTTAACGGCTTTTTAAACTACATGTTTATGGTAAATTTTGCCCTTGGAGCGTTTAACTTAGTCCCGGCATTTCCGCTCGATGGTGGTCGTATTTTTAGGTCCATTTTATGGAAGAAGTATGGAATTCTAAAAGCAACAGAAGTAGCTTCTAAATTAGGAAAATATTTTGGTTTTATGCTTATTGGTTTTGGAATTTACTCTTTATTCAATGGAAACTTAATTAACGGCTTTTGGCTTATATTCTTAGGGATTTTTATAATAAAAGCTTCCAAGGACGCTCTATTTAATACTAAATTAGCTGTTTTATTATCTAAGCTTAAAGTCTTTAATATTATGCATACAATGAACCCATTAGATGAAAATCTAAGTATCTCAGATTTTAGCATGTTTTATAGACCTTATATAAGGACTTTTTTATATCCTGTCTTGACATCCGATGGAAGAATTTTGTTTATAGACACAAGAGACTTAGACAAAATTCCGTTCTTTAAACAAGAAGAGATGGCTCTAAAAGATGTAGTAAAACCAATAAAATATTATGTCCTTCCGGAAGAAAGGTTATCAAAAGTCTATAATCTTTTAAAAAGAAATAAATTAGATGAAATTCCTGTGATTGATAACAATACTTTTCTTGGAATTTTAAGAAAATCAGATATTGAAGCTATTCTTAATAGGTTTATTCATGAAAAACTTTCGCAGATTAAAAAATCTTAGTTAGAAGAGGAGTTTTCTTCTTCTTTCTTTAGTTCTTCTAAAATATTTTTATTTTGATATTTTTTAGCTCTTTCATCTTCTTGCATATGCTTCTTCATAAATTTAAACATATAAACCAATATAATAATTGCAATCGTCCAGCCAATAAAATGCACTATTCCCTGCATTGCTGAATAGCTATGCATAAAGTTTACAACTCCCTGAAATGGCTCCACTTCCTTTTACCTCTATCTCGTAATTCCAGACAATTAAATCCTTAAAGTGATTGCTGTCATAGTATAATAATTTTATTCAAGTATTATATCATAATAAAATCGGAGGTTATTTTATGGCTCTACAAGGAGTAATGGATATACTTAAAAAAACCACTTTAGAAGAAATTGGCATCAGTTTTTCTTTGGCTGATTTGTTAAAGGATTTAAAAATAGAAGGAGATGATGTATATTTAGTTATCTTCTCTCCAAGTGATAGATACCATCAATTTTTAAGAGAAAAGGCAGAAAAAGCATTAAAATCTATTGGTGCAAAAAATGTTTATGTAGAATTTTCAGACCAACCGCCTCAAAGACAACAACAGCAGCCACCGCCACCTCCACCACAAGCTAATCCTTTTGAAACAAGAAGAAGAATTCCAAATGTTAGTAAGGTTATACTGGTAGCCTCCGGAAAAGGTGGTGTTGGAAAGTCAACTGTTGCAGTTAATTTAGCATCCGCATTAAAAAAACTTGGTTATAACGTAGGTTATTTAGATGCTGATATGTATGGTCCAAGCGGTCCAACTATGTTTGGGGCTAAAGATAAAAAAGTTATGGCAAGACAAACTCCAGAGGGAGATAAAATTATTGCACCGGAAGCTCACGGCGTGAAAGTTATGTCTATTGGATTTTTATTACCGTCAGAGGATACACCTGTAATTTGGAGAGGTCCAGTATTATTTAAAGCTCTAACGCAGTTTTTATTTGATATTGATTGGGGAGAAGAAAGACTTGATTACTTAGTTATAGACCTACCACCTGGAACAGGAGATGTTCAAATAACCATAGGACAAATAGCAGAAGTAGATGGAGCTATTATCGTAACTACACCTCAAGACGTAGCATTGATTGACGTTAAAAAAGGTATACAAATGTTTAAAGAAGTTCAAATTCCAATAATTGGTGTAGTAGAAAATATGAGCTATTTCGTGTGTCCAGACAGTGGTAAAGCTTATGAAATATTTGGAAAAAGCAAAACAGGAGAATTGTTAAAGAATTACGGTGTGGAACTGCTTGGGAAAATACCAATAGAGCCAAAGGTTGCAGAGTTTTCAGACTTAGGAATACCAATAGTATTTGCCAAGGAAGATTCACAATCAGCACAAGAGTTTATAAACATTGCCAAAAAAGTTGTAGAAAAGCTTAATAAATAGGAGGTTCACAACAGTTGCTATTTTCTATAAAAAAGTGTAAAAAAGTGCATAATAAAAACATAAAAACAAAAAGTTTAAAATTGTGAATAAAAAAAGAGAGTAGTTAAAATGATAACTCTACAGTGCCAACTTGAATTTCAAAATAAGCAAGATAAAGAGATTGCATTAGATTT
>JGI20130J15133_1002921_pt1 | contig 12218 bp, 13 predicted proteins | sample WasSprMetagenome_FD_15133 | JGI IMG/M metagenome (IMG submission 15133) | reverse complement strand
AAGGAAATCTATCCAGATATAGAGAAAGCCCCTGTACAGAGATGGGTAAAAAAGGAAAGGATATCCCTTGTCGCGGATGGATGTCTGACATTGGAATTCCAGCACGAGAAGACCACCAGTTTTACTGCTTATCTATCAAAAATNGCTGAGTGGATGGCCGGAAAGGCGGAGGAAGCAGGTGCNACTATNGTCACNGAGATAACAGTGGACAACCTCTTGGTAGAGGATGGAAAGGTGAAGGGAATAGTTGCAGGCGGGGATAAAGTGTACTCCGATGTGGTGGTCGATGCAGAGGGGATAAACAGGCTTCTTCTGGAGAGGGCTGGATTTATTGAGAAACCAAAGCCGGAAAACGTGGCTCTTGGGATAAAGGAGGTCATAAAGCTATCAAAGAAGGATGTGGAGGATAGGTTCGGCCTAGATGAGACATCGGGCATGGCATGGCTTATGATGGGGGATGTAACCAAGGGAATTCCGGGAGGAGGATTTCTCTACACAAATCAGGATTCCGTGAGCCTTGGCATAGTGATAAACTTGGGCGGAGCTATTAAAATGATAAAGGAATATGCCTATGAAATTGTTGAGAGAATGAGAGAAAGTCCCTATCTAAAGGATTACCTCAAGGGGGGGAGCTTAGTTGAGTACTCAGCTCATCTAGTTCCACAGGCATCCTATAAACTCATTCCAAGGCTTTATGGGGATGGGTTTGTCGTGGTTGGAGATGCAGCAGGAATGCTTCTTGATCTAGGCTATACAATAAGAGGAGTTGACTTAGCGGCTTACTCAGGATATTTGGCAGCGAAGGCAATAGAAAAAGCCCATTCCTCCGGCGGAATGACGGCTGAAAATCTATCTGTTTACGAGAAAATGCTGAAAGAAAGTTTTGTCTACAAGCAGATAGAGAAGTTCAGGGGAACTGAGAGGATTTTCTCCGATCCAAGAATATTCACAGAGTTCCCTGATGCTGTAACTGGGATTGTGAAGAGGATGTTTCATATAGAGTATGAGTCAGAAAAGCTTCTTGATAACGTTAAAAAAGTCAAGGGAGGATTTTTCAGATTTATTTTGGATGCATTAAAGGTGGTGAGGTCGTTATGAGGATAGAGGAACTTCTTCAGAGCAATGTCTATGATGTGGATGAGAAGCCCCATATAAAGGTGGATCAGGAGAAATGCTCAAAATGCAACTCTAGACCATGCCTTCTGCTCTGTCCAGCTAGATGTTACACGCTGATGGATGAGAAGGTGATGTTCAGCCATGAAGGATGTCTTGAATGCGGAACATGCAGGCTAATATGCCCAGAAGGGGCAATAGAGTGGAACTATCCAGTGAGCGGAAAGGGGATTCATTACAGGTTCGGGTGACCATATGAAGATCGTGGTCTGCATCAAGTGGGTCCCGAACACAACATCTGTCAACATAGACCCGAAGACGGGGACGCTCATCAGGGAGGGGATACCATCTGTCATAAATCCGCATGACCTAAATGCATTGGAGATGGCCCTAGAATTCAAGGACAGATATGGAGGGGAGGTTGTGGTGTTATCCATGGCTCCGCCTCATGCAAAGCTCGGCCTTGAGCATGCAATCGGTATGGGTGCTGATAGAGCAGTTCTAATCTCCGATAAAGTCTTTGCAGGGGCAGATACGCTGGCCACATCCTATACTCTATCTAAGGCCATAGAGAGGATAGGGTATGACCTCATATTCACAGGTCAGGAGACCATAGACAGCTCAACAGCTCACATAGGAGCTCAGATAGCTTCTTGGCTTGGAATACCCTATATATACTATGTAGATGAAATAAGTTATGTGAATGGACACCTTAGGGTGAGAAGACATTTAGAGGATGCAATAGAGCTCTATGATGTGAATATACCGGCCCTTATAGCCACTGCCATGAGAGCAAACAAGCCGAGATATGTGAACATATACGGGAAGATAAGAGCCAAAAAAGTGGGCGTGGAGGTTTGGAACAACAGCATTCTAAGGCTTGATGAGGAGTGTATCGGTCTCAAGGGATCTCCTACGACTGTGTCAAGGATAGATCTAGTTCCAAAAGTCCCAAGAAAGGGAGAGGTGTTCAAGGGAGATAGCAGAGAAGCAGTAAAGTGGCTTGTTGAGAAGCTATCGCAGGAGGGTCTGATATGAGCTGCAAGGAATGGGAACCCGTGAAAAAGGAGGATTACAAGGGAGTTTGGGTCTATATAGAGACGGATGAGGGATCGATAAAGGAAGCAAGCATCCAGATGCTCAGTGTTGGGAGAAATATAGCTGAAAAGCTTGGAACATATCTAGCAGGAGTTATGATAGGGCATAATATAAGGCATCTGGCGAACGAGCCCATATACTACGGAGCTGATAAGGTAATCCTCTTGGATGACAGCAGGTTTTATCCATTCTACTCCAGAGTTCATGGGCAGGCATTGGTGGAGCTGGCGAGGAAATACAAGCCAGAGGTGATATTCATAGCGGGCACAATGAGGGGTAGGGAGATGGCTCCTTATGTAGCCAACTCCCTGAGAACTGGAATAACTGCTGATTGCACAGCTTTTGATGTGGAAAACGGGGATCTCATACAGATAAGGCCCCCATTTGGAGCTTTAATGCTGGCCAGAATAAGGACCCCGAACAGAAGACCGCAGATAGCCACAGCAAGGCCGAATGTCTTTGAGGCTCCTCCGAGAGATGAGAAAAGAAAAGGTGAAATAATAGAGGAGAAAGTTTTCTTTGAAGTTCCTGATCCGGGAATAAGACTTGTCGAATCAAAAAGAGTGAAGAAAGAGGAGATACCTCTGGAGAAAGCTGAGATAATAGTATCAGGAGGAAGGGGGTTGGGCTCTGCTGATGGCTTTAAGATGCTGGAGGAGCTAGCAAGAGAGCTTGGTGGAGTAATAGCTGGGTCCAGAAAGGCTGTGGATGCAGGATGGATACCACATGAGAAGCAGGTTGGCCAGACTGGTATAAGCGTAAAGCCGAAACTCTACATAGCTGTTGGAATAAGCGGAGCAGCCCAGCATGTATTTGGCATAAGAGAGGCGAAGAGAGTTGTTGCGATAAACATAGATCCGGGGGCACCCATATTTGATAACGCTGACTATGGTGTGGTCGGGAACTACAGGGAGATAATACCACTTCTCATCGAGGAGATAAGAAAGAGGAAAAAGGAGAAAGAAATCAGTCCTTAGTCGGGGAGAACTCCCGCCCGAACAGATCTGATGCCAATATTATCCTCATTATGTGCTGTCCTCCTTCAGCCCCAACAAAGTAGCTCATCACACCTCTTAATGCTCTTTCAAGAGGGGTTTCCTTTGTGTAGCCGAATGCTCCCAAGGACCTCATGAACTCCTGTATTGCCAGAACTGATTCCTCAGGAGCTAAAGCTTTTGCCATGGCAGAGTACCTTGCTGCCTCCAACAAGCTCATCTCTCCTGCATCAAACTTATCCATTGCCCATGCTGCTTTGTAAACAAGAAGTCTTATGGCCTCAAGTTTAGCCCAATGGTCCACAATTGGGAACTGTATCCCCTCAAATTTTGCTAAAGGCTTCCCAAAAACAACTCTTTTCTTCAGATAGTCCACTACATAATCCAGAAGACCAAGAGCAGGCCCTATGCATCCAGCTGCAACGAAAATTCTTGCTCTATCAAATCCCTCCATAGCTATCTTAAATCCCTTGTTCACCTCCCCTATCCTGTACTCATCGGGAAGCTTCACATCCTTCAGCTTCAGCCATCCGGTGCTTATTCCGCACCTTCCCATGTCCTCATAGAAGCCATACGTTATGCCCGGTGAATTCACAGGCAGGTAAAATACAGTCATTCCTCTGCTTCTCTCCTCTGGTTTGGTCATTGTCAGGAGAACATATCCGCCATCAACCTCCTTTGCCTCCTTTATCCCGCTTATATAGGCTTTCTCTCCGTTTATTATCCAGTGATCATTCTCCTTCTTGGAAATTGTCCTGAACCCAGCGACATCGCTTCCGCTTTGAGGTTCTGTAGAGGCTATTCCNACAAATCCCTCTCCTTTTGCCGCCCTCGTCAGGACCTCTTTTGCCACCTCTTTATTCCCGTATTTCTCCAGCTTTTTCCCCCAAGCTGCTTCCACCAGATAGAAGACAGCTGTTGCAACGCTTGGATCTGCTCTAGCCAGTTCCTCAACTACTATAGCTGTCATCACATTTGTGGCACCACTACCACCGAATTCCGGCTTCATGTTCATCAAAAGAAGCTTGTTCTCAGCTAAAGCCATTATGACATCCCTTGGAATACTACATTTTCTGTCTATTTCATCAGATCTCGGTGCAAGTACTTCAGAAAGAAGATCCCTCACATTATCTCTCAATATCTGCTCCTCATCCGAGAAGGAAAAGTCCACCATTTTGAACACCTCTCAAAGCTCCGAGAGAAAAAATAAAAATTTTTGCCCTGTGTGTGCGAATATAGTACCATGAGGACATTATTTCTAAACAATAAATTCATAAACTATTTGAAACCCTTTTGACTTTTAGATAAAATTTTTAAATTTTCCTTTCGAAATTCGCAGGGTGATTTCAGCTGAATGTAGCGGTTCTTGCCAAGCTCTCTGTGGATACCACAGAGTTATCAGTAGATGAGAGAGGTGCGAGAATAGAAGAGGCTATTACAAAGGTGAGCGACATAGACAACAACGCCATGGAGTTGGCTGTTCAGTTAAAGGAGAGATTTGGCGGAAAGGTTGGTCTTTTCATGGCTCTAACATGGGGTCCTATGCAGATGAGGCTTAAGGACATTCAAAAAGCTGCTAAAAAGCTTTTGGCAATGGGAGGGGATGAAGCCACCTTGATAGTCGATGAAAAGTTGTTTAGCGCTGATTCCTTCCTAGTAGCTAAGGCCTTAGCTGCTGCCATAAAAAAGGGTTCTTTTGATCTGGTTATAGCAGGAGAAGGCAGTATAGATAATTTCTCCGGTCAGATCGGTCCAAGAGTTGCGGAGGAATTATCCTACAAGTTTATTGGATTTGTGAGCAGGGTCTCTTTCAGAGATGGCGACATAATCCTCACTAAATCTATGGAGGGATATGAGGAGGATGTTTTGCTTGATCTACCGGCTGTCATATCCGTAACTCAAGAGATAAACAAGCCAAGGATACCTTCGCTTTCCCAAGTGTTAAGTGCATCAAAGCTTCCCATGAAAACCCTATCTCTCTCCGATCTGGGTGTAGTTGATGAGGGAAGGGTAAAGTTGGTTGAGATAAGGCCTAGAAAAATAGAAAGAAAGATGATTAAAGTAGAAGGAAGCCCAAATGAGGCAGCAGAGAATCTTCTTGACCTCCTCATAAAGGAGGGTGTGCTTTTGAGGTGATTTTATGAGAGCCCTTTTGTTTGCCTCAAGCGATGATCTTGCCTTTGAAGTTATCTCCTTTCTGAAGTATATAGGTGTGGATGAGATGGACTCGATTGCCTTCGGCGACAGATCAAAGGCCGCAGAGTATGGGAGGAGAGGCGTGAAAAAAGTCTTCCTTCTCAGGGATATCGATGAGGATGCGGCTGTGGATGCTATATCAACTGTGTTTAAGGGATATGATTACCTAGCAACAGCTTCAGACAAGTTCGGCAGGACTGTTGCCGCAAGAGTTTCCCAGAGAATGGGTTTTGGAGCCATAATGGATGTCATATCAGCTGAAAACAGGGAGGGAAAAATCTTGTTCTCCAGAGTGACGCTGGGCGGAAAAGCTGTATCCCTTGAGCACTCTGAACTTCCTGTTGCCATAGGGATAAAGCCTAGGAAATTTGAGCAGGCTAAGCCAGGAGAAGGAGAAGCTGAGGTTGAGGAAATTGATGTGAGCAGGAAAATCAAAATACTGGAGAGGAGGGAGAAGAAAATATCAGGAGCTGCTCTGGATAAGGCTAGAATAGTTATAGGCTGTGGAATGGGCTTTAAATCCAAGGATGACTTGAAGCTTGCCTATGACCTTGCTGAGCTTATAGGAGCTGCTGTTGGATCCAGCAGGCCTCTAGCAGCAGATCTAAAGTGGATGCCTGAGGAGAGATGGATAGGAATGTCTGGTGTCTCTATAAAACCTGATCTTTACATAGCTGTTGGCATATCAGGCCAGCAGCAGCACGTAGCAGGCATAACAGACTCAAAGGTCATAGTAGCTGTAAACACAGATCCCAATGCTCCGATATTCAAATCCGCAGATTACTGCATTAATCAAGATTTATATGAGTTCCTTCCCGCCCTTGCTGCAGCAATAAAGAGGAGAAGAGGTGGTTGATTGACAGCAGTTATAGTTGGATTCGCCAGAACTCCAATAGGAAAATTTGGAGGAATATTCAAGGACATATCTGCTCCAGATCTGGCCTCAATAGCCATAAAAGCAGCTCTAAACAGATCAGGAGTGAGTCCAGAAGAAGTGGATGAGGTGATAATGGGAAATGTAATTCAAGCTGGAATAGGGATGAACCCGGCCAGACAAGCCGCTGTCAAGGCTGGGATACCGTGGAGGGTTCCGGGNTTCACTATATCAAAGGTGTGTGCTTCCGGTCTCAGAGCTGTCTCTCTAGCAGCATCGATAATCAAGCTGGGTGAAGCTAAGGTGATAGTTGCAGGTGGAATGGAGAGCATGAGCAATGCCCCATATATGCTCAGCTCAAAATGGAGATGGGGTGTGAAATTCTCCTATGCGGGGGAGAAGGTTGTTGATCTAATGGTATACGATGGGCTCACCGATCCCCACACAGGGATGTTCATGGGAGAGGAGGCAGAGCTCACTGCAAAGAAGTTTGGAATAACAAGAGAGGAAGCAGATAGATTTGCCGTAAGGAGCCATAAACTCGCATCAGAGGCCACGGAAAAGGGATATTTCAGGGACGAGATAGTTGAAGTTGAGGTAGATGGAGTGAAATACGATAAAGATGAAGGAATAAGGCCTGATACNTCNATAGAGAAGATATCAAAGCTAAAGCCTGTCTTCAGGCCGGATGGGATAATAACAGCTGCAAATGCATCTCAGCTAAGCGATGGAGCAGCTGCATTGGTTGTTGCAGATGAGGAGTTTGCAAAAGAGAGGGGTTTAAAGCCGATAGCTAGGATAATAGGGTACAGCTCTGCTGCTGTGGACTCAAAGGACTTTATAGAAGCACCTATTCCATCCGTTAAAGATCTTCTTGGAAAGCTCGGGATGAGGATCTCAGACTTTGATCTATTCGAGCACAATGAAGCCTTCTCCCTCGCTACTCTTGCTGTTATGAAGGCTCTCGAGATTCCAGAGGATAAGATAAATGTGTTCGGAGGAGCTGTTGCACTGGGCCATCCGCTTGGTGCGAGCGGGGCTAGAATTCTCGTAACTCTGCTGAATGCCCTGAAGAAGAGGGGAGGAAAGAGGGGAATAGCCACTATATGCCATGGTGGAGGAGGGGCTCATTCCATCGCTGTTGAGCTTATATAATTTTTTGAAAATGGCTCGTCAGGCGACAGCAAATTGCTGAGAAGAAGTTCGACAAATGCTTGCAAGTGTTTATATTAGTTTTCCGCCGTAAAATCTTGGTGACAGGGATGGCGAGGGTCATCTATTGGACCGGTTTCCCCAGTCCTCCTACAGGATTTGAGGACCTAAGAGTCGTGGAATACAAGAGAATATTTGATGTAGATCTTCCTCCCCTCGTGATATACGTTGGGACTGTTCTTGAAAAGGGAAAAGAGCTTCCTGTTATAGTTGTAGTGGAGGAAGGAGAGGAAGGAGCTTACATGTATGTATATGAGAGCGAAAAAGCTGCTGAAGAGGGGAAGAAGATCTACGCTGAAGCATACCAGATCTGATCAAACAAGCCTCATCCATACTTTTTTTCCTATTATCTGAAATCCAGATGCCATAAACACATCCAGTAAATCCCTGAAAATAAGGCATCTGAGCCTCTCTATCCCTTTCTCCCAGGATATCCTCATGGCAGCTTCTATTGCTCCAAATACCTCTCCAGCTCCAGCATCTGGTTTTGTCCACAGGAAAAGATCTGCTTCCCTGCCGTCCTTTGTTGAGTTTATTATCAGGAGCATCTCCTCAGCCCCTACTTTTATTCTCCTCCCTATAGCCTCCGGAAAACCTATCCTATCCCTTCTCCAAGAGAGATTCCAGATGAATCCTGAGGGTCCCTGCTGCCCTGCCGCCATGACGAAATTCTGCGGAAGATCCCCTCCTTCCAGCACCTTCTCTCCATACTGAAGGGAGGATGGCCTTGTCTGTGCAACAACTCTTATCAATCTTTCGACCTCCCTGAACCCAGCTGAAATCATATATCCAGCTGTGTCCTCCCTTGTCAGACAGTCAAGAGGGATGCCTGGAAATTCCTTCCTCGCTTCCATCAGCAGAGCATCCCTAGTCTGCTTATCATCAAAGTTAAAATCCACTAAAAAAGCGAAATTGCCCATTCTGCTCCTTCTCATCTCAGGAACAACTTCCAAAAAACCCTTTCCATCTGATGAGAGAAGAACTTTTCCCCCGGATGATTTGACTACATCAAGGTATGCCAAGTAGCTCTCCTTATTGCTAACAGTCAGGCACCTCAGCGTTCTGCTATCTCTGGGAATTCTCTCCCATTTGGGACATTTAAGCCTGGATATTATCGGAAAATCCTCCGAAGATGCCTCCCTTGCTGAGCTCATCCATATATGGGGGATCTGGAAGCTTATTAATATTTGTCAAACTATATGACCTCCGCCTTGCTTTCATCAAGCCCTCTGAAGATCACCTTGAACCCAGCTGCCTCTATCAAGGCTGTGTGATATCTCTCCGGTATCCCTTTTTCAGATAGGAGATCCGATATAGATCTAAGATCCCTCTTTTCACAGCTTTCTATTACGCTTTTTACCTCTTTCAGAATGTTCTCTTTTAGCAGAAGATTTCCCGTGAATATATACCCTGCCGGAACCTTTTTCCTCAACTTCTCTATCAGAACAGATTTCTCAAATCCCAGCCTTGAGGATATCTCATCAAGTGATGATATATCGCCAATATCCAATAGAAGAACTTCTGCCTCCTTTCTCATCATCTTCTCCACTTCAGATAACTTTTTTGCAAGCTCTGCGTACTTTATCTTCCCATCAAAATAGAGCACATCCCCCAGCTCCTCAAAAAACCTGCTGCAACTTAGGTTCCTGTCCACCAAGAGGAGCATTTTATCCGAAACTTGTTTCATCTTCTGCAATTTCTTCTTTATGTAATCATGTGTCCAGAAGCCTATTATCTCCACCAGTAGCTTCACATCACCCTTTTTTATCAGAAAATCTGGGAAGAAGACAGAACCTCCTGAAACAATTGGATATGGCTCTCTTATCACCTCCCATCCGGATGATGCCGCTATTTCATGGAACTGCCTCTCAAGTGAGCTGTCATACTCCACAGTGGTTATCTCGTGAGCTGGGAATAGATCCCTTAAAGAGTCGGATAGATCCAGAATCAGGGGTTTTCTCATCCTGATATCAGCTACTATCCTCCAGGAGTCCATTGAGATTATTGTAGGGACAAGTTTTGCCAGAGATATCCCATATCTTGTAGTGAGCTTGAGAACAGAAGCTGGACCATCTATCAAAAATCTTATCCCATTCTTCAGGCTCTCCGCATAATACATGAGGCCCTTTGCCTTTATATCCCTTATCAACAGCTTTATCTTCCCAGATCCTCCTCTCACAAATAGCTCCATCCTTATAGCCCGGAAAAGAGCTGTTTGAAGCAGGGATTGATTGTACTCCCTCAGCAGATCAGCTGCAGTGGGCTCATTAAAACTCTTTATCTCCTTGTTCTCATCCCAATCAGCCCACATAAGTTCCTCTATCTCAGAAGGATCAATTTTAAGCTCCTCTGCTGCTGCTTTCAGAACTTCCTCCCTCTCATCTATAACAAAACCTCCAAGCTTGGCTGCCCTCTCAAATACAATCCTTCTTATCTGATCCGGCTTTACCTTAGTTTCCTTTGTTTCTACATCGCATTTTCTCTCCAAAAGGGTTGATAATCCCCTGACAAGCTTGAAATCAACTCCCATTCCCTCATATCTCTCCTCGATATCCTCAAGTTCCCTCTCCAGTTCCCCAACTTTCCTGCCCACATGTTTCCTGAAAACAGAGATAAGCTCCTCTGCTAATTCAAGCTCAATATCCCTTCCAGAACAGAACTTCAGGATCAGCTTTCTCCCGGATCTTCTTGCCCTCAAAAGCTGAAGGGGAAGCATCAGTTGTTCACACCTCTCCTTCTTCTATAGGATATCGAGACCTCCTTTGTCCCCTTTGACACAACCTCATATATGACTGCCCTCTTTCCCGCTCTCTTCCTCAAAACTCTCCCCAATCTCTGCACAAACTCCCTCCTGCTTCCTGTTCCTCCAAGTATTATCGCAACTCTTGCATCAGGCACATCTATCCCCTCGTTCAGAACCTTTGATGTGACTATCTTTGTGTATATTCCATCCCTGAAGTTCTGAAGTATCTCATTTCTTTCCTTCTCAGGAGTTCTGTGGGTTATGAGGGGTATCAAATACCTCCTGCTTATCTCCTTCGCCATGTCGTTGAACTCGGTAAATATTATCACTTTATCCTTTTTATGTGCTGACAGCAAATTTTCAAGCGCTTTTAACTTGGATTCAGAGTTTATTGCTATCCTTCTTGCCTTATTCCATGCAAGAAGTGCATCCCTTGCAGTCCTGCTTGTAGCGCTCATTTTCACCAGTTGCCTGAAGTCATCAGGCGATCTTATCTCCAGACCTATTGATGAGAGACCTCTCTTGTACTCCTCTACTGCACTCTTGTACTCCCTCTTCTCCTCTTCCGAAAGGTCAACTGAGATTCTGACTATCTCATACTCAGCTAGATGCTTTCCCGCAAGCTCCCTCGGGCTTATGCTGTACACTATGCCTCCAACAAGCATTGGAAGCAGGAAGTGCCTTCCGTCCTCCCTCTCAAAAGTGGCAGTCAGGCCAAGCCTGTATGGTGCTGCGAGCATCTCCCCTATGTGGGAGTAGCCCTCGGCAGCAAGGTGATGAACTTCATCGAAAACAGCAAGCATGAACTTATCCCCCAGCACCTCAGCATTGAGATAAGCGGAATCGTACGTGGCAACAGTGACGAATCTCACATCCTTTTCCCCTCCTCCCATCAACCCCGTGGACACACCGAGCTTTTCCTCTATCTCACTGCTCCACTGCCTCATCAGGGGTATTGTGGGAACTACAACCAGAGTGCTCACTCCCAGCTTCTCCATTGCCTTCAGGGCAATAAGGGTCTTTCCGGCTCCAGTGGGAAGAACTATAACTCCTCTCATTCCAGAGGAAAGCCAGGAGTTCAGTGCCTCTTCCTGATATTCCCTTAAAGGAACTGGAATACTTCTGAACTCCTCCCTAGGAGGGGGATTTATCACATAATCGCTGAAATCCACCAAGTTTCTCCTCAAAAACTCCACTATATCCCTGTACCTGAAAGCAGGCGCTCTGAAAGCTGATATTCTGTCATCCCATGTGGAGTAGGGCACTGCATACTGACCCCTTATCACAAGCGTCCCTCTATCGTACTCAAGCTTCATTGAGATTCTAATCCCTGTCAATTTTAATTCCTTTTTACAGCGTAGCTGCCATAGTATCAATTAAATTTAAATTAATGAGATCCTAAAAATGGTAGTGAGAAGGTTTAATTAGAGAAGCTCTAAAAAAAGAGTGGATAAGATGTCCTTGGTGGAAAGTCTCATAAAAGAGCTCGAGGAAAAGCCCTATCTTGCCAGAAAGCTGGCTGAAAAACTTAATATGGCCCTCAGTACTGAGATTTTGGGCAATATTGAGAAGCTTAGGGAGGACTTCAATAAGATGCTGAGTGAAATTAGTGGAGATAAAGAAGGATGAAGAAGACATGAGTCTTTGAGAGGATCCATGCTCTATGGATTCAGCCAACTGAGCAGATTTGCCGGAGTTACATTCGAGGAATTTGTTAGAAAGATCCTTATGGTGCTAACAGCTCCAAGAGATGTTACTGTTGAGATCAGGAGAATTGGAAGGGAGAAGAACATAGAAGTTATAATGAGGAAAACCACAGCAAGACCTAGATAACAGCTACCCTCTCGCCTAATCCTCTAACTAAAAATAAAAAGGATAGGGTAATAAAAAAATTTATTCCTCAATTTTCCATCCCGGATGATGCTTTTTTGCCCATATTACAGATACTTTGCCATTAATCAGCATTGCTTTTAGTGTTTCCCAGTTT
>JGI20130J15133_1002916_pt1 | contig 12250 bp, 9 predicted proteins | sample WasSprMetagenome_FD_15133 | JGI IMG/M metagenome (IMG submission 15133) | reverse complement strand
GATCTCATCGGGGCTTCCGACTTTTCTGGCGAGCTCCGCAACCAGCTTGATGAAGGACCTTAGGACCTCCATCGCCGCGTACCTGCATCGCCGCGTACCTGCAGTATTATGATTCAATGGAAAATCCCAATAAAGGGGAATTAAAAGAAGCAGTAGGCCTGAAGGACTCGAGCTCGCCTAGAGTACACGGTACCTTAGGAAAATTCAAGCAACTGGAATTGATGGCTTTATTCCGATATTAACACAATAAAATAAATTTCATAAAATGATATATTTTCGGCAATGAATTAATATAGAACCTTCTATGACATAAAAATGAACGCTCTTAATCAGAGAGTTTGTTGGCAAAAGACATCAATTACCTATTTTAATGTTACCTAGGTCTAGAATAAAAATATATGGGACCATACCGTAATGGTTTTTCCCCAGCTATCCCCCGACTTGCCAAGAAAGTTTGATATTCTCGTTAAGGACGTCTACAAATTTCTTTATAACCGCATCCACCAGTGCATTTTTGTTTGGCTATGTGAATTGATGGTAGCCTCTCATCCCTTATCATAGTCCTTATATGGCTGATCAGCCGCCTCACATAGGTCTTCATAGTGGGCGTTATGCTCAAAGAAAGGATCAGCCCATCTGGAATGTAGTTTATGAAACCTCGCCTGACCTGAACCCCATAATTTTCGTCTATAAGGAGGGAGTAGGCTACAAGCTGATACCTATGGTCCATCCAAATCCTTCCATGGTTGGAGGGCATATTCTTGTAATCTACAGGAATCAACTCACCGCGCTTGGTCTTAATGATGCAGTCTACCACACCTTGAAGCCCTAAGGAGGAGCCTAAGGGAACGAACAGGAACTTCTCGGCGTTTTCAAAATCTGGTGAGTAGTAGATGGCATCCTTCCTTCGTAGCTCCTTTAGCATGTATTCCTTATGTAGCTCAAGGCTTTCTTCTTGCTGGGAGCCCAACTGGGGCTCGAGGTGTAGGACCCGGTCGAAATAGACGATTCTTGGGCAATATAGGTAGTGCTTAACATCGGTCGCTGAAACGAAGGATTCCATCACATCGGAAAGAGGCCCCTATCCATAGAGGCTACCGTAGAATGGATAAGGTAAGGAAGAGGGCTGTGCACCTCTTCATACATAAAGTTAGGGATGAAAAGCTACCGATCAGGAGCATACTGCGGATGATAGACACAAGCTAAATATAGAAATAGAAATGCAAACAATCAGATCACTGAAATGTCCCTAAAAACCCCTTGTCGTCCTTATAAATATCCAATCCAGTTTTTAAGCCATGCATAGGCTTCCCTTTCGCATGGGTTTGGGCTTCTTTTTCAACCCGACACCTCGGGCGATTGGGGGCGGCAGGCTGAACCGGTCGACCGAAGCCTTCCGGCTTACACCTCCGCTCCATCAACGGGGTCTTCTACCCCGGCCCTCGTCCCAGGCACGGTGCCCGTTGCCGGGCGCCAATCCTGGGAATAGCCGCCTCTTTTCGGGAGAGGCTTCGGGCTTAGATGCTTTCAGCCCTTATCCTCAACAGCGTGGCTGCCCAGCCTTGCCTTGCCAGACAACTGGTACACCAGAGGCTGCGTCGCCCCGTTCCTTTCGTACTGAGGACGACTTCCCCTCAGGCGGCTAGCACCCCCAACAGGTAGAGACCGACCTGTCTCGCGACGGTCTAAACCCATCTCGCATTCCCCTTTAATAGGCGAGCAGACTCACCCTTGGCGGCTTATGCACCGCCAGGATGGGAAGGGACGACGACGGCGTACCAAGCCGCGAGGTCGATGTGAACTCTCGCCCGCGACGAGCCAATTATTCCTGGGGTAACTTTTCTGTCACCTCCAGCCCCCATCAGTAGGGACATGGAGGATCGCTAGGCCCGGCTTTCACCCCTGGATCCCTTGCTTTGGAGGATCCAGTCAGGCCAGCTTTTGGCCTTGCCCTCTACGGTAGGTTTCTGACCTACCTGAGCTGGCCTTAGGGCCCCCTCGATATCTTTTCGAGGGGGCGCCATCCCAGGCGAACTGCCCACCTGCCGCTGTCCCCGGGTTACACCCGGGTTAGGGGTACGGTCGCGGAAGAGTGGTGTTTCATCGACGCCTCCCCGGCCCCCGAAAGAGCCGGTTCAACAGCTCCCACCTACCCTACGCATCCACAACCATACCCCAACAACAGGCTGCAGTAAAGCTCCACAGGGACTTCTCGCCCCGCTGGAGGATGGTGGACTTTTCACCACCAGGTAGGTTCGCCGGGTCCCGGGTGGGGACAGTGAGGCCCTCGTTGATCCATTCATGCACGTCGGATATCATCCGACAAGGCATTTGGCTACCTTGAGAGAGTCAGAGTTACTCCCGGCGTTTAGCGGCCCTTAGCCCAGTTGAACCTGGGTTTTAGGTACCGCCACTGGCCAGGATTCAGCAGCCGTACACACCCTTTCGGGCTCGCGGCTACCTATGTTTTTTAACCGGACGAGGACGCCGTCGGCTTATGAGAAGCTACGATTTTGAGAAAGATTTTCCTGTGAATTTGTAAACCGTAAATTGAGACTGAAGCTTCCATTAAATGACAAACCTATCGTTTTAAAGCCTTCAGAATCGAATAAACCTGCAATGGAATTTAGGCTCTATTTAAAATCTCGGTTTTGCTTGCCTTCATCCGACGCCTCTACCCGTTTATTAAACAGTCGGGGCCTCCTTGTCACTGCGACCTGCAGTCCCAGTCTTGAGACCAGGACCGCAGGCACCCCTTCTTCCGAAGGTACGGGGCTAATTTGCCGAATTCCCTCACCCGCGTTGACCCGACACGCCTTAGGCTTCTCACCCAGGGGCACCTGTGTCGGTTCTAGGTACGGTCGCAGAGGATCCTTCCCCCAATCCTTTTCCGTGCTCCCTAGGATCGGCTGAACCCCTCTTTCGAGGGGCTATTCCTGTCTTCACCTGGTTCTCGCCTTTACGGCACTCCCCAGGCTTCGACAGTTAAGTGGAGCGGCGGCTCCACTCAGCCTACCTAGAGAGGTCGGATTGGGGGCTTGCGTCGCCGCGCGTACCTCTGCGGTACCGGAATATAAACCGGTTTCCCTTTCGGCAGCGACCGGTTAAGGGCTGCCTTAGGACCGACTAACCTCCGGCTGACGAACATTGCCGGAGAACCCTGGCCCCTGCGGCGGAGGGGATTCTCACCCCTCTTTGCTGTTACTACCACCGGGATCTGCACTCGCAACCGGTCCACCGAACCTCACGGCTCGGCTTCTACCCGGTTGCGACGCCTCCCTACCAAGCCAGCGCGTGTACGCTGGCCCCGAGGGTATCGGCAGCCGACTTAGCCCCGTCCATTTTCTGGGCCCTTAGCCTCGGCTGGTCCGCTGTTACGCGTTGCTTAGAGGGTGGCTGCTTCTAAGCCTACCTCCCAGCTGTCTTAGGCTAAGGACTCCATTCGCGTTAACACTTAGTCGGCATTTAGGGGCCTTAACCCTCGTCCGGGTTGTTCCCCTCTCGGTTCAGGAGCTTACCCCCTGAGACCCGTCTCCCAGGGTCTTCGGAGCCTAGGGATTCGGAGTTCGAAAGAGTGGTGGGCCCTTTCGGACCCTTGCCACCCTATCGGTGCTCTACCCCCTAGGCGACCTCGCCTGAGGCTGGGCTGCGACCCATTTCGGGAGGAACCAGCTATCACCGGGCTAGATTGGCTTTTGGCCCCTAGCCCCAGGTCAGAGGAGTGAATTGCACGTCAACACCCCTTCGGGCCTCCACCGGGCTTTCGCCCGGCTTCGCCCTGCCCAGGGCTAGATCGCCCGGTTTCTGGTTATCACCCCCACGACTATGGGCCCTTTAAGACCCCCATCTCTCGTCGAGCTTTTAAGCTCGACTGCAGATGAGTCGGTTTCCCTACGCCTACGGGCTTAATAAGCCCTTAAGCTCGCCGTGGAGGTGAACTCCCCGGCCCGTGGTTCGAAACGGAATGCGGAACCCTGGTCCCCACCTCTCGTACAACTGCGTTGCCGCAGCTTCCTTCGAGGTGGATCTACCCTTTCGGGCTCCGCACGGATATCGCCGTCTAGTTTCAGGCTCTTTTCACCCCCCTTCCGGGGTGCTTTTCAGCTTTCCGTCACCGTACTAGTGCGCTATCGGTCTTGGGACGTATTTAGCTTTGGATGCTGATTCCACCCAGATTCCCACACCAATACCAAGGTGTGGTACTCCGGTTCGGCCAGCCCACTAGTCTGAATTACGTCTACGGGACTATCACCCTCTATGGTGGGCCGTTCCAGGCCACTTCGACTTCTTCAGACGGTGGGCGTTTCGGCCGAACCTCTACACCACATCCCCGTGGGGTTTGTCAGCCCCAGGGGTTCGGTTTGAGCTCTTCCCCTTTCCCTCGCCGGTACTCGGGGAATCCCGTGATGGTTTCTTTTCCTCCCCCTACTTGGATGTTTCCGTTCGGGGGGTTCCCGCTTCCCCTCGTGAAGAGGTGGAAGCGCTATGAGCTATTCGCTCATAGCCGGAAGTCCTATTCGGGGATCCCCGGATCTAAGGCTGCATGCGCCTCCCCGGGGCTTATCGCAGCTTGCCACGCCCTTCCTCGGCGCCCAAGCCGAGCCATCCACTAGACGGCTTAGCGTGCCGGGTCTACTCGGGAACCCAGCGACCGCTACGTGTGGACAGCCTATACGTAGCTTCATAGCGTTTAAAATAAACGCTCGACTCTTCGCCTAGAAATCTCTTGATTTCTAGGCTGCATTGGGGATTGGGCTTGGGAAGGTTAGGAGGTGATCCGGCCGCACGTTCCCGTACGGCCACCTTGTTACGCCTTCTCCTCCCTCGTCGAGCCTAGATTCGATACAGCCATGAGAGACTGTACCTCATCTAGGCCCAACTTGGGGGGAGCGACGGGCGGTGTGTGCAAGGAGCAGGGACGTATTCACCGCGCGTTGGTGACGCGCGATTACTAGGGATTCCGGGTTCACGAGGGTGGGTTGCAACCCTCGATCCCAACTGAGGCAGGGTTTGGGGATTAGCTCCCCCTTTCGGGGTGGCAGCCCATTGTCCCTGCCATTGTATGCCGCGTGTGGCCCAGGGGATTCGGGGCATACTGACCTGCCGTAGCCCCCTCCTTCCTCCGCCTTATCGGCGGCAGTCCCCCTAGAGTGCCCAGAACCCTTCCGAGTTCTGGTAGCAACTAGGGGCGGGGGTCTCGCTCGTTGCCTGACTTAACAGGACACCTCACGGCACGAGCTGGCGACGGCCATGCACCTCCTCTCAGCTCGTCCGGCAAGACCTTCAATCTGGCCTTCATCCTGCTGTCTCCCCTGGTAAGGTTCCCGGGGTTGACTCCAATTAAACCGCAGCATCCACCCCTTGTGTGCTCCCCCGCCAATTCCTTTAAGTTTCAGCCTTGCGGCCGTACTCCCCAGGCGGCGGGCTTATTTGCTTCCATTCGGCACCAGGTCAACACGTAGTTGACCTGACACCTAGCCCGCATCGTTTACGGCCGGGACTACCCGGGTATCTAATCCGGTTCGCTCCCCCGGCTTTCGTCCCTCACCGTCGGGCGCGTTCCAGCTGGCCGCCTTCGCCACTGGTGGTCCTCCCGAGATCTCAGGATTTCGCCCCTCCCTCGGGAATACCGCCAGCCTCTCCCGCCCCCTAGCCTAGCAGTATCTCCTGCAGTCCAGCGATTGGATCGCTGGATTTAACAGGAGACTTACTAGGCCGGCTACGGACGCTTTAGGCCCAATAATCGCCCCGACCACTCGGGGAGCTGGTATTACCGCGGCGGCTGACACCAGACTTGCCCTCCCCTTATTCCCCCAGCTGTTTAGACTGGGGAAAAGCCGCTCTCAGCGAGCGGCACTCAGGGTGACCCCGTCGCGCTTACGCGCATAGCGGAGTTTTCGCGCCTGCTGCGCCCCGTAGGGCCTGGACCCTTGTCTCAGGGTCCATCTCCGGGCTCCCGCTCCCACGGCCCGCACCGGTCTTAGGCTTGGTGGGCCGTTACCCCACCAACTACCTGATCGGGCACGGTCCCATCCTTAGGCGGCTTCAGAGAGCATGACTCTGAAGCCCTTTCGGGGAGAAACCATCCCAGGCATTCTCCCCTATCGCGGATTATCCGCAGTCTCGGGGGTGAGCTGTAGTGTGATTGTTATTGGGAGAATTGAATATTGAGGGGATTTTCTAGGTAGAAGGATTTTATTTATGATTACAGCTCACCTTTCCCGCGGTTATCCGCGTCCTAAGGGTAGGTTGACCGTGTATTACTGAGCCGTGCGCCACACTCTGTCGTGGCCCAGAGTGTGGACTCGCATGGCTTAGTCTCACCCTGATAGCAGTCGGGTCCGGCAGGATCAACCGGAGTCGGTCCGCAAGGCTTTAACCTTCCCAAGCCCTTCTCAGATCCAACCTTATATGGGGTTGGACCCTCATATTTGTACCCACAACAGGAGGTCGGGTTTGTTTCATTCTCGGGTTGAAAACCCTTCATCGTCGGTTACCCGACGCCACCGCCGGGTGTTGTGGGTGGAGGGGTAGCCTCCACAAGAAGTGTGTAGGGATATTTAGATATAAACTTTGCTATGAGATTGTTATGGAGGTTTTTCTCATTTTGACCCAAATTTTTCCCTGTATGTTTTGATGGCTTTGTCTATTGTTTTAATAGCGTCTTGTAGGCCTCTCCATTCTTTGAATTTAACCCATTTATTGGGTTCCAGCCTCTTATATGTTTCGAAGAACTCTTGAATTTCCTTTCTAACGTGTTCAGGTATATCTTGGTAGTCTCTTATGTGGTTGAAGCGGGGGTCTTTAACTGGAACAGCTACGATCTTATCATCTATTCCGGCTTCATCCTCCATTATTATGAGGGCTACCGGTCTTACTTTAACGATGCAGCCTGGAAAAGTCGGATGGGTTGTTAAAACTACAACGTCTAAGGGGTCTTCATCTTCATGCCAAGTTTGAGGGGCAAAGCCGTAGTCGAAGGGCCAGTAAACGGCGGAGTATAAGACTCTGTCTAGCTTAAAGACTCCGGCCTCCCTATCGTATTCTATTTTATTGGAGCTACCCTTCACATTTTCAATTACCACGTTAAATTCATATGGGGCTTTATCCCCAAGCTTAACATCGTGGAGTAGGTTCACAGCCGACACCCCCTTTACCTATATTTTTTGTAGAGTCTTATATAACTGTAAGCTATTCACGGTTTAGACCGCCGGTTTACAGGTTCATGGAGGGTTTGCAGACTATCCATGAGATAAAAAATACAAAAATTAGGCTTATTTTTAATTTTATTACTTTTTAATTGATTTTTTTGAGAAAAAATGGTATTTTTAAAAGATTTTCTATTTAGGTCTATCCAATTGGGATAATGTTTAAATCTAACCTTTTAAATTTAAAATTTTGACCTCAATGCTGATTGAGAAAACCACAGAAGAGAGTGTAAAGGCTCTAGGTAGACATATACTAGTTGAAGCCTTCGACTGCGACTGCGACAGTTTAAATGACATTCAACTACTCAGAGCGATGCTTCTATACGCTGCAAAAGAGGCTAATATGACGGTTTGCGGAGAAGTGTTTCATAAGTTTAGCCCACACGGTGTTACAGGCGTCGTAGTGGTTAAAGAGTCGCATATATCGATTCACACGTGGCCGGAGTACGGTTACGCGTCGATAGATATTTTCACGTGCGGCAATAATTCAAACCCCTGGAAGGCCTACCAGTACATAGTCGAAACGCTTAAGCCTAAGAGGGTTCAGGTAATAGAGCTTAAGAGGGGTATCTTGGAAAAAGGAGGTTGAAAAGTGAAGCAAGTGTCTTCAAACTGGTTTATAGAAGTGCAAGCGCCTGGAAGTGCCCACCTATACAATATACTTAGCGTACACTATGTTGGTTCAACAAAATACCAGGAGGTTTACATTTTAGAGCTTTCAGAGCTTGGTAAGACGTTGATTCTAGATGGAAAGGTTCAATCATCCCTTAGAGATGAACACGTATACCACGAGGTTCTCGTTCAACCAGCCATGTTAACTCATCCAAACCCGGAGAGAGTACTAGTCATAGGTGGTGGCGAGGGGGCTACTATAAGAGAGGTTTTAAAGCACAATACGGTTAAGGAGGTCGTCATGGTTGATATAGACCAAGAACTTATAGAATTGACTAAGCAGTACTTTCCAGAGCTTCATCAAGGCTCCTTCAACGACCCGAGGGTGAAGTTGGTTTTCGACGATGGGAGGAAGTTCGTTGAAAAATGTGGAGACGGTGTATTTGACGTGGTTGTATGCGATCTCACAGATCCATTGAAGGGAGGGCCGGCTGTATACTTGTATACCGTAGAGTTTTACAGTGAAGTGTTTAGAGTTTTAGGTGAAGATGGAGTGGTGGCCATTCAAGCTGAAAACGTTAGATCCCCTAGTGAGTGTTTTCAATCCATCTATAAGACCGTTAAACAAGTCTTCCCCACGGTGGTAGCCTATAGTACGTTTATAAAGTCTTTTGATGCAGAGTGGGGGTTTGTTATAGGCTCTAAACGTTTCAACCCGCTTGATTTAAGCGAGGAGGAGGAGTGTAAGCGTATAGAGGAGAGGGGTGTAAACCTCAAGTTTTACGAGCCTAGAATTAAGAAGAGGCTTTTCACACTTCCGAAGGGTTTCTTAGAAGGTGGAAGGGTATCGACGGATTCGAATCCAATCTACAGTACGTAGGTTTTTCTCTATACCATTATATTGTTGTGTATTCGCAGTTATACGAGTTGAAGGTTTTTCATAGTTTTCCAGAAGACGTCTCCAACATGGTGAATGTTTTTAAAACCTCTACCGGTAGATGTTTTGGAGGCTACTTCAGAGGATATTAAACTACGCGCTACGGCTAGGATTTTCCCGTATTTTTCATCGGCGACTGCCACTATACATCCATCTTTAAAGGAGCCTTCAATCCTAACGACTCCAGGCATCATTACATCAGCGCCATTGGTTATGTGTGGAACCGCGCCCATGTCTACGACGACCTTTGGAAGTGAAACGATTCTCCTCTCTACGCATATCACTGTTGGATATATTCCGTCGTCGATCCGTATAAATAGGGGTAGGCCGTCTACTACGTATATCTCCCGCCCTCTATCGATCTTCACGGCTTCCCATGAGGCCTTCCTGTCGAAGTCTACGTTGAAAAGCTGTTTGAGTAGTTGTGTGAGTTCTCTAATGCTTCTAACGTTTAACCTATACCTGTGTATTTTAGACATGCGGATACCTTCTAGCGGATTTTAACAAGCGTATATTTCATAGAGCCTAAACCAGCCTCCTCGGCGGCTTTAAGCATAAACATCCAGTCTGCTTTGGGATACAGCATCTTAAACTTGTCCGAGTTGGGGTTTATAGCTCCAACCTCGTACGCTTGAGAACCTGGTATGGCGGGGGCTGAGTTTACAAGGTCTATAGACGCTTTATCTATCGCTACGATATCTTTTGAAGCGAGTATCCCTATGTCCGGTACTATTGGAAGGTCTGACCAGCCGAGCTGCTGATGCTCGCAGTCACACCTCCAGTCGACTTCTATTAGAAAGTTTAAGTTTAGAATCTTCTCCAAACCTACGGTTTTGAGAACACCGTAAGTTGCATCTACAACTCTAAGCTGAATTTCAGATGAATCTGTAATCCTCACGGATTTTAAAGCCTTAACTGGGCATGAGGCCTGGCATGCTTTACACCCATAACATATGTCTTGGTTCAGCGATGCTTTACCGTTTATTATGCTTATGGCTTTCACCGGGCATACTTTAACGCATTCGCCGCATCCATTGCATAGGGCGACGTCGACGGAAGGCTTGTTTAAGTAGTGGATGAAGTACTTCGTCTCCTTACCTACGCAACCTACTCCGATGTTTTTAATAGCTCCGCTGAAAACGGTCATTTCATGTCCTTTAAAGTGCGTTAAATTCAATATGAAGTCGAAGTCTAGGAGGGCTTTAGGTATTGATATTTCCTTAAGTTTAAACCCGTCAACGTTAACTTTAACACAGTCTAAACCGAGCTCCCCATCGATTATGAGTATTTCAGCGCCTAAAGTCTCCTTGGAGAAGCCGTGCATTAAAGCTACTTCAAGGTATTTCTTAGCCGTACCCCTGGGGTCTAGCAACCCCAATCCCGTTGTTTCAATAACCGTGGGTTTGGCTTTCAACCTCTTAACGTAATCGACTACTGTTCTTACATAGAAGGGTCTTAAATATCGCGTAGTTAGAGGGGCGCCCATGTGCGTTTTAACGGCGACGCTATCACCCGGCTTTATTAGGTTTGGAAGGTCGGCTTTATCCATGAGACGTTCGAGTTTCCTAACAAGGCTTTCCTCACTGCTTCTAGCCCTTGCATCAACCATGAATACTGTTGACAAGACTATACCTTCCATTAATGTGAGGGTAGGTAAACTTAAGCCTATCTGTGAAGCGGTGCGGCTTTAATAGTCTGCATAAACTCCGGCTAATCGCTACAGCGGCTGTCTATATCGGATATTCTCCTCTTATACGGTTGGTAGTCTATTCCAGGTCTAGGGTTAAACTTCTGGTAGACTTCTATGTAGTATCCGTTTAAACGTCTACTCTTCCTCTTCTCCAGAATCCCCTTTATTATATCCTTCTGCGATTTAAACTCTTCAATAGCTTGGACAATTTTATCCTCAACTTCACTCTTCACTTTAACTACGATGTTCCCACGCAGGTTTGGGTCTCTCCCAGCTAGGAGTGCATCTTCAGGGGAGAAGTCTCCCCAAACGCAGTATTTCAGATAGCTTTTCACAGTGGAGGGTTGACCTAGGTCTACCATAACGGGGTCTCCGACCTGCGGCCCGTCATAGGAGCCTATGTATGAGAGGGCTTCATGATCCATGTGTTCCCTATACTCGTTCGGTATGATCAATCTAGTCGGCTTAATCCTCCTCAAGAGTTTAAGTGTTTTATAGGTGGTTCCTTCAACGCCGTTTGGGAGAACCCATCCAATATATGATCTTAAGCTGAAATCCGGATAGTCTAGGTGGAGTATGTTCTCCTCCTTCACTCCAAGTCTTTTATAAGCGTTTACGGACTCCAGCCTTCGAATGGAGACTATTCTATCTTTCAAATCTACTCTGCTATATCCTCCTCTTCCATCGCAGTAGATTACGATGTAGGGTTCTCCGCGGTTTTCTAAAGCCGCTAGGATGAGGTATCCCGCGCCGAGAAGGGCATCGTCATCGTGTGGGCTTAGAAATGCAACCCTCTCATCTCCCCCACACCAGTCGTTGAAGACGAGGTTTATATCATCGCTTTTACAGCCCTTCGATAGATCGTAGTAGATAAAATCGCCGTTGGACATCGCCGTACACTCCATCCTGCACCCTAGGGTTTAAATGGAGAGTAGTATGGGTTTATCTGCTCTCCAAGCGGTTCAAGGTTGCCGACGAGGTGTTGTACGTTCAGCGGAAGCCTATTGTAAACGCCTATTTTCGAACCCTTCTTCCAGAATGCGTCTTCAACAACAGCGTATAGGACTGGGAAGACCGGTTTACCCCTCTCCTCAAAGCCTAGTAACGCCACGTCTATTGCGAGGGCGACTTGACGGCCGAGCGGGTTTTCAGTATGCGGTGTGACTGCGCCGTAACCCTCCTGACACTCTGAACAGCCTATGTTATGTATGAAGGTGTAGGGCTCTTTAGGCGTACGGAGATCTCCACTTAGAGTTTTAAGTTTAACCCCTTCTAGGAAGCTCTTCCCCTGCTTGTCTATGTAGTTTGATGGAAGGTTTTCCTCGGCGGCTCTTCTAACGGCTTCCATAACGACCACGTATAGGTCTTCAACCGTTTTTAGGAAGGCCCTTTGCTCCGGGCTCGGATCCTTACCGGCTCTCACCGTACGTCTTACAACGCCATGGTAGCCGTTGAAGGCCGGGCTTACACCGAGCGAGACGAAGTCACCCTTCTCAATAACCTTGTTTGTTGCAGGACCTATAACTGTGTAGTTCCTCTCGCCTGAGGTAACTATTGTACAGAAACCCGTCCTCCTAGCGCCTAAAGACTTCATTATGTATTCTCCCACAGCGGCCACTTGAAGCTCAGTAACACCTGGAGCCGTGACGGCCAGCATACCTCTCAACGCGGCTTCAGCGATCTTATTAGCCTCCTGCATGATGGCGAGTTCAAGGTCGGACTTCTCATACTTTATCAACCTTAAAATCTCAGGGTCCACTATCACGTTATCCTTTCCAAAGATTGACTGAAGCATAAGAAGTT
>JGI20130J15133_1002905_pt1 | contig 12287 bp, 14 predicted proteins | sample WasSprMetagenome_FD_15133 | JGI IMG/M metagenome (IMG submission 15133) | reverse complement strand
AAAAATTTTTTTGAATCACTTCCACATCTTGGACAACGACAAAAAGCTTTTTTAGAGGTATAAATGGACCCACAACTTTGGCACTCATATTTCATTTTTATAACAACTCCTTTGGCACAATTTTTGTTTCTTTTTCTTTTTGTTTTTCAGTAATTTTTTTGTTAATCCANNTGCATGCGTTTAGCACATGTTGAACATGTTCTTGTTCCCCTTTAACCAAAATTTGAACGATTTCATTCCTTTCATTTCTTTTTATTATGTTTTTAACTCCATGCTTTTTTCCTTCTCTATCTAAAATCTCTAAAAGAAATTTTTCAAAACCTTTTCCAGCTTGGAGAGGTTCAATAAAATCGAATTTCGTATATCCTTCATTTTCTTCTTCTTTTTTTACTATCAAAGAAATTAACTTTGGAATATTTTCATTTAATTCTTTTAAATTCGAATTAATTTTTTCGATTAAATTTTTAATTTCTTCATCCATTTAATTCTCAACTCCTAATTATTTCTTCAATTTTTTCAATTGTTTCTAAAACAATTTCTTTTTTGACGTAGTTTTTGCAGTCATTTTGAAAATCACATTTTTGGCATTCTTTTTTATCTTTATTAAAAAAACCAAAGCAATTAGGCAACTTCATTTTTACCATCACCTCTTATTTCAAAAATTTTTTGAGCATGGTCGTAGATTTCGCCAAAATGGTAAAAGGCGGGATACTCAATCAAAATAAAATTTCCATTGCAATTTTCGCTTTTTATTTTCCTCAAAATTTTTAAAGCTTTTTCTAAAGCTTCTTCTATTAATTCGGCTTCCCATTTTTCAATTGCTATTATCATTTTTTCTCATTAAAGGTATTGCTCAAAACTCTATATAAATATTTCATTACCTTGGTAATTTTATTAAAAGCTTATATATTAGTTAATACTATTAAAAAATGAAAAAACAATGGGAAGACCTAATATTATCAAAAATTTAATAATAGATGCCTTAAAAGAAAGAGACTTAACTTTTACGGAAATTCAAGAAAAAGTTTCCAAAAAACTTAACAAAACAATTCAAAAAAACCCAATTGCAGAAAATTTAAAAATTTTAGAAAACGAAAAAATAATTACAAGGATACCAAAAGGGGATAAATTTTATTACCATTTAACAAACAATATTCTTTTTAAAAATATATTGGAAATTGTCGAGCATTCTTTCACAAACCAAATTAATGCAATTGATTTTTGCTTAAATACTCAACTACCGAGCATTTTTTTCAGCTCGGGGGACAAGGTTATTATACCCTACTCTCCTTTTACTCCTGATTTTCAAGAAATCGCAATAAGAAATATAACTCAAAATCTTTTAACAAATTTTGAAAAATTAAATGAAAGCGAAAAAATAGGTCTAATAAAACTTTTTGGTTCTGCATATTGGCTTGGGGTCAAAAAATGGCTTGAAAAATTAAAAAATGATTTTGAAAAAATAAAAGAAGAAAAAATTGATGAAAAGAGATATGCTTTTTATAGCAAAATTTTAGAATCAATAAATCAAGGAAACCTCGGGGATTTCCTTTTAAAATTTTTTGAAGCTTTCAAAGCTTTTTCTTCACCAGAAATGCTAAAAATTGAAAAAATCCAACAAAAAAAGGAAGAATTACCTTTTAAACATAAAATAATTTTTGAAGAATTAGATAAAGATATAAATATTATTTATCGGATGCCTTGGTCTCATATTTTAGAAACTTTATTCAATGAAATAAAAAACCCATATCTAAAAAATTATCCTCATATTTTTAATGTTTTTATAAATGAAATATTTTTCAAGAATATTCATTTATTGAAAGAAATTAATGATAAAAACGCAGAAATATTTTTGTTTCAAAATTTGGAATATCTAAAAAAACTTGAAGATATTATTAACAATTCCAAATTTTTAGCAATTTGCTTTTTCGGTTTCGAATTAGAACCCTTCGAAAGAAAATCCCTTTTACCATTTTTTGAAAATTGGTATAAGGCATTAAAACAAGGAAGACTTGACCATAGGCTTTATCTTTTTTCAAAAGAGACTATTAAAAAAATAGAAAAAGCAATAGATAATATTAGGATAGGTTCGCTTCCTTATAATGAAAAAATTGATTATAAGGAACCTTGGACTCTTCAATATCTTTATTTTGAACATCCAGACGGCAATAAATTAGAATTTTGGAAAAATTTATCTGATTCCTTAAAAGAGCGTTTTAATCATATCTTCGATGAATGGTATGAAAAGTTTAAAAGAGGAGATTTAGATAATGAAATTTCTCTTAAATCAATAAATGATGCAATAAAAAATCTTGAATTTGCTATTAAACACATAAAAAATAAAAAACCTCCAAAAGGAATAATAAATATAGCGAATTTTACTATTGATTTAAAGGATTTATATTTATATCATAAAAAAGGAAAAGATTTAGATTTTTGGGAAGATTTACTCAATATATTAAATGAAAGAGCAAAAATAATAGAAAAACAATAGATTTTTAATAGATTCTATTAAAAATCTATTAAATTTCTATGGAATCTTCTTTTTCAATTCTTCTAAAATTTTTTCAATTTTTTTGAATTTTTCTTCCATTTCTGAAATTTTTTGTTTTAAAAGCATATTTTCAGAAACTAATCCATTAATAATATTTTGCAATTGTAAATTCTTTTCTTCGATTTCTTTTTTCAATTTTGTTATATCTTCAGAAGAACTAAAAATTAAAACTGATGGTTCTCCTTGTAAATAAAATCTTTCTAAATCCTCTATAGAATAACGCCTATAAACTTCAGTTAAATACCCTTCATGACCCATAAGGGCTTCAACTACATCTAAAGGAATTAAAGTTGCCATTTTTGTTCTGAAAAACTTTCTCAAGACATGAGGATGAACTACTTGTCTATTTGTTTTTTCTTCAATTTTTTCAAATCCCGCTCTTTTTACGGCTTTTTCCCATATTTCGTAAAAAACTGGGGCTTCAAAAGGAAATAATCTTGGGTCTTCTATATCTTTTTCATAAACACGACTCCTTCCATACGCTTGTCTTAAATAATCATTTCTTATTTTTAGCCATTCTTTAATGGCTTCTTTTGCTTCTTTAGAACAAAAAGCAATTCTTGGATTCCCTGTTTTTGTATATTCCCCTTTTATGTTTATTCGTGTTGGTTCTCTTTCTAAATCAATATCGTTAAGTTTTAATTTTAATGCTTCTCCAATTCTCATTCCAGAAGAAGCTAAAAGTAAAGTTAATGCTTTTCCATGAATCGGCATGTGCAAAATTATTTGTTTTAATTCATTATTATTAGGGACTACATCAATAGTTAATGCTCTTTTTCCTTTAATCCTTTTCCTTAATCTTCTCCAAAAAGCTTCTTTTATTTCAATTCCATTCTCAATTAAGAAAGTTCGAATTGCTGAAATCATTAATCTAATCGTTTTAGGTGGCTTATCTTTTATAGCAGTAAAGAATTTTTCAATATCTTCTTCATGGTTTCTTTTTTCAGAAAAATATTTATTTGCTAATTCTTCCATTTTTGTAATTTCTTCCACTTCTACATTATAAATTGTTTTAAAAAACTCTTTTAAACTCCATCTATAAGCAATTATCGTATTTTTAGAACTAAACATATTAAGGAATTTTTCTATTCTGCCCAATTTTACCATAGGTAAATAAATAAAACTAATATTTAATGTTTTCATTTAATTTATACTTTTTAATTATTTTTATTTTAAGAATAAAGTTTTTCATTTTTCCAAAAAAAGAGTATTTTTAATTATTTTAATAATAAATTTTTCATATCATTGAAAAAAAAGTAATATTAGGAATTATTTAGATATTACTTAAAAATTCTTTAAATATACGAGAAAATATTTAATAAATATTTTTCTTTCTTCTTTTGAGCCCATTGGGGACGCCAATTATTGGCGAAAAAATGGAAGATTTTTTTAATTTCTTCCATCCCTAGTGGGCTCCAATTTTTTATTCTTTTCATTTTTCTAAAAATTTTTATTAAACTTATTGAAGAAAGTATATTAAAAAATGAGAATATTATATATAAAAAAGTTAGAGTAAGCCTAAGATATTTACTTTTATATCTTTTATTTTTATTGCTTCTAAAATTTTAATCAAATAATTTAAAAATTGATTGAAAATGAAATTTAAAAATTCTTATAAATTAATTAGTGTTTATACAAATTATTGGCGTCCAGGAATAAATCTTTTTAAAACTATTATTGATAATTTAGAAAATAAGCTTTATGATGGAGATATTGTAATTTTATCTGAAAAAGCTCTTTCTATTGCATTAGGTCGAATAATTAATGAAAAAAATGTAAAACCAAGCTTATTAGCTAAATTTTTAGCACGCATTTGGATGAGAATTGTATGGGGATATTTTTTAAGTATTATATGTTTTTTAAAAAAGAAGAATATTTTAAGGCTCAGATTTTATCCTATTGAATATGGTGCATGCCATAAACAAGTAGCTTTAAGTTATGTAGGTTTTTTAGAATCTTTAAGACATTTTTCAGAAGGTGGAATAGATGCAAGCAATTTACCTTATACTTATGTTTCTCTTCCATTAAGTAATCCTAATAAATTAGCTAATAAAATTAAAGAAGAAATATTTAAAGTAATTGGAAAAAATGTAGGAGTAATAATTATTGATGGCGATAGCACATTCAATTTTAAAAATTTTTATTTATCTCCTAGAAAAACTAAAATTAAAAATTTAAAATATTTTACTGGATTCTTTAGTTTTATAATTGGTAGATTTTTTAAACTAGAAAAACATGCGACTCCTTTAGCTATTTCAAATGTTAATTTAGATTTTTATACTATTATAAAAATTATTGATAAGGCTAATAAATTAATGGGACATGGAGCTGGAGAAACTGTTTGGGATATGGCTAAAAAATTTAAAGTTAAAACATATGAAATAACATGGGAAATGCTTGAAAAAGTAAAACATAAGCCAATAATAATATGCAGATTTGAGAAAAATAATTTATTTCTTAAAAAATAAAAAAGGGAGATTACATAAGTTTTGCTCCACAATTTGGACAGAATTTTGCTCCAGGTTGAATATCAGCTTTACATTGTGGACATTTATTAGCTATTTGTAATGGACTTCCGCAATTTATGCAGAATTTAGCTCCAGCAGGATTAAATGTTCCACATTTTGGACAATTAATGCCTCCTACTTGTAATGGTGAACCACAATTGCTACAAAACTTTGCTGATTGTAAATTTTGAAAACCACATTTTGGACAAATTACCATTGCTTGTGCTGGTGTTGGTGCTGGAGCTGGTTGAAATAGAGGTGGAATAACAGCTATTCCTGCTCCAACTGCTGCTCCTGGACTTTTAGATAAACTTTCAGCTGTTTTTTCAACTGTTTGCATTCTAAGAACTTCTGCTGCACTTACTCCAGTTTTTATATAGAATAATCTATCTCTCCATTCTGGTGTAGTATCTATTCCCTCAAATTTTAAATCTATTAATTCAAGTCCTATTCTTGAAAAGGCATCAAAAAGGACATTTTTTACTAATAAACTTGTTTCATCAAGTTTACCATAAACATCTGCAAGAGAATATTGACTTAAAGTATCAATAAGCTTTTCATTAAGGTATCCTCTAAGAAAGTTTTGTAAATTTTCAGTTGTATATACTCCTTGTCCACCTACAACTTCATTAACAAAAAGATTTGGATCTTCTGCTCTAAACCAAAAACTTCCAAAGAATTTAAGAGGTGCTAATTCCTTTGTTTGTCCTTGTGCTCCAAACTTTCCTTGGAATTGTTTTAATGAAATGAAGAAAATTGATGCTCTAAAAGGAACTTTATCATATCCTGCAATTTTTGATAAAATTTTGGTTAATAATGGAAGATTTGCTGTTGTTAAAACATGTCTTCCTGCTTTAAAAACATCATATGCTTTTCCATCTCTAAAGAAAACTGCAGCTTCATATTCATGAACTATTAAAACATCTCCCCATGTAATTTCTTCACTTGGATATTTCCAAACTATATCGTTTTCTTTTACTCCAACCCATTCAATAACTTTTGGCATTTAATTATCCCTCCATTTTTTAATAAATAAAATCATTTTACTAAACCTCTAAGAATTTCTGACCTTTTATTAATAAAATCATCTATTTCTTCAATTTTTGATATTAATTCATCCATACAATTTCTCCATTCATCTTTTCCAGGCTCCATTGAAATTATTTTTTCAACATTATTTTTTAATGATTCAGCTTTCTCTATTAAACTTAAATCGTATTGAAGAATAGTATCAAGTTTATCTTCTTTAACTTTAATTGCATCAAAAATTCCTGCATATCCTGCAACTGCTTTATCTATTCTTTGAGTAACTTTATCAAGACGAGACATTAATGTATCAAGTCTCCATGTATCTTCATTTGAAAGTTTCTGAATAACCATTGGATTTGAAAATTTTCTTCTAATAATATTTTTTGTATCTTTAAGTCTATTTACAACTTCCATTCTTACAAGGCGATCGCTTTCTCTCCTTATTTCTTTTTCTTTATATCCTCTATAACCTGGAATATAGCTAACAATTTTTTCAAAAAGCCCCATTTCTTTTTTTACTTTTTCTGTATATTCTCCTTCATTCATTTTTTTCTCCTCAAATATGCAATTAAACCCACGATTGCTATAACAATTAAAAGTATACCAAATACTATAAAAACATTTATTATATTATACAATGCTGAAATAATAGCTATAGCAAACATTATAATGCCCCAAATCAAATAATATAACATATCTTTCTTTATGATTAATGAATAAGCAATAGTATAAATTCCAAGAGGCCCAAATATCCATGCTGGAATATTAAATGGATCAAAATAAATAAATCCTCCACCATATGCTACTATAAGAGAACCTATAGATATAGCAAGAATAGCAAGAGCTCCTATATTATAATTAAATGATTTATTATGAGTTTTACCCTCTATACCTTCCATTATTAACCAATTTATATTTTCTCAATGCAATATTTAAGTTTTTGTCATAAACAATTTCTCTTTTTAATTAATCAAATTAAGTAATTATTTCCATTTTATACTCAGGCTTTATTTCTAATTCAAATATTGCACCCACAGGACATGTTTGAAGAGTTTTTCTCCATATTGTTTCAAGAATTTCTTTACTTGCATTTGATTTTACTAAAGCTTTAATTTTCACAAATGATAATTTAGGTGATTTAACTTCTTTTTCAGCATTAGCTATAACTTCTAAGCTTTCTATTGGAATTTTACTATTTTTAGCTATTAAAGCGAAAATTGTTGTTATACATCCTGCTAAGCTCATAATTGCTAATTCTAATGCTGTTGGTCCTAAGTCATCTCCTCCATTTTCTTTTGGTAAATCTAATATTACACTATGACCTCTTCCATTATCTGCAACACTTCTTAAATTATTAACCAATTTACATTTAATATTCATTTATTTCACCCTATTTATGTATCAAGAAAATATTGTATAGAAAAATATAAATTTAATAAACTTCATAAGCTTAAGTAACTTAAACATCTTTTTTATGAGCAAGAAATTTAGATTGGGTATTTATTAATTTCTTTTCTCATCTATTCAAAATTACTTTTTAATAGAATAACTAAAATATGCTTAATATTTAAGAAAAAGATTTAAATATTGAAATATATTCATTCAAAAATAGGAGCNATGGATCATACAATAGCCAGAGTTAANATTTACAATCCAAAAAGATGAATCTTTAAAGCTAGAGCTTGAGCTATTAGTTGATACTGTTTCAACTTATACTTGGATAGGACATGAAAAGCTTACAAAGCTTAGGATTGAACGTATGGGAAGAAGAGGATTTAAGAGTATAGATAACAGAATCATTGAACGTGACATTAGTGAAGTGATAGTTGAGTGTTTAGGTAGAAGGGCAACAACAGTAGTTGTTTTTGCTGAGGAAAAAGATAATGAGGTTTTAGGATTGCATGCACTAGAAGGCTTAGGGCTTGAAGCAGATCCAATAACAAGACAACTTAAAGAATCTGAAGCAATACTAGCATTATAATTATACAAAATTCTTTATTCTTTTTTAATAATGAACTCATCTCTAAACTATTTAAGCTTTTCTAATAATAAAATTTCTCATGGAATTTCTCTTATCATTCTTTAAATAGTATTTTTTAAAATTTTAATTTAAATTTTTATTATGAGCTTTTTATGGAACTTAGAGGAATTTCGAAAATAATGAATGACTTTTTTATTATTTTTCTCTCTTTTTTTAGATCTAAGTTTTAAGGGTACTTCTATTATTTTTAGTTTTAAATTGTAAATTGCCTTTAGAAAAAAGAGCTAAAATCAGTAGAATTTTCTTTTGAATAATGTCTAAACTTAATATTTTTAAATATAAGCTCTCTATGTCTAATTTTGAAAATATATGTATATTATAAATGTAGAAAATGTGAAAGAATATGAATTGAAAAGTAATGAAATGAAAAGTGTTAAAGTTAAATATTTGCTTCATGCAGGAATTGGAGCAAAAAGAATACAGCTTAGATTATTTACTATAGATATAGGAGGTTATACTTCTTTAGAAAAGCATGAACATGAACATGAAGTTTTTATTTTAAAAGGTAAAGGTATTATTAGAAGTGAAGAAAAAGAATTTGAAATAAAGCCGGGAGATGCAATATTCATAAAATCAAACGAATTACACCAAATAATCAATACAGGTAATGAACCCCTTCAATTTTTATGTACTAAGGAAACATCTGAAGTACCTGAAGTAGTTATTAAAGATATTGAGTCTATGGAAATTAAATCTTGTTAAAAAATATTTTTTAAATTTTTAAATATAAGGTGTAATATATTTTAGTTAAGGATTGATGCATTATGTCTTCTCAATCTTTATTAGAAAATACTATTAAGCAATTAGAATACATTGGAGAAATTTTAAATCTAGATAAAAATATTATAGAATTTCTTAAGCATCCTAAAAGAACTCTTGAAGTATCAATTCCAATTAGAATGGATGATGGAACAATAAAAGTTTTCAAAGGATATAGAGTTCAGCATATGGATGCAAGAGGACCATATAAAGGAGGGATAAGATATCATCCAGATGTTACATTGGATGAAATAAAAGCATTAGCTATGATAATGACATGGAAAAGTGCAGTTGTAGATATTCCATATGGAGGAGCAAAAGGAGGTGTAATATGTGATCCAAGAGAAATGAGTATAAATGAAATTGAAAGGCTAACTAGAAGATATACTGCAATGATAGCAGATATTATTGGACCATTTAGAGATGTTCCTGCACCAGATATAGGTACTGGACCTAGAGAAATGGCATGGATAATGGATACATATAGTCAATTGCATGGTTATCTTATTCCTGAAGTTGTTACAGGTAAACCTCTTAGTGTGTGGGGATCTGAAGGTAGATTAGAAGCTACTGGAAGAGGTGTAGCAATATGCACAAGAGAATCTTTAAAAATATTTAATTTGAAAAATCCTTCTATTGCAATTCAAGGATTTGGAAAAGTTGGATATTATGCAGCAACTTCTCTTTATGATATGGGTTTTAAAATAGTAGCAATAAGTGATTCTAAAGGAGGGATATACAATAAAAATGGATTGAATCCATATAAAGTTATGGAATATAAAAATAAAAATGGAAAAGTTATTGGATATGAAAATTCTAAAGATATAACAAATGAAGAACTTTTGAAGATTGAATGTGATATTTTAATACCTGCTGCAATTGAAAATCAATTAACAAAAGAAAATGCAAATGATGTAAAAGCAAAAATAATTGTTGAAGGAGCAAATGGTCCAACAACTCCTGAAGCAGATAAAATTTTTGAAGAAAAGAAAATATTTGTTATTCCAGATATTTTAGCAAATGCAGGAGGAGTAACAGTAAGCTATTTGGAATGGATACAAAATATTCATAGAGAACATTGGAGCATAGAAGAAGTAAATAAAAAGCTAGAAGAAAGAATGGTAAAATCTTTTAAAGATGTTTATGATTTTTCAAAGAATAAAAATACAAGCATGAGAGAAGCTGCAATGATGATTGCAATAAAAAGAGTAGCAGATGCATTAAAAGATTTAGGAGTATGGCCATAAAATAAAATTTGAACTCTATATAAATATAATAAATTGAAAATCATTTAGAAAGTCTTTTTAATAAAGGCTTTTTTTTAGAAAAAAAGAAGCTAACTATAGTAAGAAAAATCCTAGCAACTATTACGGATTTATAGCAATTTTAAGGTCTTTTTTTGAAGTTAATAATATTTCAAAAGCTTCTTTTATATTGTCTAAATTCATTTTTCTAGTTATTAAAGGTTTTACTTTTATTGTACCCGAAGATATCATTTCTAATGCTACTTCAAAATCTTGTGGATTAGCATGAAATGTTCCTAAGACTGTTACTTCTCCATAATGCAATAATTCTGTTTCAATTTCTATTTTTGTTCCTGGTGGACAACCTCCAAATTCTAATACTGTTCCGCCTTTTTTAACTAATTTAAGAGCTTGTTCCCATGTTTTAGGTATTCCAACAGCCTCTATTACTACATCTGCGCCTTTACCATTTGTTAATTTTTTAACACTTTCTACCATATCTTCTTTTCCAGAATTTATTATTTCATCTGCTCCAAGCTTTCTTGCTATTTCTAACCTTTCATCTATTAGATCTATTATTATAACTTTTTTTGCACCCATTATTTTTGCTACTTGTAAATGCAATATTCCTATTGCACCTGAACCAATTATAGCTACAGTATCTCCAATTTTTATTCCTGCTTTTCTATCCCCATGAATAACACATGCTAATGGTTCTGTTATTGCTGCTTCCTCAAAGCTTATATGTGAAGGAATTTCTTGCATATTGTATTTTACAATTTCTTCAGGAACTTTAATATACTCACTATATGCTCCCCATAACCATGTTCTATTTTCACATAAATTGTATTTCCCTTCTTTACAAAATGAACAAGTAAAGCATGGTGCAGAATTTCCAGCTCTTACTCTCATCCCTTTCTTGAATTTTTCAACTTTCTCTCCTACTTCAACTATTTCTCCAGCCCATTCATGACCAAATAATTGAGGATATTTAACAAAACCAATACTAACATATCCTCTTTGATATATTTTTACATCTGTACCACATGTTGTTGCTGCTTTTATTTTTACTAATACTTCTTTCTCTCCAATTTCCGGAATATCGATATACTCTAATCTTAAATCTTTTACTCCATACAATAATGCTGCTTTCATTTTTCCTTTAAACATTTTATTTTACCTCATTTTTTTCTTATTCATTTAATATAACTATTTTTAAACATTCTTTATTTTCTTTAGCTAATTTTATAGCTTCATTAACTTGATTTAATTTAAATTTATGAGTTATAAGCTCTTTTGCTTTTATTTTATTTGATAATATAAGATTAAGAGCCATTCTTGTTTCTATATGAGAAGTTGAATAAGATGGAATTAATGATATTTCTGAGAAAAAAATATCATGAATTGATAATGGTAAAAATTCATTTGGATTTATTGGAGCAAAAGCTAAAATCATTCCACCTTTTCTACAAATTTTAAAAGCTTCTGAATAAGCATTTATATTCGGAGCTGTAACTATTACAACATCTGCTCCTCTATTATCACTATTTTCTTTTACAATTTTTATAGGGTCTTCTTCATGATAATTTATAATAATATCTGCACCAAATTTTTTAGAAATTTCTAATCTATATTTAATAGAATCAATAACTATTATTGTGCTAACATTATAAATTTTTGATAATTGTGTAAAAATAATTCCACTTGGTCCTGCACCAATAATTGCTATAACATCTCCTGGCTTAATATTGCATTTCATCATTCCTTTTATACAGCATGCTATGGGCTCTATTAATGTAGCTTCTTCAAAAGATAATTTATCTGGAATTTTAATAGTATCTATTTCTAAATTTTCTGCTGGAACTCTAAAATATTCTGCAAATCCTCCTGGGTCTATATGTGTTTCTCTAAATTTTGGACATACTGTAAAGCTTCCATGAGTACAATAATGACATGTTAAACATGAAACATGATGATGAACAAAAACTTTATCATACAATTGGAATTTTTTAACTTTTTCCCCTTTTTCAATTATTATGCCTGAAGGTTCATGCCCTAAAACTAAAGGTGCTCTTTTTTCAAGATACCAATCCATTAAATCTGATCCGCATATACCACATGCTTTCATTTCAATTAATACTTCATTTTCTTTT
>JGI20130J15133_1002902_pt1 | contig 12289 bp, 16 predicted proteins | sample WasSprMetagenome_FD_15133 | JGI IMG/M metagenome (IMG submission 15133) | reverse complement strand
GCTAGGTTGCACGAGCTCCTTACCACCGCCTTCTTAAAACGCGCGCTGGGCCCGAAAGCTTTTCCCGCCGCGCCCGCGGGCTCGAGCGTGGCGGCGGCCAAGCACCTGGAGACCGCGCGAGCCTACCTCGAGAAGGCGCTCGAGCACCCGAAGCGGGAGGACCCCTACGACGCCGCCGAGAAGATCTGGGCCGCCGTCAGGCACGCTACGATCGCCCTAACGGAAAAGTACCTGGGCGACAGCGAGCCGCCTAAAGGCTGGACGTGGAGGCGCTTCGTGAAAGCCGGGTTGAGCGAGGAAGAAGCGGAGGAGCTAGCGGCCTACTTCATCGATGTGAGGAAGAGCCTCCACGGCGACTGCTTCTACGGTAGGCACTACGAGGAGCCGGAGCACAAACCCCTCATGGACAGGGCATGGGACTACGTGAGGCTCATCGAAAAGCTGACGCTCGGGTAAGCGTCGCATACCAGCTAGCGCACCCCGCGCCATCGGCTACCGGTGAACGCGGCTGCAACGCGCGTTAGCCGCTAGCCTCAAGCACCTGCCTGAAGAGCGCTTCAACTTCGGCTATGCTAGTCACAGCTCCGAAGACTACCGGCTCCAGCTCCCTCTCCCAAACGCTCTCGAGCTCGCGGAACCTTTCGAAGAACGCGGAGCGCTCGAACTTTAAACCGTAGAAGGCAAGCTTCCTCTTGACCAGCTCCATCTCCAGCTTCACCCCCTTCCTCAGGAGGAACCAGGCGTCGTACAGGTCGCGGGCGCTCCCCCTAACGTAGAAAGCCCTAATCTTCTCGGCCAAAGCTTCGCGCAGCTCCAAACCCTCGAGGAAGACGATGGGTATCCCGTAGAGGGGTTCGTCCAGCTTAACGCTTACCGGCTTGAGCAGCAAGCTCTCCCTCCGGCTAACATCTAAGCGCACGTAGCAAACGTCCTTGTCAGACTTGTAGAGAGGGCCCTTCGCGGCTAGTTAACGGCGCCCCGTTCCCCGGGGAGGCACCCTCCGCGAGGAGGAAACCTCCCCTGCGGGCACCAGCGCGCGGGGCCGAAAAGGTTATGAAGCGCCGCAAGGCGCAAAGCCCATGAACACCCCTGCGGGGGCGCCCGGACGCCGGGATGAAGGGCGGGATGTGGGTGCGCGCGCAGGACGAGCGGCCAATCGGCTACAGCGTACAGGATGAGAGCTTGGATGTACCTCCTCTCCTCCTGCCACGGCTTCGCCCTCCTCATCCTCGCGATCCTGATCAGCTCCTCCTCGCGAAGCACTCAACCCACCTCTCGACCCTCCTAGCCCTGTAGCCTCCAACCCTCCTGTACGCTTCAACCATCTCCCTGAGAGCTTTCACGTCCAAGTCTAGCTGCGAGCAGTTGGGGCTCCCGCCGTAATACACCATGTCCAAGACGGCCTTCTCGGGCAAGGCCACGAACGCGTAGCTCCCCGCCCTGCCGACCCTCTCGTACCCGAAAAACAGCATACCCGCGATCTTCCTGTATCTCACCCCGAGCTCCCGGAGCCACAAGGGGCTGCGCGTTGTGACGCACTCGACTATCGAGGGCACTTGGTCCGCAACCCCCTGATGTAGAGCGCCGCGTGCATCGAAACGTACGAGGGCTCAACGAGCTGAGACGCGATAACGAACGTATCGTGGGTGAGAGCGATCACCCCCCTTCTCACGCGCCAAGCCATTCCCCTCGCCACGAGCCTGTGCGCGTAAACCTTCGCGTAGCTCTCCGGAACTCCCATCAACTTAGCTAGCTGCCTCATGCTGAAGACCAACCTTCCGCTCGCGAGCGCTGCGTCTCGCAACTCGTAAAGCCTCATAATTTCATCTGGGTAACAAAATTGTTACCACCATAAAACTTTAGCGCTGCCGTCAAACAGCGCCGTTGCAGCGCAAGCTCTACCAGCGAACCGCCTCTAGCTTTTCTGCCGAATAGTTGAGGGTACGGAGCTGCCCAGACTCCAAGGTGAGGCTCTTCACCTTCACGCTAAACGGGGCAAAAAGTCTGAAAAGGGGCTTTTTGCAGGGATTTCTGTGGAAGAGCTGCGGAGGAGAGTTCGCGAGGCTGGCGAGCTTTTCGACGATTTCGAGTCGATGAGCCCCTACTGGGGCTACAGACGCGACAACTTCGCCGGCTTCGAGCATGAGGGCAGCGTACTGCGTTTGTGGGTTGGACCAACCGAGGCTCTCTACTACTCGAACGCTGAGCTTTCAGACGGCGAGTTCGACAATCTACCTTGGGTTAGGAAGACGTTCGAAGCTAAGGTAAGGCTTAGCGGGCTCCACTACGGGTCAGCCGGATGGGGTTTCTGGAACCACACGATGGTTTTCGACTCGTGCATGCCCATCTGGTTCATCCACTTGAGGAGCAGGGGCCCCTACATGCTCCAGGGCTTTTTCGCGCAGGTGCGCAACCACCTCTACCCGATCAAGCTCTACGGGGGCTTCCTCTCGCTCCTCAGCGCCATCACGAGGATGGCGGGCGGGAGGCTGGGGGTCGTCATCCACTCCGGCAAACCGTCGATGCAGAGCCTGGACCTCACCCAGTGGCACGTTTACAAGGTGGAGTGGCTGGAGCGGGAGGTCCGCTTCTACGTGGACGGCGAGCTGGCCGCCCGGCTGCCGGGCGAGGAGTGCAGGTGGAGGGCGAGGGCCGACCTGTGGATCGACAACGCGGTCTTCGGCTACAACAGGCGGGACGCGGGCCGCGTCTACCGCCACCTTACGCAGGAGAACCGGGAGCGCACATACCTCGAGGTCGACTGGGTGAGGGTCCGCTAGGCTTCCTCCAGGCGTACGCGCGTACGCGGTCGAAAAGAGCCCAACGCTCGCCCATTAGCAGCGCCCCTTCAACCCGACCGGTCAGCGTGGACGCTGTGAATAGGAGGAGTCCTCCCTGTCTCAGCACTCTAGCGGCGTCAGCTAGGATCCTTTTGTAGACTTCCAGGCCTGCACCGCCGCAAGCGGATAGGCTTAAGCTCTGGTCAAAGGGAAAGTAGGGAGGGTTCGCCAACGCGTAGTCGAAAGCTCTATCTCTCAAGCAGCTCGCCTCCGCGCAGGCGACCGGGTGGTAGCGAGCTTCCAACCCGTTTAGCTTCGCGTTTGCGAGCGAGGCCTTTAGGCAGCGTAAATCCACGTCCGTGCCCACGATTTCGACTTTTTTGCTCTGCGCTAGAGAAAGGGCGAGCGGACCGCAGCCGGCTCCTACCTCAACTGCCAAGCCATTTTTAACGAGCGCGGAAGCCGCGTCGCTGAGGAGGGACGTCGAGACGAAGATTGGGGCGAAGCAGCCTCTCGGTACTATCACGCGCAACCCCTTGAAGCGGAGTTCCCCCCAAGCGACGTTGGAGAGGAGCTTAAGCACCGCGAGCGCGAAGAGAGCCTTCAGCCTAGCTGCGGTAGACGTTTCCGGTGCAAACTCCACACTCCAGCTTCCGCGAGCTGGGCGATATAGGTGTCGGGTTTAAAAGCGGCGAGAATCGGGCTGGCTGTGCAGACGATCCTCGTAACCGGCTTCGAGCCTTTCGGCGACGAGCGCGAAAACCCCTCTGCCTGGGCTGCGGAGCGGGCAGCCGCCGAGCTGGCTAAAGCGGGCTTCGACGCGCACTCGGCCGTGCTCCCCGTATCGTACAAACGGTGCGGGGAGGCGCTCGCGCAGCTCCTCGAGCGGTTGAAGCCGAGCATAGCGGTGGCTCTCGGCCTTGCTGGTGGGATCACGCACGTGAGGTTGGAGCGGGTTGCCATCAACCTGATGGACGCGAGCAGGCCCGATAACGACGGCGCGCAGCCGGTGGACGAGCCCATCGACCCGCAGGGGCCCGCTGCCTACTTCTCCACGCTTCCGTTGAGGAGGATCCTGGAGCGGTTGAGTGGGGAGGGAGTGCCGGCGGCGATCTCCAACTCAGCGGGGACTTTCCTTTGCAACTACGCGATGTACCTGCTGCTCCGCCACGCCGATGTGCGGGGCTACCCGAAGAAAGCGGGCTTCATCCACCTGCCCTATACGCCCGAGATAGCCTCTAGGAAACCGGGCCTTCCAGCCAGCCTCCCGCTAAGCACGCAGGCTAGGGCCGTTGTGATCGCGGTGGAAGAGGCTGCTGCCTCTCCGACCCCCTAGCCCGAGCGCTTGCCCAACCAATCGACCAGATCGGAAAGCACCTTTCCTCTTTCAATCTCGTTGAATATCTCGTGGCGCAACCCCTCGTAAATCTTCAGTGTCTTGTCGGGAGAGGGTAGTTTATCGTAGAGCCTTTTGGAGGCGGAGGGCGGTACCAGGCAGTCGCTTCCTCCGTGCATGATGAGCGCCGGTGTGCTTATCGTCCCTACTACCCGCCAAACGCGCTGCACAGCTCTACCGAACTCGAGGAGAAGCTTGTAGGTTGGGTCTTTGAATACGAGCGGATCGCTCATGTACTGCTCGATCACGCTCCTGTCCCTCGAAAGGCACTCGGTGGAGACCGGCGTTCGCACCCTCCCCTTCGGGTTGAGCAGCCCAGCCAGCTGCAAGGTGAAGCGCGCGAAGGGGTTCACCTTGACCTCCAGCGCCGCTCCGCTCGTCAAAAAACCGCTAAGCTCCCCTCCCAACTGCGCTACCGCGTACACGGCGATGAGACCACCCATGCTGTGACCCAAAAGGAAGGTTTTAGCGGGAACCTCTCTCTTGGCAAACTTCGCGAAAGCCACCGTGTCCTCAACGAACTGCTCAAACCTGTCAACGTAACCTCTCTCCCACTCCGAGCGGCCGTGCCCCCTTAAGTCGTACATGTATAGGGCGAAACCCCTCTCCGCGAGAAAGCGGCCAACGTACTCGTAGCGGCCTGCGTGCTCAGCGAACCCGTGGACGCCGACGACAAGCGCGCGCGGTCTATGCTCTGGTAGCCACTTGTACGCTATGGTGGTGAGACCTGTGGGTAGGGTAACGCGCTCCTGGAGCGCGCTCACGCGCTGAAGCGGCTTAGGCCATAAAAATGGCTTGCGGCAGGCTTTTCAAGGAGTTTTCCTAGGAGGTCCTGATGGAGGGTTTAGCCAAGTTGACCCAGGTTGCGGTTGTCGTGAGTAACATTGAGGAGGTTGCTGAAAGGTGGGCTAGGCTTTTAGGCGTGCCGAAACCGCAGGTTATCGAGACGGAGGAGTGGGAGAAGACCCGGATGGCGTTCAGAGGCTTGCCGTCACGAGGTAGGGCGAAGCTGGCGTTCTTCAAACTAGGCGGCGTGACCCTCGAGCTGATCGAGCCGATCGGCGGCCCGAGCACGTGGAGCGAGTTTTTAGAGGAGCAGGGGCCCGGCATACACCACATCGCATTCGTCGTGGACGACATGGAGGCGGCGATACGCAAGCTGGAGGGCGAGGGGGGCGTGCTCGTGCAGAGGGGGGACTTCGAGGGCGGCTCCTACGCCTACGTGGACGCGAGGAAGACTTTGGGTGCTATCATCGAGCTGCTAACGTTCAAGCGCTCAACCACCTAAGCTTCTCGAAAACTTTCTCTAGCTCTACAGCGAAGAAGCCGATCGCGTAGTCGCTAACCCCGCCGACCCAAAGTAGCATCTCTTTGTACCTCGCCAGGCCGCACCCGAAAACCACTAGGGGGCGGTCGCCGTACTCTTCGACAAGACCCCTTGGAGCTAGCAGATAGTCGCTGACCGCCAGCAGCCTCCCCTCCCCGTCCACCACCGCCAAGCCGTTCCTGTAGGAAAGGTCCCCCTTGAGCACGCCGTGCCAGCCGACAAGCCACTCGCTGCCGGAGAGCTGGAGAGCGTTCGTGGACCAGCCTACGTGCGTCTCCCACTCCTCGTGCACAAGAACCGGCTCCATGCTTTCCTCATGTATCTCCAGCTTCTCCAAGTCGACTTCAGCGCGCCAGCAAACTTGTAGGCTGTCGAGAGTCGGCCGACACAGGAGGAAAGCCCTGCCGCCGGAGAAGCTTAGAAGCGCGGAGTCCTTCATCTTCGGCGCGACCCGCTCGCTTCCACCGGCGACTGTGAAGAAACCCCTCCTGAGCTCCCGCAACCCCTCGTCAAGCTCCGCGAAACCCTGCACCCACCTCAACTCGAGCCCCTCCCCCAAATGGTGGTAGCCGTAGCCCGTGTACAGCAGCTGGACCTTCCCGCCCAGCTGCGAAGCCCTGGCGTCCTCGCAACCCTTGAACTCCCACAGCTCCCTCGGCCACAGCAGGATCCTCGCCTCCACCGGCTTGCTCAAGCTCCCGGAGAGCAGCTCCTCCAAGTCCACCTCGAAGAGGCCGACGCTTGAGGTGTAGCCGTAGTAGTCGAAGACGAGCCTCGGGAAGACGAGAAGCTTCCCACCCATCAACAGCGCGCCCGGGTTGAAAGCCGCCCTCGGCTCCCTCGGGTAACTGGGGACGCTCAGGTCGCGCGGGAACACGTAAGCTAGGCGCGAGAAGAGATCGTCGGTTTCGGGCTTCCTAGCACCCTGCAGCTTCCTTAGAGACGCCTGCACTTTAGCTTTGAGGCGCTCCTCGAGCGCCATAAGATCTTAGCTCGGCGGAGCTGATAAAAGTTTAGGCCGGGATTCCAGCGGCCTCGTTCACCCTGCGCCAGAAGAGCGCGTAGAGCGGGTTTAGGCAGCGAGAAGGCTTGACAGAGCTCAGCCACTTCCCCTCCAGCTTAGCCGCCTTCTCGAAAGCTTGTCGTGTCAGCTCCCTCAGCTCTTCCAGCGAGGCTTCGCCGCGCAGGTAAGCCATCCTCGCATCTAAAGCCCTCGCATAAAACCTCTCCTCGAGCTCGAGCAGCTCGTTCTTGATTGAGGACGCGTAGCGGCTGTAGCAGCACGAGAGCTTCCTGCTCAGCAGCTCGTGTCTCCACCAGTAGCTCCTGCCCCCGTCCCAAACCCCACCGGGCTGCGGGCCGAGGTCGGGTAGACCGGCTTCGGGGAACATCGGCTTGAACGCGCTGATGCACGGCGTGGAGGTGCCTGTAGCGAAGACCAAGGGCAATTTCTCGTAAAGGATCGCTATCATCGAGGCTGCGGTTTGAGAGGGCCTCGTCAAGCCGCCGGCGTGCATGCAAACGTCCGCGTTCGACCCTCGGGACGGATCGTAGGGCTCCCTTGCGTGGCTTCTAAGCAGAGAAGCAGTGAAGCGAAAGTCGATGAAGCCCTTAGCCTCCTCCAGCCTTTTTTTGGGTGTAAGCCTGCCTCTCCCGGCCTTTCGCCACACGCGTGTAAAAGCGGTCGGAGTAGCAGTCCTTGAAACTGAGGCGATCCTTGCAGTAACCCCGCTCCTTCGCGCGCTCGACGACTCCGCTCGAGGCGAGATCCCAGCGTTCCCCGATAGAGAGAGCGTTTGATATCGACCTCACGTCCTTGACGCGCTCAGCCACCCAGTACCGGCCGGCGGTCTCGAGGACCCAAGCTTCCCTCGGGTCAGCGATGATGAACGAGTTATGGTAGAACATCCTCCTCGAGGCGCTGCAGTTCCCGCCCTGCCCGTACTGTTCCAAAAGGGAGGTGATCCACTTCAGCGCTTCGCTCGCTGTACGGGAGCGCTCCAGAGCAAGCCTCAGAAGGTCCATNCCCGTCAANCCCTTCTCGGCGTAGGGCTCCCGGGTCCAAACCGCCTCGTTCCCGATCNCGACGCCGTGCTCGTTGACGCCCATCTCCGCACCCCACATCCAGTAGGGCCTTGAGATCAGTATCGCGTAGGTTTCGTCTACCTGCTCCACGCTGATGTGCGTGCACTTTACCCTCTCCTCGGTGCGCTTCGAGCTTGGGTGGAACTCGAGAACCTGAGCCTCGTTCGGGTCGCGGTCGCTGTTCTTCGCGAAGATCGTCGCNCCCTCCCTAGTCCACCCGCGCAGCGCGACGAACGTATCGCACACGCACGATCCAACCCGCGCTTGGTTATCAACCTTCTCTCAAAGCGCAGGGATATATCCGAACTGGGGTAAAGGAGCTCGTGAGCGGAAAACCCTGCAAGGAGTTCCTTCTGACCAGGAGGAGCATACGCAAATTCAAGAAGGACGACGTACCGACCGAGCTGCTACTCGAGGCGATCGACATCGCTCGCTTCGCACCCAGCGCTAGGAACGGGCAACCCTGGGAGTACGTTGTCGTGAAAGACAAAGAGACGAGAGAGAAGCTTGGACAGGTTCACAGGTGGGCCAGATGCGCCTCCGAAGCGTCGGCCGCGATCGTCGTGCTCGCCGACACGAGGCTGGCCCCCGACTCCTACATGATCGACGGCTCGCTCGCCGCCATGTACCTCTGGCTAGCTTTGCACTGCCTCGGCTTGGGCGCAGTCTGGCTCCACACAGTCCCCGTGGCCGACAGGGTCCGCGAGATCGTGGGAGCGCCCGAGCATCTGTACCCGGTTGCGCTATTCGCTGTCGGCTACCCGGACGAGAAGCCTGAGCCGAGGTCAAGGAAGCCTCTCAGCGAGATCGTCCACCTCGACCGCTACGGCAGCAGGTTGCGTGGTTGAATTCCGTTACCGTTTTTTACATCTATATCACCCCCCTTGGCGATGGAGACCTACAAGGATCCGTCCAAGCCGGTTGAGGAGCGTGTTGAAGACCTCCTCAGAAGGATGACGCTGGAGGAGAAGATCGGGCAGATGTGCCAGTACAGCGCCCACATGGGCTTGAGCGACAGGCTGAAGGAGCTTGTAAGGAGAGGGCTTGCCGGCTCGCTACTAAACGTCGTTGGAGTTGAGAACGTAAACGAGATCCAAAAGATCGCCGTCGAGGAGTCGAGGCTCGGTATACCCTTAATCCTCGGCCTCGACGTGATACACGGCTACAAGACGATACTCCCCATCCCGCTCGCGCTGGCCAGCAGTTGGGAGCCTGAAGTGGTCGAGAAGGCGGAGGCGCTGGCGGCCAGGGAGGCTGCTGCTGAAGGCGTCAAGTGGACGTTCGCTCCCATGCTCGACATCGCAAGGGACCCGAGGTGGGGTAGGATTGCAGAAGGCTTCGGCGAAGACCCCTACCTAGCCTCCGCGATGGCTTGGGCGGCCGTGAAGGGCTTCCAGGGCGACAGGCTGTCCAGCGACCCGGAGAAGATCGCGGCGTGCGCGAAGCACTACGTGGCCTATGGGGGCGCCGAGGGCGGCAGAGACTACAACACGGTCGACATCTCCGAGCGGACCCTGCGCGAGGTGTACATGCCCCCGTTCAAGTCCGCCGTCGCGGCCGGCGTGGCGACGGTAATGAGCGCCTTCAACGACCTCAACGGGATCCCCGCTTCGGCGAACGAGTTCACGCTGAGGAAGGTGCTGAAGGGCGAGTGGAGCTTTCAGGGCTTCGTCGTCAGCGACTGGAACGCGATCGGCGAGCTCGTCGTGCACGGGATCGCGGCCGACGCCGCCGAGGCGGCTAAGCTGGCCTTCGCAGCCGGCGTGGACATGGACATGGAGGGGGACGTGTACCGGAGACACCTGCTGGAGCTGGTGAAGAAGGGGGAGGCGCCCGAGCAGCTGATCGACGAGGCCGTGAGGAGGATCCTCAGGGTGAAGTTCCTGCTCGGCCTCTTCGAGAACCCGTACGCCGACCCCGAGAGGGCTAAGCGGGTCGTGAAGTGCAGGGAGCACTTCGAGACGGCGCTCGAGATCGCCCGCAAGTGCATCGTCCTCGCGAAGAACGAGAGTGCGCTGCCGCTGAGCAAGAGCTTGAGGAGGATCGCGGTCATCGGGCCGCTCGCCGACGACAGGGACGCGCCTCTCGGCTGCTGGCGGGCGCTCGGGGACCCGCGGGACGCGGTCACGGTGCTCGAGGGCGTGCGCAAGAAGGTTCCGAACGCGGAGGTGCTGTACGCGAAAGGCTGCGATGTCCGCTCTGAGGACAGGAGCGGCTTCGAGGAGGCGGTGGAGGCGGCCCGGAAGGCGGAAGCGGTGGTGCTGGTCGTGGGCGAGAGCGCGGACATGAGCGGGGAGGCGGCGTCGAGGGCCTACCTCGACCTGCCGGGCGTCCAGGAGGAGCTCGTCAAGGCGGTGTGGGAGGCGGTGAAGAGCAGGGGGGTGCCGTTGGTCGAGGTGGTGATGTCGGGGAGGCCGCTCTCCATCAAGTGGTCTGCGGAGCACATCCCCGCCATCGTGATCGCCTGGCACCTGGGCGTGAGGGCGGGCGACGCGATCGCGGACGTGCTCTTCGGCGACTACAACCCGGGCGGGAAGCTGCCCGTCACCTGGCCGAGGACTGTGGGGCAGGTCCCGATCTACTACAACCACAAGCGTACAGGCAGGCCGCCGAGCCCCGACCGCTTCACGTCGAAGTACATCGACGAGGACTGGAGGCCGCTCTTCCCCTTCGGCCACGGCCTCAGCTACACGAGGTTCGAGTACAGCGACTTGTCAGTTGAGCCGGAGGAGGTCGAGCCGGGCGCTACAGTCAGCGTGGGTGTGACCGTGAGGAACGCTGGGGGGAGGGAGGGAGACGAGGTGGTCCAGCTGTACGTGAGGGACGTCGCGGCGAGCGTGACGAGGCCCGTCAATGAGCTGAAGGGGTTCAAGCGCGTCCACCTGAAGCCCGGCGAGAGCAGGAGGATAATCTTCAGGATGCCGACACAGCTCCTCGCTTTCTACGGCAGGGACATGGCGCCGATCATCGAAGCCGGCGACTACGAGGTGATGGTCGGCTCCTCTTCCGAGGATATCAGGCTGCGCGGGAGGTTCAAGGTGACGAGGACCGCGAAGCTCGAAGACCTCAGGAGAGTTTGGTTCACGAAGGTCGAAGTCGCATAGAGCGTGTCGTCATCCAATTTGTACGTTCTTTACCTTCACGGAAACGAGCAGGGAGACAGCGAAGCGTTTTTATACCCCTAGGAGTAGGTAAGGTGAAGAGTATGAGCGGTAAGGTGAAGACGAGCCTGCTCATCAACAAGGAGCTTTGGGAGGAGTTCAAGTTGAAGGTGGGCGCTCGGGCTGGGCTGAGGGCGCTTAGCAAAGCTATGGAAGAGCTGCTGGAAGAGGGGGTTGCCGAGCGCGTGGTNGCGGAAGAGCTGTCGAAAATGCTGGCTGCCCCCGCGCCCCTCGAAGTCAAGCCCGTGAAACCGAAGGTCCCGACAGACGCTGGAAGAGCTGTGAGGGAGCTGAGAAGGGGCGGGGAGGTTTGAAACCCCGCCTGGTGTACCTCGACTCTAGCGCGATAGTTAAGCGGTACGTGGAGGAGGCCGGTAGCGAGAAAGTCTGCGAGCTGTACGATTCAACGCTGGCGGGCGAACTGACCCTATCCTTTTCCGTATGGAACATCGGGGAGGTACTAGGGGTTCTCGATAAGTACCGGAGGAGGGGGTGGCTGGGGGATGGGGATTACGCGGCCGCGAGGACGATGTTCATCGGCGAAACCGTGAGACTTCTGAAGCTCAGGCTGCTGCTCCTTGTGCCAGTGCACGTGAGGCTCCTCGCAAGCGCCTGGGAGCTCGTCGAGAAGCATCACATCTACCAGGCCGACGCGCTCCAGATCGTGTCTGCTAAGCACGCGAACGCGAGCGAAATGTACACGGGTGACGAAGACCTCCACAGAGCGGCGGCAGCAGAGGGGGTCCGCAGCGTCGTGCTGCGGTGAGCGCCCGGCTACTCCAGCCGCTCGACGAGCTTCAGGAGCTTGGCCAGCAGCGTCACGGCGACCGCTCCAGCGAGCGTCACGCCCAGCAGTGTGGCTACGCTCAGCCCGAAACCGATTAGCGTGCTCCACGCGTCGATCATAGCCTTGCACCTCGCCTGCTGCTCTATAAAAGCTTTCTCTTGCTCGGGCGGGGATTAAGCCCTTTATAAGGCGGGAATACTTAATAAAGCGGGAAGCACAGTAGAAGGCGTGCGCTCAGCGCGCAGAGACGCGGTCGAGCTGGCGCTGGTTTGTGCGGCTAGCTTTACGGCCAATTTCGTGTCGCTGGTTTTCTACTTCTCGGAGGTGCTGCAACGGTCTCGAACGGTGAACGCCCTAGTGTGCGCGGCCGCCGGGGTAGCCGCCGCGATCCCGTTTATCGTGGGTCTCCACGAGCTCCTCCACGTAGCAACCGTCAGAGCGCTCGGCAGCAGGGCGGCCGTGAAGGTGTTCCCCCTCGGCTTCCAGACGCTGTTCCTCGACCCCCTCCCGCTGCGGAAGGCCGCGTTGGTCTACCTCGCCCCGCTGCTGGTGGCTCCGGCTCCCCTAGCGCTCCAGGCCGCCAGCCTGCCGTGGATCTACGCCATCCTCTGGGTTGCGCAATGCTTCGGCGACGCGATAGCGTTATGTTTTCGGTTGTCCGAGAAAGCTGAAGCGCTCGTCTGCACTCTCGATGGGCGCGTGATGGCTCTCCGCTAGCTCCTCGCGAGCTTCAGGGCGAGCTGCCTCAGCGCC
>JGI20130J15133_1002891_pt1 | contig 12310 bp, 8 predicted proteins | sample WasSprMetagenome_FD_15133 | JGI IMG/M metagenome (IMG submission 15133) | reverse complement strand
TAATTACTCAAGATGTGGGGTCTCCGGGGTGGCCCTGAACGCCCCTAAGCCCGGTGAAAACCCGAGCGGGGTGCGGGGGAACAGAGATGAGGCGATGACCATAAAACAATATGAGAGCTGAACCCCGGCTCTATAGAGTGTGCTGTAGACTTAGAACCTTATGGCGGGGCCTGCCTCGCGGCAGGTGATATAGCGGGGGGTGGATTTGAACCACCGACCTCGGGGTTATGAGCCCCGCGGGCTACCTGGCTGCCCTACCCCGCTGCTTTGCCCCGCCGATAGTTAAATTAATTGCTACTCGGGTTTTTAAAGTTCAGAGGGTCTTTAAATGGGTGAAACCGGTCTTGGTTTAAGAGAGTCCTACAGGCTCTCAGCGGTCTCTGGAACTCCAACACTGGTTATTAGAAACGGGTTCATTGTTGATGTGATCACGGGTGGGATTTTCGAGTCGAATGTTGAGGTTTTTGATGACAAGATCGTTGGTTTAACAAAAGAAGAGAGGAGTAGCAGGCTGGTTGTGGATGCGAGAGGAGGGTATGTCATCCCGGGTTTTATAGACTCGCATATACACATCGAGAGCACTATGCTAATCCCNCAGGAGTTNTCTAGGATTCTTATCCCCCACGGTGTTACAACGCTAATGGCCGACCCTCATGAAATAGCAAACGTCCTCGGCCTGAAGGGTATCGAGCTCCTGGTTGAGATGAGCAGGAGCTCTAAGATCAGGGTCTTCATACAAGTCCCTTCGCGTGTCCCAACGGCGCCTGGTCTAGAGACAACTGGCGGCGAATTAGGTGAGAAGGAGATAGAGATGCTCCTTGAGAGAGATTATGTTGTGTCTCTCGGGGAGTTAAATTATCAGAATGTTTTGAGGGATCCCTCTTATGTCAATAGGGTCAATATGTCGAGGAGATACCGTAAGAGATCGAATGGGCATATGGCCGGCGTCCTCGAAGAAGAGCTTCTCAACATGCTTGCTTCAACAGGGTTAACGGACGATCACGAAGCCGTATCTGCCGAGGAGGCTTTCGGAAGACTTGTCAGAGGTATAGCGGTTTTCGTTAGGGAGGGTAGTAGTGAGAGGAATTTAGTGGACGTCCTCAAAGGTTTGAGAAACAAGTTAAGGGATTACAGGTTCCTAATGTTTTGCTCAGATGACAAGCACCCGACGGACATACTCAGGGAAGGCCACATCGACTACAATGTAAGGAAGGCTATAGAATTGGGCTTAGACCCACTAGTGGCTATTCAAATGGCTACTATCAACCCGGCAATCTACTTCCGGGTAGATGATCTGATAGGGTCAATTACGCCTGGGCGGAAAGCCGATCTAGTCGTGGTCGATAGCTTGGAGAAACTGAATATTAGGACAGTTGTTTTCAACGGAGAAGTAGTCTATCATGAGGGGAGACTTCTATTCGACTCTCCCAAAATTAATCTGCCGGAGTGGGCCGTGAAAACTGTCAGGTTGAACCCTGGGCTGAAACAAGATGATCTATTGTTGAAGACCAGTATAGAGAAAGGCAAGGCTTTGGTGAGAGTTATAGAGATCACGCCAGGGCAGATATTGAAGAGAGAGTTGCTGGAGTGGCTTAAAGTGGAAAACGGCATCGTCTTAAGCGATCTAAACCGTGATATATTACACATAGCAATCGTCGAGAGACATAAGGGTTTGCTGAACGTGGGCAAAGCATTCGTGAAGGGTTTTAAACTGAGGAAGGGCGCTATAGCCTCAAGCGTCTCACACGACCACCATAACATTGCTGTGGTCGGTGTGGACGCTCTAGACATGTATATCGCTGTGAAAAGGCTGTCCGAGATAAATGGAGGGTTTGTAGCTGTAAGCGAGGGGAGAATAGTAGGCGAGACCCCCCTGGAGTTCGCCGGCTTGATGTCTACTAGGAGATATGAGGAGGTCGTCGAGGATCTTACAAGGTTGAACAATGCTGTGAGGAGTGTATTGGGATCCGAGCTCTCAAACCCGTTTATGCAACTCGAGTTCGTGTCTCTTCCCTCGGTTCCAGAACTGGGTTTAACGGATAGAGGGCTCGTCAAAGACTATAAGATTGTTGAGCCCATAATAGAGGTTTCAAGCTAACCCGTATCGCTGTGGTTAACCGGCTAAGAAGCTTGGAGAGCGGTGTCAAGGCGTGGTGGGCAGGGAGCGGTTTTTATACCCGGCTATAGGTTTCCTCAACACTCTGGCCTGGGGGATCTACTACTCTTTCACTAGAAGATATCTCACCGAGGATCTAGCCGCTGGCAGTGTAGTTGTGTTGCTAGCGGGCTTGGAGTGGGGTATGAGCATGGCCTCCCTGCTTTCAGGGCTAGTCGAGAAATACACTGGTTCCAGGAGGCTGATTCTAATAGGCGTCTCGTCAGGTGTGCCGATCATATTGTCCGGTTTCCTCAGGGATCCATACGCGTTTTCGCTCACTATAAGTATCTCCAGCTTATTATGGTCTATTTCATGGCCGGCCGTCCTCTCAATGGTGTTTACTGGCGTCGCCGGCTGGTATGGTAGAGCCTACAGCAATTTCGCTATAATCACGGGGGTGGGATTCGGCATAGGCGCTGTTTCAGCCGGGTTTATCTACGGTCTCGGAGGCCCCTTTCTAGTTCTAATTGTTATAGCCCTGATACTATCCTCGGTATTCGCCTTAAGCTGGCTGATACTGCCGTATCAGAATACTGTTAGTAGTGCTAAGGAGTTCAGGCTGAAGCCGGGTGATAATAGCCTCCTAATGTTCTTGGTATCTCTAACACTCGTCGTGTTCGCTAGGGAAACATTCTTCGCGGTGGGCTCTGTTAAATTAAACAGGGTGGTCGACTCCTTGTACCCCGGCATGGATCCCGGGATGAAGTACCTTGTCTACGGGTTGGTCTACGGGTTAATAGGCAGTCTGATAACCCCCTTCGCTAGATTACTCTCGGGCTACCTCGTGGATAAGTACGGGGCTTTAAACATATATGCGGCGGCTGTGGTCTCCTATCTGCTGACCTATTGGGGTTTCACGCTTACCAATGGGCTAGCGGCGATCATATTGTGGCAGACACCAGTCTACCCGTTCCTGGATACATCCGTGTACGCGTATGTCGCCGGCAGGACCGGGGAGGATGGTAGGACACAGGGCTTCGGCAACATCATGTTCTTCACTAGCCTCGGCGGCTTAATGCTGATACCCTGGCAACCGGTTCTCACGTCAAACCCTGCTGGTACAGGGGTAGCCGTAACAGCCTCCTCACTGGGGTCGCTACTAGTACTGTATCTCGGGGTGAAAAGAGAGGAGAAATCTGTTAGGTGGGTTGAAAGGGCCCGGGCCGGGATTTGAACCCGGGACCTCCGGGTCTGTGCCGGCCTCCACGGCCGTCCACAGCCCGGCGCTCTACCAGGCTGAGCTACCCGGGCCATTCACATAGGTAATGGCCCAAGCTCATCATCGCCCCCGCTCAATGACCGGGCCCTTCCGTTGGAGTCTACTGTTGACCAACCTATTAAACCTTCACGCGTTGAACCCTGTTTCCAGCCACCCGCTTATGTTTTATATTCCGGTTCAGCTAACTAATCTTGAGGACTAGGTTATGTCCACTAGGAGGAAGACTTTTGCCGCCAGGGAGGATCTAATAGACACGGTCAAGGAAATTGCTAGGAGGAAGGGGTATAGTTTATACGACTATGTGAACGAGCTTTTCGAAGCAGCTATCCGGGCTGAGAAAACAGGCTACTCGATAAGCGGGGTGGTGGAGGAAATCCTTTTCATCAAGCAGGTGAGGGAGTCGGGTTTCATACTAGTCCCGGAGAACGTCTTCCAGGCCATGGTTAAGCTTGCATACACACGGCGCGAAGAGGCTTTGAAAGCGTGGTGGGAGGCCGGGTTGTGGATGGGTAAAAGCTATAGGGCNAAGTACGGTAAGGAGGCTTTGAGTAAATTTAGAGATATGGCCCGCAAGATTTTCTGGGATATACCAGAGCTCGAGGTCTCATCAGCTGGAGACGAGGTTGAGATCGCTGTTACAAGCCCTAAATTCAGTCAAGAATACGCTGAGGTATTCAAGAGAATGCTGGAGGGACTGCTTGAAGGCTTGTCCTACAGTTTGGTCGAGAGCGAGATTATCGGTAAAACCATCAGGTTGAAGGGTAGGTTGAGGAATGTCTGACGTAGGCCGGAAAAAATTAGTGTACGTTTCCGAAGACGTTTTGGAGAAGCTCTCAAGGCTAGCCTATATAAGAGGGGAGTCTCTCGCAAAGCTTCTCGACAGAGTCCTAAGACAGGTGATCGAGGCGTTTGAAATGGGGTATAACATAGAGGAGCTCGTCAACCTCTTAAAAGTCGTCGAGGTCGAGAGAAAGCTGGGCGCGGTCTTCATCCCGCACGAAGTCCTCGAGGCGGTTTTAAAAGACAACGCGAACCCCGGCGAGCTGAGGAGGATATTCCACGAGGCGGGGAGGTCTTACGGGCTTTACATTCGGAGCAAGTATAATGGGTCTCTTGATATCGTGAAATCCTTCCTCGAGAAGACAAGGTGGGATTTAAACGAAGTCTCAATCCTCCAATTAGGGAACACAGTTAGAGTAATATGCTTGTCAACGCTGATGAGCGAGGCTGAGACGTCTATAATGCTCGGCTTCATCGAGGGTTTAATGAACGGCCTGGGCTACACCGCGGTTAGAGAAGAGGTCGCTAGGGGTATAATAGTAGCGGATTTCAAACCCTCAACCGACTAATTGAAAACGAGGAAGCTTAATACAAGTTTCCAGGCTAGTGCTAGGTGATTCCATTTTTCGTGCACAGGATCTAATGATCAGTTACACGTTGTGCACGCACCCTTAAAAACCTAACCTCCTATCATTAAACACAACGAGTGTGGTGGTGGAATGAGTAGAATAAGCTATACCCTAGTACTAGCCTTAATACTCGCCTCTATTGTAACGCCTGTACTAACACTAGCGGGAGCAACAGGGAGCCTGCAGCTACAGGTATCATCCAGTCAGGGGTCACCTGGTGATGCCATAACTATAACAGGTGTAGCACCACTAGGCTACTCGGTGAATGTCTCATTCGTAAGCTATACTGGTGCAGCTCCTGCGCCAGGAAACTACGTTGTGATATCAAGCCAGCTTGTCCCAGTGGGGCAGGGAGGTAGGTTCCAGACAGTTATGATAGTCCCAACAGTTCCATATGGAGGGCAGTACGCTATATACGCCTATGTACCTGCATTCGAGGCTAACACCTACGACTACGTGATATTCACGATAGTACCCAAGTTGATCCTGAACGTTACAACAGTCATATCGGGCACGACAGCGTACCCACCATACACCTTCACAGGGTCTATCGTTAACATAACTGGTGTAGGCTTCTCAGCAAATGCCCCTGTATCACTCTACATAAACGAGACGGGCACTCCAGTCGGCTCGGAGACAACCGATGCCAACGGCGTATTCACATATATATGGGGTGTCATGGACGTACCTAGAGGAACTTACACTCTGGTAGGCACCGACGGCGTTGCGACGGCTAGCACTACCATTAACGTCGCCCCGGCTCTATGGTTCTACGACGAGAATAATGCAGTGTGGACGAGACTGCTTACAGTCTCAGGTCCCTGGGTGAGAGACCTAGAGGAGAACGTGAAAGCCCTGCAGGTTGTGGGGACAGGCTTCGATGCTAGTGTTGGTTTAACCAGCATCACCTTCACAAACGTGCTCTACAATTATACTGTTAGCCTATCATTCACGACACCCTATGCGAGCGGAACCGACCAGTACGGGACATTCTACGCTCTAGTGAGCATAGGGCACATACCGGGCGGCACATACACTGTCATAGTGACTGAGAGCACTAACGCATCCTTCACGTTCAACGGCGCGGTAACATTCAACGCCTACATTGAGGCCTACGACTACGGGAAATACTCAGCTCTATATGGAACATCATACAATGTCGCCGCCGCGTCAAATCTAGCCCTCAAGGTGACTAGCCCAGGCGCTCAGGTCATAGTGTTCGGCTGGGCTTTCGCGCCTGGGACAATAACTACAGCAGCCGGCTCAGTGAACGTGCCCGCCCACATATTCATCGATGCGGACCTGCCACAGAACACTCTGACAATATCATCCGTGGTCAATGGGTCACAGATAGACTCCTACAACTTCCTACCGGACTCCAACGGCTTCAACGTCGTGATAGTCTTGATCCCGTCTACTATAACAAGAGGAGGGCATGAGATCGGTGAGACACAGAACATTACAGCACCAGTCCAGCTGAGGTTCTCAGCTAGGACGAACATCGGGATTATGGGAGTAGCGTTCTTCACACCACCGGCAGGTACAGTCGGGCCCTACACGAGCATTGTGGGTGTTGAGCCGAACACAGGTATAGGTGTTGTGGGCGGTAGCTACGCTGGCCCATTCTACTGCCTGACATCAGGGATGACTGTCTGCGGCCTTAACGTCACTGCTAGCACTGATGTCGTCCAGGTGTGGAAGACAGGGTTGGGCACCAACATAACTGTAACAGGCATAGGCTTCGACGCTAACCAGCCTGTCTACGTGTTCATTGAGGGCATGCCGCCCGTAGACCTGAGGATACTCTACCCAACCTACTTCGCAACCTACGGTAGCGCCTTAGCCAGCTTCGTCCCAGACGGCATCCTAGTAGCCTACACGACAACCGACTCCGGTGGTAGCTTCTCGACATGGTTCCTGTTCCCAACCCTGCCAGGCGCACAATACAAGATATGGGTGTTCGTCGGCAGGGTTAGCGGCGGATTCGACCAGGTTGAGGCAGTCTACATATCCGATCCATCGATCACAACCTTCACCGTGTTGCCAGGGTTCTACTTGAACCCGGCTGTAGCTGTCGGCCCGTATGTTGCTGAGGTTGTGGCAACTGGTCTACCATACGGTAGTGCCGGGGGCGTAAGCGGCGTGGCTATCAGGACGACCGCGCTGGACGACTGCTGTGGTGGGAAGTTCAGGCAGGACTTGAACGACGGTATCATGGGCGTCAACCTGCATGTTAGCAACTGGAGGATCACCCCCAACGGCACTCTAACCGACGTGCTGTCTCCTAGCGTGTTCCCAGGCCTCTACATACCCGTGCTTGAGCCAGGCGTCTACGAGCTGAGGCTGATAATGCCAGACGGCTCTCTGTCCCAGCCAACGTACGTGGGCATCTTCAACGATATAGTTAACATAACGAACATTAGAGACGGTGTGATCGCGATCCAGGCGGGCGTATCCCGGATATTACTCGACCTACAGCAGTTTAACGCCACCCTCGCATCAGTCCAGGGCGATGTAGCCACGATTAAGACTGACGTCGGCACGATCAAGACAACGGTCCAGAGCCTCCAGCCGGTGATCATATCCATCAACGGCACTGTCGCGGACATTAAGACTGCTGTAGGCGTTATCCAGGGTGTGATCCTGAGCCTCAACGGGACTGTAGCCACTATAAGCACAACAGTCGGCACCATCCAGGCTACAGTCAACTCGCTGTCAACCGTGGTCTCCGGGCTACAGTCGACAGTGAACAGCCTGAGCAACAGCGTGGGAAGCCTGTCGAACAGCCTCTCAGAACTAAGCAGTAAAGTCGACTCCTACTACGGCAACCTGACCAGCAAGATAGACGCTAGTACAAGCGCTATCAACAGTGCTATAAGCAACGCTCAGTCAGCTATTACAAGCGCGGTCAACTCGGCTCAGTCAGCGCTCTCAAGCAAGATAGACTCAGCCCAGTCAGCTCTCAGCTCCCAGATATCCACGGTATCCAACTACGTGCTTGTAGCACTAATACTAGCGTTGATAGCGGCTGCTGCGGCTGTATACGAGGTCATTGTATTACACAGGAAGCTAGCAGGCTAAACCCAAACACATAAAACCTTTTTTCCCAAACCTCAACCCCAACTTTAAAACCCTTCTTCCTCAATCATCTTATAACCGGGTAAGGGCCCGTCGTCTAGCCTGGTTAGGACGCCGCCCTTACAAGCAGTCCTGGGATAGGCGGAGGCCCGGGGTTCAAGTCCCCGCGGGCCCATCCACTCTTCTACGGCGCGTATTGTTTATAAGAGGCTTCGGTTAATATCAACTAAGGGAAGGCATCCACCCGCCGTAGCTCAGCGGCAGAGCGCCCGGCTGTAGGGGTCCACCCGCTCACCCCACGCCCCCTGTAGGGGTGGATGAGGGTGGGTCGGCAGCCACCGGGTGGGCGGGGGTTCAAGTCCCCCCGGCGGGATTTTTATTAAATACGCTGATTCCTTAATGCTCGATGCGGGTGGTATATATCAGCTTAGAGAGGGATGTAGAGGAGGCGATAAACTACCTCTCCCTGAAAGACAAGGTCAGGGAAGAAGCGATCAAGGCCTCCAGGGAGATACTCAGGTACTCAACCGAGGCTACACGCCTAGTGCACGCCGGGCTGTACGAGGAAGCCTTAAGCAATATAAGGAAGGCCAGTGAAGTCTACTCTAGAANCATGGCCCAGCTGGCCGAGCACCCTGATATAATGTACAGCGGGATACTTNTAGGTAGCGTGGTCGAGTTCGTTGAGGCTTATGTCACCTACTACATTATTAGAGAAGGAAGGATCCCATCTAGGAGGGAGATAGGGGTAGACCCCGTCTCATACCTCCTGGGGCTGGGGGACGTCGTGGGCGAGCTTAAGAGACATGTACTAGACTTACTGCTGAAAAACAGGGTGGAGGAGGCTGAGAGGATTGCGGCGGTGATGAACGACATCTACAATAATCTAAGGCAGGTGAACTTCCCAGACGCACTCCTCCCTGGCTTCAGGCACAAGGTGGATACGGCTAGGAGGCTGGTTGAATCCGCGCTAGAGCTCATAATATATTCCAAGAACACGCAGATGATAGCTAGGAGAGTCACAGGTGGGTGAGATAGCAACCTCCTGCATGGATCTCCCACGGGTTTCTAGAACCTCTCGCAAACCTCCACCCGGATGAGGGAATCAGCAGAGTGCTGAGATAGGGTGCCGCGGTGGGAAACCTGTGGAAGCTTGGAATTAGAGGGCTTCTTATTCAGCCTCATCAGCCCATGGTTAATTCAACCGGATTAATTCTCCAATACTCTGTTCCCGGTTGTTTTTGCATACGGGATTAAAGTATGTTCACCTACATGTCATACTTTTCAACTATCCCACCTATAGATAGAGTTTTTATACTTTTACACCTTATCGTATGTCTAGGTGATAGTATGGGAAGAAATGTGGCCCTCCTAGTAGCATTATTGCTAGTAGTGGTAGTCGCACAGTCTGCAGCGGTATCCTGGTCTTTGAATACAGGGGTGATTAAGAAGGATTTAGCTGTCTCACCCCTCTCGGAGAAAGCCGTTGCCCAGGCCTATGCGTCCCCGATAATACCGCCCGGCTATGGTTTATATGCGGGAGTCGACGCTAGGCCAGGTGTATCTACGAGCACGTTCTGGAGCTGGCAAGACTACCCCGGCTATGTTCCAAGTGTTCAGCCGGTTATAGTCCCCTTATTCGTTAACACGCCCTCCAACAACATCTCCGCCCCTAACTACCCGCCGACCCCCTCAAGCAGTGTTGTCTCACTGCCCTCGGGTAGTTTCTCCAAGATACTTCTGAGAGTCAACGTCACTCTAGCCAGCGCTGTTCAAGGTAGGCCCGGTGTAAACTACGATAGAGCCCTCTGGATATTCGTAGACGGGGCCCCGCTCCTAATAGGTACAACTGCGCAGAGATTCAACTACACTTTGATAGCGGATGTGACCTACTTATACCCCCTCCTGGTAGGCGGGTCCCACAACTTCACTATGATACTGAACAACTGGGTTATACCCAGCCTGGGTTTAACAGGCTACTTCATAGTGAACGCCAGCCTACTATACTACCCTGGTACACCACCCCCGGATGTACCCGATGTTATAGTCCCCCTCTGGAATACCAGCGGGATATCCTGGTTCTCGTTGAACAGTAGACAGCCGTCTACATGGCAGGTGGTAAACCTCCAGGGGAATTTCGTCCAAGCCCTACTCTATCTATACGCTGAGGGGGCATCCTACGACGAGTTCTGGTGGACTAACATCCCCACGGACAGGTTCATAATGGTCTACTCCGACGGGAGGCTAATAGGCGTGTCACAGGCCTTCCCCTACATATACACCGGCGGCGTCATGCCCTTCCTCTGGAGGCCAGTGCCGTCAATAGATACCTACGCCTTCCACCCATCTGTCGTAGACATCACACCCTACCTCCCCTTCCTCGTCGGCTCCCACAACCTATCTGTGACTGTAACAAACAACATGAACTACTGGTGGCTGGGCGGGTTCCTAGCCCTTAAAACCTCGAGTCAAAGCGTCTCATACAGGTTCCTAGGGGATTCACCCTCATTCACGAGGAGGGAGGGGCAGACCAGTGTGGGAGGGAGTGTTGTCTACAGCGTCACAACCGCTTTCTCCAACACGGCTTCGTTGAATATAAGTGTAGGGGGCTCAACATACACTTACACAACCCGGTACTATGTTTACGCCAGCGGCGTCCAGGCGTACAGTGATGTATGGTGGAACACGACTCTAAACCAGGTATGGGGCTACACGAGCTCATGGGGCAGTGTCACACTCTCTAGGCTCGAGACGTCGAGTATCACGATGAACTACTTTGAGGCGGTCACGCCTCAAGGCGATGTAAGCAAAGCTTCTGTGAGCAACCCTGTCCCGGCGCAAGACGTGCTGAGAGTGTACATAAACCACGTGTACGAGGCCAGGTTCTCCTCCAACCTAGCGGGCCCCGTCACCTCAACGTATATGAGGCAGGCGGTCACAGCTTTCGGAGGGATGGTTGTAGGGCTCTTATTCATATCTCCGACAGGCGCTATAATAACATCTATTACAAGCGTATCAGCTAAGAACACTAAGACGGAGTACTATGAGGTTAAACTAGGGCCCAGCCTGCTGTACAGGTTCAACAGGCTGACAGCAGGCTCCACCTCGTACCCGCCTCTAGCATATATCCTCGAGAGAGATATAGTCGGCGTCTACTCGGCTAGGTGAAGCCCTTTAACCCTATTGAATTTTTTCTCCACGACCCTATCAGGGTATCCTATTAAAAGCAGGTCTATGTAACCTTTGAAGAAGCCTGTTGAGACCACACCTGGAATAGACTCTATCCTCCTCGCAATATCCTCAACGCTCCTATCCGCAGGGATCTCAACGTCAACTATCACGCCGCCTACATCCGATACAACCGGCCCGTACTTCCCCTTCCTCAATGCTCTCGGGGACGCTTCTAAACCCATGGATCTGATCTTCGACAACACAATGTTTAAGGCCTGGGGTAGTACTTCCACTGGGAGAGGGCTCCTCCCCCCTAGTCTCTCGACAACCTTACTGTAGTCAACTATGAATATGTTGAATCTGGAGCTGTAGGAGAGTATTTTCTCGAGGGTCATAGCCCCGCCCCCGCCCTTCAACATGCGACCCTCACCGTCCACCTCGTCAGCCCCGTCGACGTAGACCTCGAGGTAGCCCACAGTCGATGGGTCGAGTACCCTGAAACCGTTCTCCGCAAGCTTCAACGCGGTGTCTAGGGATGAGGACGTGAAGAGGAGCCTGCTCCTATCCACACGTCTCCTGGAGAGTTCTTCAATAAACTTCTCGACCGTGCTACCCGTCCCCACACCAACCAGGCTGAACCCTCTCTCCAATACTATGTCAACCGCCCTCTCAGCAACCTTCTTCTTAGCCTCCTCAACGTTCATAATCAACTACCTCGCGGAATATTCTCCAACAACCCATTGATGTAGTTCACCACGCACTCCCTGTAACCCTCTGGGAGGCTACCGGCTACTCTCACAACACTCAGCCTAGTGTTCTCGACGATATCGGCGACATCCCTGTAGCCCTGGCTCAAGTAGTACACTCCCCTTAGGTACGTGGCTAAATCGTCTGCCACCCTGACTAGAATAGACTCCACGCTCCCAGAGTCCTCGAGCTCCCTGTACAAGGGTAGGAGGCCGCCGAGCCCAAGCTGGAGGAGAGCCTCCTCCTCAACCATCCTCGCCATCCCGCCAAGCCTCTCCTTGACGGGCCTAGGCAGATCCCCGCTCACAGCCTCCGGCACATCGTGTATAACGGCCATCGCGAGCGCCTTCTCCCCGTCCACACTTAAACCACACTCCCTAACCTTCAAAACCAAGCCTAAGGCTATCAGCGACACCAAGTGGGAGTGTGAGGCAACGTCCTCAGCCACACTAGCCGGCACACCCCTAATAAGCCAGCCAACCCTAGGCACGTTACGCAGGTAAGCCAGCCTGAGCAAGCTGATATTAT
>JGI20130J15133_1002887_pt1 | contig 12324 bp, 11 predicted proteins | sample WasSprMetagenome_FD_15133 | JGI IMG/M metagenome (IMG submission 15133) | reverse complement strand
TGAAGTTTCAAAATTCTTACTGCTTCAAGGAAAAGTAAATTTTGATATTCACCAACAGTTCCTCCTATTTCAGTTAAAACAATATCTGCTTTAGTAATTTTTCGGGCCTCTACACATTTTCCATCAAAATATAAACTTCTTTCTTTTTGAATTAAAGATAGATAAACACTTCCAGTTGTCATATAATTTTCTTTTGTTAGCTCTTCGTTTAAAAATCTTTCATAATGTTCCATATCTTGATCGCATTCAGTACCATCTTTTAAAACAAAAACTTCGCCATGCTCAATTGGGTTCATCGTTCCAGCATCAACATTAATATAAGGATCAATTTTTATACATGTTGTTTTATAACCATACCAAGACAAAATTTTAGCAATAGAAGCAGTAGCAACACCTTTTCCTACTCCTGACATAACCCCCCGCATATAAAAATATACTTTTGCATCATTTTATTATATTAAAAAATTAAATAGTCAAGAATTTTTATTTTGAGGAAATTCTATTTATAATCCCTAATGCTATCATAATTGAGACTAACAACCTTGAAAGAAAATTATGCTCCTATATCTTTAAAATCTTGATAAAATAATATTTTTTAATATCTGAAGGTCTTTTCTTTTCATAAGAGGTATATAACAAAATTCTCTGAGTTTTAATCAAAAAATTTTTTTTCACATAAGAATATTTCTCGAGTACTAAAATTTATATATATTATTAAAAACCCTTTTATTTCCTAAATTTTTTATTATAATGAAATATATTTTTTAAAGAATTTTTATTTTGAGGAAATTCTATTTATAATCCCTAATGCTGCCATAATTGAGACTTGGCTTGATGGACCATAACTGAAAAATGGTAATGCTATACCAACTGGAGGAATAAATGCTAAATTTGATGCTATATGTAAAAATGCTTGTATAGATATCCAACATCCAACACTATAAATAAAAAACTTTTTATCATCAGAAGTTTCTTTTCTCCCTATTGAAAAAATTCCATATATTAAAATTAAAAATAAAAATATCAAAAGCAAGGAACCAATAAAACCTGTTTCCTCAGCATATACTGCAAATATTGAATCTGTTATTAATAATGGTATTCCTATTAATTTAAGCTCTGATTTTCCTATCCCTTTTCCAAAAATTCCTCCAGAACCTATTGCTAATCTTGTTTGAGATGCTTGAAAACTTTCTTTTTTCAAAAAACTTTTTACCCTTTCAACTCTATAACCCCACAAAAAACTAAACAATATAAAAATTATTATTAAAGAAGAAAGAACAACGATTGGAGTTTTCAAATTTGTTGCTAAAAATCCACCTAACAACCCTATAGTTAAAATTAATAAATTTGCTAATGCAGGCTGACTATAAATTAGAAATAAAACAAATAGAATTGCAAAAATTAATAAAATTATATAATCTTTACTCTTTCTTCTTTTCAAAAATGGGATTATAAAGCTTGCAAACAATAAAGTTGTTAATTTTAAAAATTCAGAAGGCTGAAGAGAAAATCCTTTAAAATAAAACCATCTAGCTGTTGGCTGGCCAGGCAATCTAAATTTAGGAACAAAAGTTATTATAGTTAAAATTATATTTAAAACAAAAAAAATTAAAACTAATCTTCTTAAAGTTTTCCAATTAAGAAAAGAGAATAAAAAGAATGCTAAAAAACCAAGGAAAAAATTCCCTATTAAAAACCTTTTAAAATAATGAAATTGATCTCCAAATTGCTTTTCAGAATATGTTAAGCTCGCTCCATAAAAGAAAAATAAACCTAATAAAGAAAGGAAAATTACAGGAATAAAAATTTTTTGATTTAAAACCATTATCTTTTATGCCATTGTGGTGCTCTTCTTGCTTTGTGTAATCCATATTTCTTTCTTTCAACTTCTCTTGCATCCCTTGTTAAAAATCCTGATTTCTTTAATTTTTCTTTCCATTCAGGATTTAATTTTACTAATGCTCTTGCTAAACCAAGTTTTATTGCATCTGCTTGTCCTCTTAATCCTCCACCTTTTGCTAAAACTTTAACAATATAAGCATCAAACAATCTTAACTTCCTTAATGGAGCATCAGCACTTTTTTGTAAATCTAATGTAGGAAAATACTCTGTATAATGTCTATTATTAACATAAATTCCCATAACTTCTTTTTGTGGATTAGAAAAAATTCTTACTCTTGCAACAGATGTTTTTCTTCTTCCTAAACCTTCAACATATTTTCCTTGTTCAATTTCAGGATATTCTACTTTTTCTTCTACCTTTTCTTCTTTTGTTTTTCCCTTTACTGCTCCTTCCATTATATTAATATTATTCTTTTTAATCTTCTTTTTCTTAATTTATTTTTTGGTAACATTCCGCTAACTGCTTTTTGAATAACTTTTAATGGTTGCTTTTTCCACAATTCTTTTAATTTATATTCTTTAACGTTTCCTATATAACCCGTTGATTTATAAACAATCTTTTTATCAAGCTTATTACCAGTAAAAACAATTTTATCCCAATTTTTAATTTTTACATAAACAGGAAAATCAATATATGGAGCATAATCTTTCTTATGCTTTCCTTGAAGGTAATACGCAATCAAAGTGCTTAATCTTCCCAATGGTTTATTTAATGCATCAATCTCTATCTCTTCTTTTTCAATTTTTTTAATCTTACCCATCTTTATTATTTTAACATATTTTAACATATAATTAAATTATGCTAGAGCAAATAAAAGAAAAATTAGATATAGTAGAATTTGTGAAAAATTATGTTGAGTTAAAAAAAGTTGGAAGCTATTATAGAGGTTTATGTCCTTTTCATAGCGAAAAAAATCCGTCATTTTATGTTTCTCCGCAAAAACAAATATTTAAATGTTTTGGCTGTGGAAGAGGAGGAGATGTTGTTACATTTTATATGATGATAGAAAATTTAGATTTTAAAACTGCCATAAAAAGATTAGGAGAATTAGTTGGGATTGATATAAAAACTGAAGAAAAGAAAGAGGATAAACATATTAAAAAACTTTTAGAGATTAACAAAATAGCATTAAACTTTTTCAAGAAAAATTTACAAAAAAACAAAGAAGCATTAGATTATCTTAGAAGAAGAGGGGTTAGCGAAAAATTTATAGATTATTTTGATTTAGGTTATGCAAATATTGGAAATGAGTTAAGAGATTATCTTTTCAAGTTAAACTATAGTTTGGATGATTTAAAAAATGCTGGGCTTATAAATGATAAAAAGGAAGATAAGTTCCAGAACAGAATAATTTTTCCATTGATAGATCATAAAAATAAGATTGTTGGATTTGCAGGAAGGTTGTTTCCAGAAAGAGAATATGGTCCAAAATATTTAAATTCTCCAGAAACTCCTTTATTTAAAAAATCTCAATTCATATATGGTTTGGTTTATTCAAAAGATTATATTTTAAAAGAAAAAGAGGTTATTGTTACAGAAGGACAATTTGATTTTATTTTATCATTTCAAAATGGATTAAAAAATATAGTAGCAATTTCTGGCTCAGCATTTACAGATGAACAATTAAATATATTGAAAAGATATTGTAATAAAATAGTTTTTGCTTTAGATAATGACGAAGCAGGGTTTAAAGCAATGTTAAGATCAAGCCTAAATGCTTTAAGGAATGGATTTGATTTAGAAAAATTGGATTATGAAACAAAAGATTTAGGAGAATTTTTTGAAAAAGGATTGAAAATTGAAAATCTTAAAAAAATAAAATTAATGGATTATTTGATAAAGCATTATTCAGAAAATCTTGATTTGGATAAAATTGAAAACAAAAGATTGGTTTTATCATCTTTATTACCATTAATAAAGTTTTATGATCCTGCTTTGAAAATGGAATATATTCATCAATTGTCTAATGTTTTAAAGATAAATGAAAATATGATTTTAGAAGAATTAGAAAAAATAAAAGCTGAAAAAATCGAGGAGGAAGAAAAAATTGAATCATTTACCCAGGATAGATTAAAAACACTTTTAGAAAGATATAGTGCAATAAGTTTAGCATTAAATAAAGAAAAAAATTTAATTGGTATAGAAAAATTTTTAGATGGGGAAGAAAAAATGTATATTGAAAAAATCATTAATGATTTTGATGATAATGATGTCGAAATAATAAAATTAAGAAGCTTATATGAAAAATCTTTAAATACAGATTTAGAAAATGAATTAATATTTTTGGAAAGGGAAATAGCAAAGGAATTTTATAAAAGAAAAATTAAATTTTTAAAAGATTTAATAAAGTTTAAAGAAGATCAAAATATTGACAATATTCTAAAAGAAGTTAAAATATATATTGAAAAATTAAGAAAAATAGAGAAAAATGCCTAAGAAAAAAAGAGGAAGAAAACCAAAAAGGCCAGAAGTTATAGAAGAGAAGATTAAGGAGTTAATAAATAAGAATAAGAGTAAAGGATTTGTTACAGAGAAAGATATTTTGCATTATTTTCCAGATATTGAATCTAATATTGAATTGCTTGAAAAAATTGCTGAAAGATTAGAGGTTGCTGGATTGGAGATTAAAAGTAGCGGTGAATTATGGAATTTGAATGAAGAGATTAGTGAAGAAACTATTAACAAAGAATTAGAATCAACAGGGAATTTGCCAACAGCAATCCAACAATATCTAAAAGAAATAAATAAAATACCTCTATTGACCCCCCAGGAAGAAAGAGAATTGACAAAAAGAGCAGCACAAGGAGATATGGAGGCAAGAGAAAGGTTAATTAAGTCAAACCTTAGATTAGTTTTTAGTATTGCAAAGAAATATTATGGAAGAAGTAGAAAATTAAGTTTTATGGATTTATTACAAGAAGGATGCTTAGGGTTGGCAAAAGCTGTTGATAGATTTGATTATAGAAAAGGGTTTAAGCTTTCAACATATGCAACATGGTGGATAAGGCAAGCTATAACAAGAGCAATGGCAGATCATGCAAGAACAGTGAGATTGCCTGTTCATATAATTGAGCAACTTTATAAATTAAACAAGATTCAGAAAAAATTAAGTGAGGAGCTGGGAAGACAGCCAACACCAGAAGAATTAGCAAGAGAAGCTGGAATAAGTGAGAGAAAAATACATAAATTATTAAAATTAACTCAAGATGTAACACCATTGGAATTGTCTATAGGAGAAGGGGAAGCAGAGCTTGGTGATTTAATAAAGGATGAAAAAACAATATCTCCTGCAAAAGAAGCAAATTTAGAAGTTATAAGAGAAAAATTATTAAAAGCAATAGAAGATTTACCACCAAGGGAAAGAGAGATTATAAAATTAAGATATGGATTGAAAGATGGAATTATGCATACATTAGAAGAAGTTGGTAAAATTTTTGGTATAACAAGAGAAAGGGTTAGACAATTAGAAATTCAAGCATTAGAACAACTTAAAAATCACGGCATCATATTAGATATTAAAAATAATTATTAAATGATCTACAGAAAATATCGTCCAAAAAAATTTAATGAGATAAAAGGTCAGGAGATAATTGTTAATATTTTGAAAAATTTTTTAGCGAACATTAATGATATTCCACAAGGTTATCTTTTTTCAGGACAGAGAGGTACAGGAAAAACTTCAACAGCAAGAATATTTGCCAAAGCTTTAAATTGTTTAAATTTAGATAAAGATTACGAACCATGTGATAAATGTGTAAATTGTCAAAGTTTTAATAGCTTTCAGTTTTTAGATTTAATAGAACTTGATGGAGCATCAAATAGAGGAATTGATGAGATTAGGAATTTAAAAGAACATATAGGATTTAAACCTATGCAAGGTAGATTTAAAGTTTTTATAATAGATGAAGCACATATGCTTACAGAACCAGCTTGGAATGCTTTATTAAAAACATTAGAAGAACCACCAAAACATGCTATTTTTATCTTAGTTACAACAGAGCCAGAAAAAATTCCTTTAACAATTTTATCAAGGGTGCAAAGATTTGATTTTAGAAGAATACCATTAAAAGATGTTGTTGAAAAATTAAAAATGATTTGTGAAAACGAAGGAATTGAAGCAGATGAAAGTTCTTTATCATTAATAGCAGAAGAATCAGAAGGAGCGTTAAGAGACGCTGAGACATTATTAGAAAAAATAATTTTATCTTTAAATCCAACGAAAAAAATTAATGTAGAATATGTTGAAAATTTTCTCGGTAAAGTTAGTAAATTTAAAATATTGGAATTTTTGAAAAATTTGTTTAATAAAAATTTAGAAGAATGCATAAAATTTGTTGATGATATTTATAAAGAAGGATTTGATCTTTTAACATTTAATAAAGATGTTGTGAAAATTTTAAGAAATATTTTGATGCTAAAAACTGTTCCGTATTGGAAAAATCATTTACAAAAAGAATATTCAGAAGAATTTTTAGAAAAAATTTTTGAATTATCAAAAAATGTAAGTTTGGAAGATATTCAAAAGGCAATAAGGCTATTTTTAGATTCAGAGATTTCATTCAAAAAAGATCCACCAATACCAACTTTGCCATTAGAAATTTCAATAGCAGAATTTATCCTTTAAATTTATTCTTTTAAAACTTCGGGAATAGCTTCTATAAGATCAGTAGCAGTTAATCCTTCTTTTAATTTTTCACCTGCAATTTCTCCAGCCCTTCCATTTATATAAGCAGCTGCTTGAGCAGCCAGGAATGGATCAATTTTTCTTGAAAGTAAAGCACCACAAATTCCTGCTAATGTATCTCCAGTACCACCAACAGCCATATATGGTGAGCCAAATTCACATAAAGCAACTTCTTTCCCATTAGATATAATATCAGGTTTTCCTTTTAATAAAATAACAGCTTTTAACTTTTCTGCCTCTTCTTGCACAATTTTTATTTGCTCTTCAACAGGCAATTGATAAACTTCTCTATTAGTTAAAACAAAAAATTCATATGGATGAGGAGTTATTAAAAAATTTTCTTTTATAACATTTTTATTTTTTGCTACAGCATAAATTGCATCAGCATCTATAACTGCAGGGACATCAATTTTTTCTAAATAAGATATTATAGCCTTTTGCGTTTCTTTTTCTCTGCCAATCCCTCCACCAATAACAACAGCAACATTTCCATCAGCAACATTTTTTGAATATCCTGTTATTTCAAATAAAGTTTTTAGATGCTTTCTTTTTAAATATTTACCATCCAATGGGTATGAAGCTAAGTTTGGAGAAAATGAAGCAATTATATCTGCTGCTCTTTTTGGAGCAATTATTTTTACCATTCCTACTCCTGATCTAAAAGCAGCCATAGCATTTAACGCAGGAGAGCCAGAATAAAGCTCAGAGCCACCAATAACCAACAATAAACCAAAATCATACTTTTTATAGTATTTATTCTTTTCTCTTTCAGGAAAAACAATCCTTAAAACCTCTTTTGTNACNTTTAACATNAAATAATTATAACACAATAGAAGTGAGAGATGAGAAGTGGGAGATAGGGAAAACCGTGCCTGCCATCCGGCAGAGAATCTCGTTAATAGTTTTCAGAAGTAAATTGAAAGATAAACTTTTGACTTTTCTATTTTATCCGTGTTTATCCGTTTTGAATCCGCAATAATCTGTGGTTGGAAATTAAAATAATATAACGACATCGAATGTCGTTAACATACACAATCACGAATTGTAGGGACGTCGTACATCCAAATATTGAATACAGAACATTCTAACATTCTGCAGACTACAACCCACCCACCACCCTCCCAATATTTAATTGGACCCCATGTTAGAATATCGTTTGGTATTAAAATTCGTGATAATTATTATGGTTTAGGGTTTAAAGGTTTAACTTTTAAAAAGTAAAACTTTTGCCTTTTATTCGTGTTTAATTTGATATAATTCGTGTCTAATTCGTGTTTTCAATTATCCGCGTTAATCCGTTCCGAATCCGCGTTCATCTGCGGTGTCTATTTTAAAAATTTTTCGATATTTTTTATTTTTCCTTTTAATATGGCTTTTCTACATTTTGTGCAGATTTTTATTTTTTTGCCATTTGGTAAAGTATACCATTGAAGATTTGGTTTTTGAAAATAAAAATTCGTAGGATTATATTTACTCCTTGTCTTCTTTCTTTTTGCTACCTTTAATCTTCCTTTTCCACAAATTTCACAAACCTCTGCCATATTATAATTTTAAACTAACTTCTAATCCCTCTGGAATATCTTTAATTTCGGAATTTGGGAAATTTTTACTAATTTCATCTTTTATTGCTGGTATTTTTGCTGGGTCTTTTTCTTCTAAAATAAATTTAATATCACTAACAGAATAATTAACTTGAATTATTTTATATTTTGATAGTTTATCATAATAATTTTTTATTATTGAGTAGTGCCTTGGTTTTATTTTTGAATATTCATTTAATAGAGCTGTTAAATTTTTTATTTCTTGTATATCTACAGCTCCTACTTGCGAAGGCTTTATTGATTCTTTTATTTCTAAATTTTCTTTTTTTATTATATCCCCCCAATAAAAAATACCTGCATTTACCATACCACTAAATATTATTATAAAAATTAACCAGAAAATTAGCAAATTGTTTATATAGGATAGTGATATTTCTTTTTTCAAATTAACAACATTTAATTCAAATTCCTCACTTGAAGAAGAATATAAAAGATCCAAAACTCCTAATACACCTATTTCCTCTGGACCCCTTCCTGTTATTGATTTAACATCTATTATACTAAATTCTTCCAATATATCATTTGGTATATTAGCCTCTTTGTCTGAAACAAAAAATACTGATTCAAGTTGGGACAATGCATTCTCTTTTAAAAATTTTAAAATTCTTTTAAAAACAATAAACTCTCTTCCGCTATCTTCTTGAATAAATTCAGTAACAATATTTTGAATATCACCATTTTCCCATATTAAAGCAGTCACAACATTATTGCAATAGATAAAGATGATATAACTTTTGTTAAAATGTAAAGAAAATTTTTTCTCTATAAAATCTAAAATATCTAAAAATATAGGATCCATCTTCATTGGCAAAAATTTATGCTTTATAAACTCAGATGATAAGGTATTTAGAACTTCTTTATTGAAGAATAAAACCAAAACATTTTCAGCTTTCAATCTTTTATACCTCCAAATATAGTTTTCTAAAGGGATTGGCAATTCTTCTTTTAATTTTGTTGTTATAATATCTTTCAATTTACTTTCATCAACCCCTCTTAATGTTAGCCTTTGTACAAAAAATGTTGGTAAATTTAAAACAACGCTGATATTAACATTTTTATATTTTTTTGAAATTTCTTTTAGAAAATTAGATAAATTATCTCTGACAAGATTGTTCCTTATAAGGAGATCGGTTTCTTTAGAAAATTTATTTATAATTTTAAAATCCCTCAATCCTTTTACTGACTCATAAACATCTATTTTCGAAGGTGAAATCACAAATGTTATATTTTTAGGTTTAAACTGGATCTTCATTTTCTACCACTTAATTTTTTCTTTTATATACCAATCTTCTATTTTAACAAATATTTCGTTAGGATCGTTAAGAAAGGATATGTTAATACCTTTTAAGTTTTTCTCAGTAATATATATATAATATGGATTTGCTATAAAAACTATTGGCTCTTCGCTATCTATTAAATTTTCTAAATTTTCAAGATTATTCTTAAAATCTTCTTCTTTTCCGGTTTCTAAATTTTGAATTGTTTTTAAAATTTCATCATTATTTACCTCTGTTAAGTTGAATGAATAAGCTGGATCGAAAAATGCCCTAAGGTCAGGAATTAAATTATATGAAAGCCCGTATAATAAAGCTTGGTAATCTTTAGATGGAATTATTTTGTTATTTATATCTTCTATATTTTCAACATTTATTTTAAAATTGAAATTCTTTTCTAAATATTCTCCTATTTTTATCATATAAAAATTATCAGGAACTATTATTTCTATATCACTATAGTCTAAATTTTTTGTTTCGGTTTTACTTGGATAGAAAACACTTAGTCCTAAAATTTTTCTTATGCTTGGAGAAAATATTGAATAAGAAGGTTCAGCATAATTTTCAAATATATTTTTTACAATAAAGCTTCTATCTATGGAATTTAAAGGCTTTATATCTTTATTTAATTTTTTACTATTAAAAAATAAAGCTATTACTCTTGGAATAATTAATTTTTTAACCTCATATCTCCTTCCCATTGATGAAGCAAGATAAGAAGGCTTTACTCCACCTAAAAAATCTATTTCTTTTACTTTTAATGCAACATAGGCACTTTCAAAATCAGGATATGCATAAACAACAATTTTATCTAAATATGGCTTTTTAAAATAAAACTTATTTCTAACTAATTCAAAAACTTGAACATTGTTTTTTAAATTATATTTTTTATCTAATGCAAAAGGACCACTTGAAACTTTAATAATCTCATCTTCATTTTTCTGCCATTCATCAAAATTGTATTTACTAAATATTTTTACAGGAACAATTTTTATAAATGATATTTTTTGAATAAAATAATTATCTTTTAAACCCAAAGTAAATAAAACTCTTGTGCTATCCAATTTTTCTAATTTTATATTATTTAGTAATCTTTTTGTTATCTCATTGTAATTTTTAAAATAATCAAAGGATGCTATAATATCATCGCTTGTAATTTTTTCTCCATTATTCCAATAGGCATCTTTTAACTCCAATTCATATTTCAATCCATTTTCAAGGGGTGTTATTTTTTTTGCTAATTCATATTCATAGCCACCATTTCCGTCTGGTCTTATTAAAGAATCATAAATTAAATTCACAATAGTTTTTTCAGAAGTATTTTGTGCTAAAATTGGATTTATGGTGTTTATATTTTGCGTAAGCCCAATTCTTAATATCCCACCATAAGCAGGTTCTTTCAGTGGTAAATTTTTGATTAAGAAATTAAAGAAGAAAAATAAAAGAAGGAAAGAAATTAATAAACCAGAAAATATTAAAATCAGTTCAAGCTTGTTTAATTTTTTAAAAAACTTGTAAATAAAAAGAATAAATCCTTTCATAATAGAATCCTAAATAAAGAAAGCAAAAGGAAAAGTATTGCTAATATCCAAGTTAAATAATAAATATGTTTTTCTATCCCCCTTCTTTGCAAAAATGGCATTGTACCAAAATAACCAAATATACTTCCAAAAGACCCTCCTCTTTGTTGCAACAAAATCAAAACAATAAGCAAAATTGAAATTATAATTAACAAAATGTCTATTAAATTTATCATTTTATTTTTTCTCTAAGTTTTCTATGATATCTTAAAACTTCTAAATGCGCCCTTTTATCTAATAATTTTATAAAATTTTTCAAATTTACTGGAATTTTATCTAATTCAATCGGTTTTTTGTTTTTGCTATAATACAACAAATTTTTTGGTTTGGCTAATGATATAATTTTAACATATTTTTCTAAATTATTATCAACTACAGCTCTTAATGCTTCTTTATATTGTTGAATTCCTCCATCAACTAAAATTAAATCAGGAATACCCCATTCTTTATGCTTCAATCTTCTATTTAAAACTTCATAAATCATTTTAGGATCATCAGGCTTTAAAACAGTTTTTATCCTAAATCTTCTCAATCCACTTTTATCATATTCTCCATTTTTAAATCTTATCATAATCCCAACTTTATAGGCTCCTGAAAAATGTGCTATATCATATGCTTCAATCACATAAGGAATTTTTTTAAGGCTAAGTAAATTTTTTAAATCTTTCAAAATTTTTATATTTCTTATATCCCTTCTTTCTTTTATTAAATTTATATTTGAGGTTATTTTGTTTATAGCATTTATTTCCTTTTTTATTTTTAATCCAAGATTTAAATCATTTTTTTCTATAGCATCTTCAAGTTTTTTTAATAGCTCCTTTTTGTATTTTTTTAAATCCCCACTTAATATTTTTTTAATTTTTTCAATATTTTCATTATACAATTTTTTGTCTCCAACTTCTCCTTTTTTACAGCACCAACCATAACAAAGCCCAAGCAAAGAATTTATGCAACTTTTTGAATGTGGCTTTAGGCAAGTACAAAATGGGATATCTTCCCTTATTATTTTTAATATTGTTTTTATAGCCCTACCTTCTGTAAATGGTCCTATGTAATCACAATCATATCTTTGAGGTTGATGAGTGACAAAAACTTTTGGATAATCTTCTTTTGTAAAGCAAACATAAAAATATTGAGTGTCGTCTTTTAGTAAATGATTATATTCTGGATCAAATTTTTTTATTAATTCAGCTTCTTTAATTAATGCTTCTGCTTCTGAATCTAAAACTAAATATTCTAAATTTTTTGCTCTATTAAGTAAATCTATGATTTTTAAATTTTT
>JGI20130J15133_1002881_pt1 | contig 12345 bp, 12 predicted proteins | sample WasSprMetagenome_FD_15133 | JGI IMG/M metagenome (IMG submission 15133) | reverse complement strand
ATCAGTAAGATAAATACAAGACCAAACCTCTCTATGAACGTATTATCTGAAGGCTTATAATTGCCAGCTTTACCTAGAGCCCTGTTGCATCTAATACTCAGCCTGACACGTCCCTTGAAGGCTCTGCCGATGACTGGGGGTAGCCAAGCGTATAGCGTGGCCAGTATGAGTATTGGATATGCTGGAGTGTATACGTGGAATATGGATGCGTCGAGCTCTGAAACCCATACATACTGTCTGAGGATGTGTTCTAGGGGATGTGGATCCAATGCGTACAGGATCCAGTATGTTAGGGGTGGGATGTTTATAAATGTTAGAGCGGTTAAGACGTATAAGGCTAGCTTAGACGGTTTAACTGCTTTAAAGCCTCCAACCTTATAGAGGCATACAGCTAAAGTCAGAGCGATGATCGTGGGTAGTGTAAGCCCGTAGAAGCCTCGACCTAACGGTTCAAACTCATAATTGTGGGCCCAGACGACTCCCCGGATGAGGATGAAGTAGTTTGGATTGAACAGGCCGAGTATGCATAAGTATGCCATAACAAGCTCTAAGGCCATAAGCATGTGGAGAGTTTCTATGTATGACCTTATAAGGCTTTTAGTCATAGATGTGCATTTCCGCTAACATCGATTGCTTTATGGAAACGTCAGTCGCATATTTAGATTTTAGCGGTTTTTATAAAAAGAGGTGAAGTTTAATTTAAAAGAGTAATCTTAGGTATTTGCATTTTAATTTTCATTTAATCTTTCATTACGAATTAAACTGATATATTTTTTAAGACCTTCTTCCAAGTTTAATGGATTTATGCCAAGAGTCTTTTTCATTAGGGTTATATTTGCTTGGGTTCTTTCTAAGTAGTTTACTGGTTTTGGCACGTATTTCGGTTTAACATTTTTCCCAAGAAGTTTATTTACCAGTTCAATAACGTAATTGAATGAGTAGGATTTTCCGCTTCCAACATTTATGATTGAAGGAGTATCCCTCTCAGCACATCGTATTATTGCCTCAATTATGTCATCTATGTAGACAAAATCTCTACTTTGCGTTCCATCACCAAATATTATTGGGCTCTCATCTTTTATAATAGACCTTAAGAATATGGTTACTGGACTGGCTATCTCTCCTTTATGGTCTTCACCGGGTCCATAACCCGCAAAAATTCTAAGACCGACACTTCTAATGTTTTTAGCTCGATCATAGTAGTCGGCTATTCTTTCACAGGTAAGCTTGGCTATTCCGTATAGGTTTATAGGTTTAGGGGCGGCGTCCTCCGATTGAGGTGGAGGAGCTTCTCCATACACGCTACCTGAAGACGGATATACTACTTTCATACATCTAGTTTTAACTGCCACCTCCATTATATTTAAAAAACCAGATACTGTTTCGCGAAACATTCTCTCAGGGTCTCTATTGAACAGAATTACCGAGGATGGTGCTCCAAAGTGGAATATGAAGTCGAAGTCGTATTTTTCCATGGTCTTTACGAATTTTCTATCGCTTACGTTAAGTGAGTAAACTTCTTCCTCGAAGAAGCTTATGTTCTCTTTAACTCCCATCGAGAAATTATCCACTGCTATTATATCAACACCTAAATTTAAGAGCCTTCTTAATAAGTGAGAGCCAATAAAACCAGCAGCTCCTGTCAATAGGACACACTTATCATGCCACTTCATATGAACACCTCTACTAATTCAATCCATATGTTCATTGCTTTCACAAGTTTTGAAAAATATTCTATGATATTAGGGTCGGTAACGAGCCTCTTAATATCGTTCTCCAGAATTTGGGCTAGTTCAAGATATCCGTCTATGAAATCTTTACTCTGAATATCAGCATTCATCACTATTTTATATATTAGATCATTTAAGCTCATTCCTATCAACTCAGACTTTAAATCCAAAATATAGTCATGCCTATTCCTTCTATGTACTGTTAAGGGTATTCCAAATGTTGCCCTATAGTTCAATCTATGGATTAGCTTTAAAGCAAAGAGACCTGCCCAAATATCGTCATATCTGTCTATACGTGTACCAAACATATGAGTGTCCATGAGCAGGTCGTAGAATGCTGGTGTAAGTTCTCTTATAAAAGCCGTGTTTTGTGTGTTGACTGGCATGTAGTTATCTAGCGACAGAGCATATCTTTCATAGACATCTTCCTTAAAACCTAAACTTTTAAGGTTTGGATAAAGTATGTTAGTGTAAGCGTCGACATCGGGAGACTCCGTCCATAAACCCATATTCAGAGCCACTTTCCCACCACCTTCAATTTTAACGTCAAATGTATCAGAGAATAGTCTTGAAAAAGGATACCCGCGCGAAAAAACCTTAGCATCCGAGCAGTTAAATTTGAGAACTCTACACGGGTTCACAATTTGATTAACGGATGAGACTGTAGGCAGGGGCTCGGTCGAATTTAGAATAGTTAGGTGTTCATGAAGCCAATTAGAGAAGCCAGCATAGTTATCATCATCCAGGGTTATTATCGCTTCCGTTCCTAATTCAAGAGCTCTAAGGTAGCCTATATTTCTTCTTCTTATGCTGTTATATGGAATGGCCAATTTTGCCTTTTCAAAAGCTTTAGCTCCATAAGTTTCTAAAAGCCACTTCTCTTGAGAACTTATATCTAAATATTCGACAGCAAACTTCGGATCTAATTTTTCTATATATTTTTTAATATCCTGAGATGGGCTTTTTAGATCACCAACTATAATGAATACTATTCTTTCATAATCTACGGAGTATTGAGTAAAGTTATGTATATAGCTTTCTAGAAAAATAGGTATATTAATAGTGGTCGTTACTATGGCGACTTTTAAATACTTAGAGTTTTCTTGCTTCTTCATATTCACCGTTTATATGTTCTCATGCTTAATTTTACATTTTACAACGTTTGATAGCAAATTTTCCCATTTGTATTTAAAAGCATCAAAACTAAACTTTTCGATAACAACTTGATACGTCTTCTCTGTAAGATTTTTAAAAAAGTTTATTCTATATAAAACATCTCTTAAAACTTGTGGAAACGTATCTAGTTTAGAAACTATTATGGATGGCATTTCCCTTATAGGTAGTCCGGGGGTTGCCTGAGGTGATATTACAACAACTTTTCTTTGAAACGCGTATTCCAATATTTTAGTTTTTAAACCTGTGTTATAAACCATTGGAGCAATGCATACCACAGCTTTCTCTAGTAAAAGCTGGTAATGTTCCTTTGGAAGGAAGCCAGTAAAGTAGACGTTAGATGGAAGAGCTTTATCCATAAACCTCTCACGCCCCCTTCCACATATTACAAACGTTACGTCATCTCTCTCTAAGAAGAATGGGGCTAGAGAATTAATGATATAATTGACAGCGGATATATTGAAAGGACTATTAAGGTCGCCGGAAAATAGGACAATTTTCTTGCCATCTATTAAAGTTTCTAACTCCATTGACATGGAATGTACTGTCACATTTGCCTCCATAAGTAAGGGGTAACATATGGGAATCGTTAGTAGATTGATTTTCCGATGGAAAATTCTACTAAAGTATATTTTTTCATCATCAGTTACAAATACTATTATATCGCATAATCTTGCATATATAGACTCAATTACTAAATAAGTTATGAGCCTTACAAATTTTAATGGCCGACCAAAACTCAAAACATCACCCATATCTAAAATAACAGGCTTTCCCAGTAACTTAGAAATAATACATAGAAAGACTACGAAAGGAAATAAGGGATAAACATTTTCAATTATTATTAAATCTCCGTCAAGAAGCGCCCTTAAGGAGTAACGAGTTCTTATCATTCTCAAAAATAATAATATTGTCGGGAAAAAATCAGCTATATGATCCATTAATGTACATTTAAGTTTTCTTAATCTTATAGGGCTACTCCATAAGGGTATCCCCGTATATTTTCCTATAACTGCTACGGATGTTCTATAACTTATGTTTGAAGATTCTCGAATTTCAATCGAATATATTTTTTGGATCAGCTTAGATGCCATTAAAACTCTTAATAGTTGACTACATCTTATATGATAGCCATCACCAGATGGAAAATCTATAAGAGACTTTGCAGAAGTAGAAAGCAGAATAACTTTCATCCCAATAACCCCCTGTATTTTATGCTATAAGCTTAAAATGCTTAGAAAACATTATTAGTAAAGATGTTAGTATTATGCAAGTGATTGTAGCCATGATGAGAATGTTTTGAGGTTCGTAATAAAGAGTAAATGAGTCTTCTTCATCGAGCGCATTCATTAAAAAACCATTACAGTACTCTGAATATGGAGATGAAATAACTACTGGTCTTTCTAACAAGAGTTCGAGTACATTTTTTCTTCCTTTATATATTTTCCATCCTTGATCATATGTATCTCTAAAAATTAACAAAAACTGTTCTTGTGCTTTAACATCTATGTAATATAAGGCTGGATTCACCATCTGATAGCGAACCTCAGTTGCTTGAGGTATGGAGGTTATTATCCCTTTGCGATTTACTATCTCGTAGATATAAAGAGGGCCTTGTTGGATTTTTAATTTAACATTTTCCAGTTTACCTAAAAAGTTTAATAGATCTTCTAGCGAACAGAGAATCCCCCCCTTATTTAATAAATCGTAGTCGTAATCACCCCTAACTACTATATAGTCTACCCCTAATGTCTTAAGCCAATATGAGAAGGAGCTAATATTCAAATCTTTCACCGCAAAATACAACCCACTTGTTGCATTAATTCTTCCGCTTTTTGAAACATAACCACCACTATAAGGAGTTGGAGGCGGTTCGGGTATTATGACTCTGCCGGGTAGCAACAAATAAGGTATGCTATCTACTCCATAGTATCCCCAAGTATATCCTACTTGGTAGAATGTATTGGGAGGTAATACTAGGATTGTTAATGGAAGGTTGCTCTGTTGTTGTCTCAGCCAAGCGGCGGCATCAAACCAATATTCTGGAACTTTAATTAATGCGCGACTCCCTGTAGTATATGTAGGTGGTACAATTTCTCCCGTAAAGTATGGATAGGTCAAGATGGAAATTATGAGTAAGAATAAAATGGTGACACTAGTGGAAGTTAAGCTATGTAACTTCGAACGATGATAAATTGTTGCGATCTTTGAGCATACGTAACCTAAGAGAGCAGAGAGGCTAACTAGCAATATCAACTCAAACTTTGGTGATCGAAACAGCCAGAATAATGGTAAATTATCATACAAAGTTTCATACAACTCTCCGAAGGGAGGATTAATACCCTTCTGAAGAAAAATAGAGATGAGAGCTGTAATGGAAAAAAATGCTAGGTAATACTTTTCTCTATTGTTTTTAGGTCTGAATAGCATTGAGGTAAAAGCAATCAGAACTGGAATAATGGATAGAATGACAAATACTGGTGTAGAATAAATTTTTATGTCAAATGAGAAATATTTTGGATCTTTCCAACCCCAATAAAAGTTAAGTCTAAAAATATTAAGTAATGTAGAACGAGACATTGTCCAAGCTGAAGTACTTAGAGGAGCTTTTACTGTAACTTCAAATTGCTGATTAAGAGTCAAATAGATGACTGGAATAAACCACCAAGTATTAATGAAAAATATCGTAAGCAAAAATAATATTACTAATTTTATTATTTTTACCATAAATTTATGAATCAATAGTTCTAAAAATGCAAAAAAGAGAATAAATGCTACAATTACTAAAAACGTAGGAGGATTTAAAAAAGTGAGTCCTAAGAAAAAGGATGTAAATGATAATTTTAATATATCCTTTATAGAAATTGCTCCTTTTTGATTTAATTTAACTAAAAAGTATAGCAGAAGGGGTATTATAATAGAAGATATCATAAAATGATATGAAAATACCCTTTGCATCATAGTAAGATTAAAGACGTAAAAGAAAGCTGAAACAAAAGCACCTAATGTACTTCGGAATAAAGAGTAATTGAAGATGTAGATGGAGGTAAAAATTGACATAAGGATAAATGAGAGGTAAATTCTTTGACAAAGCCAATATTCTGCTCCAAACTGATGACTTATAGCGTAATAAAGCCATAATGGGAATCCTACATAATCATAACCAGGGTATCCTAATCCCCATACTGTATCCCAGATATATAACATTTTTACTACATTTTCCATTGTATATAAAGGTGGATATATGTCGCCACTCGCTATTATAAAGCCAGGCTCTTGCCATATACTTGGAATTATAATAGCTATACATACTAGTAGGATAAAAAAGAGGGAGTAAAGGGGACTCTTTCCACTATCCATGAAAACACCCAACGCCTTACACACAAATAATCTTAAAAGTTTTTAAATACTTAATGTAATATAGCCTCATTTTTAGAACTATTCCTTAGAAAGTTTGTTACTTCCTCCATAAGTTTTACAATTCTCAGTCCATTCTCTCCAGAAACCAATGGTTTTCTGTTATGGATCACGGCATCGTAAAAGTCTGATATTAAAAAATAATGCCCTGGTACCATCTTCCCTCTAAATTTCAAGAGCATACTATCCAAGGTACATTTTAATATTCCTATAGATTCTTCTATATTGTCAACTATGAAATTTTTAGCTCCGTACACCATTCTCCCTTTGAGAACGATAGTGCCTCTCCATAAACTACTATATATAACACCAAATGTGGTGTATACTCTCAAAATCACATCTTCTCTGTTAGAGTTTAACGTTACCGTAATTGTCCCTATTTTTTTATCAGTTTTATTTTCTAAAAATGCAAACAATTCATCGTATTTTACGTAAGGATACTTCTTGGATACGTGCAATTTTCTCCCAACAGCTGTTAAAACTTCCAAGCTACCATCTCTATCACCTAGTATATCATCTAAAATATAGAGGGGATGTGCTAGTATTTCTGTAATAATTCCTAAATCTAGTTGATGACTCCAATGATTTTTATCGACGATCCAGGGATCGTCGCTCCGTTTAACATATTCAACATCAGCCCTTATCATTTCTGCACCTTTATTGTTAACTAAGTTCGATAGTAATCTTTTTACCTTTAAGTAAATTGGATTGAATAATGAGTTGTGGATTACACCAACTATTAGACCTTTGCTTTCTGCTAGTTTTACTATTTTCTGTGCATCGTTATAATTCGTCGCCATTGGTTTTTCAACTAAAGTATGGCAACCTTTTTCCAAGCTAATTAAAGTCAATATGGAATGGAGTTGTACAGGAGCACAGTTGTCAATTATATCTATACTTTCATCAACTAACGCCTCTTCTATAGACCTATACGCCTTAGTAATACTGTATTTTTTCTTTACTTTTTCTAATAAATCAATGTTTTTATCAATTCCTATCATTTCTACACCGAGTTTCCTCCATATAGGTATATGGTTTTGCTGAGCGTTTGCTCCGACACCAACTATTCCAACTTTTAGTTTTTTATTCATTTTCTCACCTTGCTTGCTAAATATCCTAATCCAGCTGAGAAATATTCCATAAACTTTAAAATGATTACTCCTGATGCAAATAATGGTTTGGAATAAAACTTTTCACTCTTAAGAAATAATCCAAATCTGCGAAATGGGTTCATTTGCATACTTGCATAATCCTTATACCTCTCTCTATAGAGAGGGGCTGTTTTTCCATAATAATATTTCTTCTTTAACCATTTTAAAAGCGAAAAATCTTCTTCATGGTGTAGAATTACAGCGTTTACTCTTGCCTTAACATTATAGCCTAACTTTTCAATTTTTTGCGGCAGGGTAGATTCCTCAAAACACACCACATCTTCATCAAATGCACCGGCTTTTTCAACCAAATCTTTCCTGAAAAACCTTGCGGATTCTATGGGCGTTCCAGCGTAAAAACTTCTTTCAAAATCTCTAACTCTAACCCAGAAGTTATTGCCGACGGATTTTTCAGGTATGATTACCCCACCAATCATATCATTTCCATCAATTAAGCTAATACACTCTTCAATTACTTTAGGAGTTAATTCCATATCTGAATCTATGAAGCAAACATATTTCCCCTTAGCTTCTCTTAATCCAAAATTTTTCGCCTTTGCCCTTTCAACATCCAGTTGAAAAACTTTAGCCCCAAAACTTTTAGCGATTTCAACAGTTCCATCTACAGAGTTCCTATCAACAACTATAATTTCAATATTCTTATAAGTTTGATTTCTAATGGATTCCAAGCATTTGGCTAAGGTTTTCTCCGAGTTATAAGTTGGAATAACTACTGAAACTAGGGACTCACTCAACCTTCCTCACCTTAATCGTTATGAATCGCGCATTCTTTTGGTTAACAATCTCACCGAGCCCGCCAAGAACATGACCGCTTCCGATAGCTCTTTCTATTTTAAATCCGACGAATTTTGATAATTCTATAAGCCCTTTCCATGCAAAAACTCTGACATGAGGGAAAGGCTCTTTTATTCCTCTTTTTTCATGAGGTGACAGGGGATTTCCAATTTTGTATAATCCGCTATCAAATTCCATAGAAAATGGAGTGTATCCGAGAAGTAAGGCGAAGATATTATCCCAACTCGCTAAATTTTCAGTTGAAATTACCGCATAACCCTTCGGCTTTAAAATTCTATAAACTTCTCTCATGAATTTGACGGGGTAATAGAGATGCTCAATTACTTGGTTACAAAATAATAACGTCGAAAGAATTATCTCTAAAAGGTAAAGTATCATTAAGATCGTGGTTCACAACTATTATACCTTTTTTCTCTGCTTCATTTAACCTCTCTTCATCGGCATCAACTCCGATTATCTCATTGCAACCAATTTTTTCTTTTGCTCTTAATGTAAATTCGCCATTCCCACAACCTAAATCGACCACTTTAGCTTTTGGATTAAACTCTAGTAGAGAAATAAAAGTAGCGTTTCTACTTCTCTCCCATTTTTCGTATATATTAAGCCTTAACAACATGGTTTATCATTTTTAAGAATTCTTCCGCTGTTTTATCCCAGCTGAACTGTCTACTCCATTCTAAAGCGTTCTTAGATAGTTTCTCCCTAAGTCCGTCATCTGTGAGCAGGTGGGTTAGGGCTTCAGTGAGGGCTTTCACGTCTCCTGGAGGTACGAGTATCCCAGTCTCCCCATGCCTTATAGAGTCTCTAAGCCCAGGCACATCGTACCCTACTGCTGGTGTTCCGCATGCGTTTGCCTCTAAAACTACTAAGCCCCAGCCTTCTCTTACGGCTGGGAAGATTAGAGCTTGAGCTTCTCTCAATAGTTCTATTTTCCTCTCTTCATCCACCCTCCCGTAGATCGTCACCCTCCCCTCTAGCTTTAGCCTCTTAACCAGCCTGTGAAGTTTAGACTTTAAAGGCCCATCTCCTACGATCAAGAGCTTAGCGTCTGATATTTTCTCAGCTACGAGTTTGAACGCTTTAATGGCATGATCTGGCTGTTTAGTCTTCTTCAGCCTTCCAAGGAATATTACAGCGGGGTCTCCGTTCTTCTCAGGAGTCTTCCCCAACGGCTTCATATTCAACCCCTCAGGTACAACGTAGATTCTTTCAAAGCCCAGCTTCTCCAAATCCCTCTTAGTCGATTCAGATACAGTGATCGTCGGAGTATGCTTGTATAGGCTTAAGTATTTCGGCTCTAAAATATAGCCTATCCACGATATCGGCGGCTTCAACTCTAGAAGCCAATACTCCCTAGCAAGCTGGTGTATAAGAGCTACTACAGGCTCCCTAGCATACTTGACTGTGAAGAACGGTAGAGTATTCACCTCATCCACGACCAGATCAACTTTACCTCTAAGAGCCTCCATGTATATCTTCCTAGCTTTAAGGTAGACCGTGTACCTACCTCCAGCCCTTAGAACCCTATAGCCAGCTATCTCCTCTTCAGCCGGAAGCCCCTCCGGTCTACTCGTTACAATTGTAACTTCATGACCCTTATCTACAAGCCTACGGGCTACCTCGTGGGTGAATCTTTCAGCCCCACCAGCTTCAGGATGCCTTATACACTTCCAGTTAAACCAGGCTATTCTAAGCGTCTCCACAGCTTAACCCATCCTAGCGTACTGTTTTCTGACTCTATGCCTGTACGCTACTGCTAGTAGGTCTAGGAGCATTCTGAAGACTTCGCGGAAACTGAACCTTTTGTTAAGCATTATAGGGTATAGGGCTGGCGTCTCGATGATCCTGTAGCCTCTCGCATTTATGGCTGTTAAAAGCTCAACGTCGAATGCGTATCTTTTAACTGTAAGCGTTGGAGCGACTTCTTCCAAGACCTTCCTCTTGAAGGCTTTACCGCCCGTCTGAGTATCTCTAAGCTTCAGCCCCGTCAACAGCCTAGTCATTAGGTTGAAGCATTTACTCAGAAACCTCCTATCAGGCGATGCTACGGTTTTGCTTTCAGGATGCCACTTCGAAGTTATAACGCAGTCAGCCTCCCTTAAACCGTTTAATAGGATCTCTATCTGCTTCTCGTGAACATCTAGATCTCCGTCGAAGAACACCGCGTAATCTCCACGGCTATGCTTGAAGCCGTATAAGAGGGCATAACCTTTACCACGGTTAACGTTATACCTTAACACTCTAACCCTCCCATTATCACAGGCCTTCGACGCCTCAACATACGTGCCGTCTGGACTACCGTCGTCAACGACAACCACCTCATAATCTAAGCCTAGGCTATCAAGCAACATCGAAACCCTTCTAACAGTCAACCCTATCCTACCCTCAAGCCTATAGGCAGGTATTATCACGGAAACCTCTGGATTAGCTATCCCCCATCCCCACCGTACTTCAGATACAAGTTTTCGCTAGCAGTTTTTCAGCCTCCTCCACGTCTTTATGCGTGTCTATGCTCCTCCAGAACCCATAGCCCTTATACAAGACCGCTTTCAGCCTTCCCTCTTCAGCCAGCTTTGGAAACGCCGTCTTCTCCAAATCTCCTTTATCAGGAAGGTATTCGAATACTTCGGGCTTGAATAGGTATATGCCTGCGTTTATCCAGTGGGGTAGGCTTGGCTTTTCGAGGAAGCTCTTCACATAGCCCTTCTCGTCGCAGTCTACTACGCCGTATGGGGAGGGCATAGGTATCAAAGCTATAACGCCTACGGCTTTATCTTCAAGCCCTTCTACGAGCTTTGAAGGGTCTAAATCCGTTACTACATCCCCGTTCAAGACGTAGAATGCATCCTCCTTATCGAGGAGTGGCTTAGCGTTCCTCAATCCACCCGCCGTGCCCAGGGGCTCTTCTTCAACCACGTAGGATATGTGTACGCCGTATCTTCTACCGCTTCCAAGAGCCTCTATGAACCTCTCCTTCAAATACCCTATGGACAGTATGAGTTGTTCAACACCATACCTTCTAAGCCACTCTATCTGCCAGGCTACTATAGGCTTACCGGCCACAGGGATGAGAGGCTTAGGCGTACTATCCGTCAGAGGCTTCAAACGCCTACCCTGACCACCGGCCAATATAACAGCCTTCAAACTACTTCTCACCATACTTGAGATAGCATATAAGCTGTAGAGCGACGCCTACGACTAGGCTGTAGTATGCGTATACGGCTATATCGTTTGCAATAGACTCTAAACCGTAGCATAGATATCCAGCGGCCATCATCAACATAACCATGAACGCTATTATGAATGGTGCACCCCAGTTCTCCTTAAGATATCCCCTAAGCCTCCCAGACAGTTTAGACGTAACATCCCTACCCTTATACTTAACCCTTATAGAAGGCCTACTCTTCTTCAAAACCCATCCCTTTTCAAACTCCAATTGTGAAGGAAATCTATACTATTAACTCGATGATAGATGTTAAAGGATTTCAAACTCTATCGGCACTCTCCTAGGTTTGGGCCCCTCGGGTGTGAATGCGATATCCCAGGAGTCTATCTCAGGCCTCCCTATGATTAGGTCTACGCCTCTCCTTAGGTTTTCCGCAACCTCGAACACCGCTCCACCAGGCACCTCCACGCCTTGAAAAACAACCCCCACCCTAGAATAACCTATTATCCTCAACCTCCCACCCTCATCAGCCGTCCTCAAATCATAAGGCTCCTCTAGCGGTGTGAAAGCACCAAGTTTATCGGAGAGAGCTTTCGACATAACGCTCCTACTCGCCCCCGTATCCACGACCGCCTTAAGCTTAACAGACCTACCCCCAAACCTCAACTCGACTTCTGCTACAACCTCATCAGACTTCATGAACCCTCATGTATCCTCAGCTTATCTTCGAAAGTATGAGCTCGACCGCTTCCCTCCTCGCCTTCGCCAGCTCAACGAGCACGTTTAGGAGACCCTTCCTTGAGGCGTCGAGTATCTCCATGGAAACCACCTTCCCATCACCATCATAGCCCAATACAACGTCGTTATCAAGTAGCTCCTCATCGACTATGGA
>JGI20130J15133_1002877_pt1 | contig 12358 bp, 6 predicted proteins | sample WasSprMetagenome_FD_15133 | JGI IMG/M metagenome (IMG submission 15133) | reverse complement strand
CTTGCAGAAGTTAGGTCTGAACTGGCAAAACTTGGACGAGAAGTGCTTGAACAACTTGGCAGGATAAGGCAGATGAGAGAAGAAATTGCGAAATCACGATTTGAGGCGATGGAGGATGCAATTGAGTCCGTCGTAGACAGCTACGACTCGCTTAGGTTTGCAGTCGACCGCGCACTCGAAGCTGAAAGCAGATACCACCAGACCGTCATGCAGGAAGCGCAGCTGCGCTATTTGATGATGGTAAGGCTTGGAGTTCATCCGATTATTGCCCAACAACGAGCTTGGGATTGGGCATGGCAGCAACTTAGGCGAAGACCATTGACCATGCCTGCGACGCTTGAGAACCTTCAGTCACTTACTTCGTCGCTTGCTGATCAGTTCGAAGAACTCGGAGATGCTTACAGTGCTACTGTCGCTCGAAGCCAAGCTGCAGGATTTGCAATGCAACGATATGCACGATACATGACTGCGGCGATGCAGATCGTTGCCCGGACAGGGCGACTGACGCAACAGGCAGCAACCTATATGCAGCGAGGTTATGAATCATTCACACAAGCATTGAGACTTAGTCTTGACTTCAGAGTTGCAATTGCAGGCATTGGTGCTGCTTTCAGAGAGCTACGAGACATTTTCAGCGAGCTTGGAACGGAATATCTGTCAGATTGGATTAGCAGAGTTCGCTTAGTGCCTGTAGTGCTCGCGACTGGACTTGATAGGCTAAGACAACTGTTCACGCAGCGCCTTCTGCTGAGTTTCCGCAGAGGCTGGGACGCATTTATTGCGAGGTTGAAGACTGAGCGGGAAATTATGAATGTCTGGAGAACACTGTTCCCTGAGCCAGAAGACTTAGCCAATTACCTCCGTGACATCGCAGACACAATTGGCTCGTGGATTGAACGAGGTTACCTACCTTCATTCGTTTCAATGTCTATGGATCAGGCGAGGACTCAATTTCTCGACCTTCTTAACTGGCTGCGTCAATTCTACCTTGTCAGGTTGCAGCAACTGGGAGAACTAATGTCCTTTGTTCCGTTTGGAGCTAAGGTTTGGCTTGAACTGCTTCAAGCGCAGTTGCAGGTTGCGAAATCGCTCGATGACATCGAACAGAAACTTCGAAACATTCGCATGGAACTTGTCAGCTTGTCGCTTTATGCGATCCCAGAGCGACTTTCCCAGTTCCTGATTACCGAAGGACCGGCGCTTTGGGCATTCATGCGAACAGGAGCGCTCGGAGGTGTTTCAACGCTCAACTTCACAATTCATGTCACTGCTCAAGATGTCTCTGTTGGAATTCAGCAAGCACTCCAGCAAGCGCAACGAACGCTTGCTGGGTTCACATACAGGACGATCTTCTGAACTATAGATGCGCTGAGAGAGGGTTGGTGGTTTGAATGGTAGTTCCGACGGGTCACCCAATTGGCGGCACTGCGTTCGTAGCAGCGCAGCTGAATTGGACTTTCTTCCATCTCGGGACTTGGATTGGTGGTGTCAATGCGCCAGCAGGCGGCTTCTTTGTCGCGATAGTCCCATTCTTCTCAGATTACATTGTCACTTTCAACTACGCAACCTATGACCACGACTATCAGTGGTTTCAATATTCCGGACCGCCACTTCAATTGTTTCTCGGCACTTATTACTACGGGACGATTTTTGTCGATAACACTGCGTTTGGTTCAATGTTTGGTTGGGCTGGAGTGCCCTACTCGATGCACTATTACCGCATCCAGCAGATTGGTCTCGCTCGTGTTCCAAGAAGTGAGGCAGGTTATTGGTGGCTTCAATGGACGGGTATTGAACTTCCCTCCTATCTCGTTCGTGATCCTCTTATTGTGCGCTACGACCCGTATGTCTGGGTTGGAACTGAAGCGCTTGTTGCATGGGCGACGATGGAAGACTTTCCAGATAGAAGCTTCGACGAACTTATGACTGCGAAGAATTACATCGATAAAGAACTTGTGCACCTTCCGACTTCACCGAAGTTCACTGGCTCATTCTTTGTAGTTCTTAACGGTTATGTTGAGGGCATCCAATCGATTTACCTCGACACTGTCTGGTTTGGCACGCTTTGGTTATGGGCTTGGACGCGAGAGGAGAAACCTTTCCATTTGTTCGACGATGAACGCTATCAATACTTTGACCCAGTCATCAAGCCCGGAGGCAAGGTCTTAGCTGCCGGTTTCTGCAAGGTTGGTTCAATTAGCGTCAGCGCGACTGCAGAACGACACAAATACCCACAGCCCGGAGACCCATTGGCGATGAGGAGAATGTTCAATCCTGCACCGTTTGATGCAGTCGAATGGTTCGATGTTCCGGCATTTGTAGCAGGTTACTTCTATGAGCGAAGAGGCTCTTATATCTTTGAGGCCAATTACGGCGCAGTGATTCCGCCAGCCTATGTGATTGAGTATTACGGCAGCGAAATTCTATTTCAAGTCTGGATCGCGACGAATGTTCCGAGTGGTTCTGTCTTGCTTCACCAAGCCGTTCTCGCCTATCCGCAGCGCGTTGAATTTCGACCGCAGTCTTACAGCAACTTGTTGACTGTCCTAATTGATTGGGTTTACTATCTTGCCAATCAAGACAGGTTTCTTCTCATCTCGGATTATTCCGATACTCTTGTAGTCACGCCAGAGGACTCAAGAAACGATGAAGTTGCGACCTTCACGGCGTGCAATATCAAATCCTACAGACCATTCGGAGGCGATGTTACTGCGGAGACTGAAGATGGGTGGGAAGTGCGGTTTCGATACAGAAGCGTGTATGGTTACAACTTTAGTGCGGTTTACTTCAAGTACCGCACTGGTGCTGTCACTTTCAATGGTTGTGACCCGCTTTCTGTAGTTCCGCTCAGCGGCGGCTTGCGTTGGTTGGTGCCAGTCCCAATTGAGTTTGATCCGTGGTGGTTAACGATGCGAGATGAGCTTTGGGAACTTACAGACCCGTATCACTGGGACTTAGCATACGACAGCACGAGCATTCAGCTTAAAATCGAAGACCCGATCGGCGTCTACGCGAATTTGCCAAACAACCGCGTAATCGATTTGGAGAAGCCGCACAGATTCTTCTACGAAGACATCTTCGTCCTGACGCATCCCGGCTCTCCACGACCGCCCGTCGTGTTCATCGGTTCTACGATAAATCGTGAGTCGAACGCGCCGACTGGTGACTTCTACATCGATGTCGACGCCTGCCTTCCGTTCTTCTACCGCCCAGTCTTCGTCGGTTCGTGGAAAATCCCAACACCTGTCTACCACGCCGAAGGAAATGACCCATACAACATAATGCCCTATTTGCAACGCTTCGTTCAGCGCAGGTTCAAAAATGAGCGTGATGTCCATTCAAACATCATTAGCGATGTTCATCTGCGAATCAAGACGATTGTCAACAGGGAATTTGTCGAGTGTGTAATAACGAAGCCTTTGACTTTCTTCGCGCATCGCACTGGTCGTGATCCGGGTTCTTGGTTTGGAGGAGTGTATCCATTTGATTGGGCGGTTCCAACTCTTGCTGATCCGCGGTCGATCAATGAGTATGACTGGATGCATCCATCAATCGAATTCTGGTGTCCAGACAGCTTCGCAAGCTTCAGTGTGCGAGGAACGGCTGCGATTCCGATAGTTATCGGGCGGACAATGTGTGATGCTTCGACGCCGGGCGAGTCTATGCCTACGCTGTTGCGGATAAACATCAATCCAATCAACCCGCTCATAGCACAGCCAAACGCAACTTACAGGTTCGTTCGTTGGTTCTGGCATGCCGAGTGCATAATCGACTCGATTTCTGCGTTCTTTGATGCTCTGGTGACTGGTTATCCTATGGGAACGCGTCCTGAAAGCATAACTGAGTATGAATTTCAGGCTTCAGGTCCGCCATTTCACGCAATTGGAAGCGATTTGTGGGCGACTATTGGAGTTCCTGATAAAGCCTATCCTGTTCCGGCACCATTCATCAGTGGTGGCGCAAAGATTGTCGGTCTTGGAAGCCTTTACAAGTGGGCTAAGCAGGAAGGGCTTGCAGTACCTGAATGGTTTGAGCGTTACATTTCCAGAAACGGCGAAGACGGAGACCATTTCTTGTCTGGAAAACTCAAAGCGACGATAGTCTATGCAAGTTACTGGCCGATAGATCCTGCCTGTCTTGAACCGCTTATTTGGAATTATCGTGGCACAAACCCTTATAGGCACTTCAGCGAAGCTCTCAGCATCTACGGAGTCTTCAACGAAGATTGGAGGTTCGGAACTATTCTGTGGCGTCCACCGCTTGATGATGATTACAATTGGGCGGGTCAGACTTATAATCGCTGGTTCAATTACCGGTTTAACAATAGCCGTGCCCGCTTACTAATCCCAAACCGAGGCTGGGTCGAAGAACTTCCTGCTGGCAGGATGGTCCGGATTCCTGATCCTCTTGAAGTCTTAGCGCTCTATGGAACTGCAACTTATCTTGACAGGGAGGCGATCTTTGTGAAGCAAATCGTTACGCTCGGCAACACAAGCGTGTTGCTGCTGCCAAGACACGCAAGATATGATGCGTTAGGCAAAACCGTGCCATACTTCACGCAGGATGGCGGGAAATGTCCGCTGTGGATGGGCGAGCCGATTATCGGCGTCGATGGCATTCCGTATGACGATGGCAGAATCGTTGTCTATGTCTACTCGGTTCGCGGCGTCTATTCATTCGTGCTGACGCCCTCTGGTGTCGAGGACTGGGCATTTGAGCCAGTTCCGAAGTGGTATTGGAAGCTTTTGACCGGACAGGAGAAGTGAATCTAACAGGAGCTTGAGTTCGCTTGCAAACGGTGATTTGAAGTGCCAATTGAGACTCGGTTTCCTTGGCTAATTCAGGGCGTCAAACCGTCAGTAAGCACTTCTGTGACGCTGTTTCCGTTCGGTTCACTGAATTATTGGACTGAGTTGCCACTGGATTACTTCAGAGGCTCATTTGTTCGGTGGGCTGAAGATGTCTGGGTTCCAGACTATCGAACTTGGATTTGCCCGATAATTGGAGGCACCTATGCCATCCTTGATACCTCAGGCTCAGTCGTTGCGACACCGCACTACTCAGTGACGGATTACTTCTGCATCTTGCCTTATGGCTACAAAACACTCGTAGTTCATCCAACGCAATCTCTCGGCGGATTGAATTATTTCACCTCGATCACGATCGAACTTCTTCTTCGACCACAGCACGAGTTTGGTTACATCTTATCGCCAGACAAGTCATTGGTTCTTTACATCTACAACTGGACGGACAAGCTCGATGTCAACCTAATGTATCAAGGAACTGAGATTTGGACGAACACTTTCACTGCCTACGGTCACACGCACAGAACAGCTTTAAATTACACGCCCTTGAGGTTCACGATTTCGTTTGGGCGTCGTGTGCACAGGTCAACGCGGTATTATCGACCTGTCGCAGGAACTGCACAAGTAGCTTCGGGAACTGAGTATTGCCTCTTCATTATAGGCTTATCGGAAAACCCGGTCTTCCTCTCTTGGCTTGGCGATCCTGTTGTCGGTAGCGTGAACGCTGGTTCAATCTGGATAGACGCCTTTCCAATTCAGACAGCTTCCGGAACTGTTTGGGATTTGTCGGAATGTTGGATGAGGTTGTCCGTGAATATTCCAACTTATCGTTTGTTCACTCTCGCAGGAACTTCCCTTCCTATTCCTGGTGCGACTTGGATTGAGGAACACTGCCGTTACTACAATACAAATCTGCAGACCTCCGTTGACTGGCGAGGCAACATCAACCTCAGCATTTCGTGGACTGAGACGCAACTTCCTTTGATTTCCAAGCTCGTCATCGGAACTGCTCGATATTTCCCGCCAACTCCGTTTTCCTACAGCGCACCAATCCAGCATGTCAGTTACACTGCTGAACTGACATCAGACGCAATTACCGCTTCCGCTCAACTTGAGCTCAACCCGTTTATGCTGACGGATTGGAGCAACTACCAGTGGATTGCCTATCCTCTTTCACGGTATCGACTCAACATTCCGATGCAGGGAACTTTGTATATCGGTGCTCGCGTTGGCTATTCGGTCAATGTCGAACAAAACGCCGTCAGAGTCTCAGTTTCACTTGAAGATAATCAGGCGCTATTAAAGCGAATGACGATTGATATGCCAGTCTCTTACGATTATTGGCGTTCATCTGACGCAGCGAGGGACTTTCTGTCTCGGTTCTCGATGGAGTTCTATAAGCATCCATTGGCTGCCGATGTTCCATTGCTTCCGGAGTTCTATAGTGAGCGAAGGACTACCTTTGCTTGGCGTCCGCAGATTGGTGAAACTGCACTCGATTTCTTCAATAAGATTGCGCAGCTGAATGGTTGGAGGATTGACTGGACGATTTACGGCACAGTGATTGCGCTTCCGAAGTGGGAACCTGTTGGAAGCGTCTGGATTGCACTGTGGCCGTCCGATGATGTTCTCCTGCAGTATTCAGACTTCTATGTCAGCAGGTTGAAACTCAATGTCAGCGACTACGACAGGCGAAACATTCTGATTCTCTACGGCGTTGATGCCTACACCAACGCCGATGTTATTGGTATCTTTGCAGACCTTGAAGCGTTCATGGTTCCGACTTCAGACCGCTACATGCCAATCGCAGTTCCGGCGTTCGTCTTGTTCGACAAGCCAGTCCCTGCTGACTGGCTTCAGATTCTCGGAAACTGGATGAGCCAGAGGCTGTTTGTTTCACCGTTCCAGATTGAATTTGTGACACCGCTCTTCATTGGCATCAAACCCGGCGACATCATCAAGTTTGCAAATCCNAACCCGATGAACTTTCANNGGTATGACTTCGTAGTGATGCGTGTCCAACATGAAATCGGACGAGAATACTCAACTGTTGTGAGTGCGATTGCCTACAAGCAGAACCAGTGATGTCACAGCAGCGGTTCGACGAGTTTCCAGAAGATTGAGATTTCCTCTTCGAGCGATGGGACATTTACTGGCACGAATGGATCGAGCGGTCCGAGAAGCAAAGATGTCAAATACTCTGCATCGAACCTTGCGATTAGAGGGATGAATTTCCTGAACGGTTGCGCGAGCGGTGAATTGTCGTTAGCCAAAATTGGTCTGCCCATCCTCAGCAGCAATGCGATCCTCGCGGACATCTCTCCGTCAGCTGCATGCGGTGAGTTCCAGATAATGAACGCTGAACAACGAGACAATTTCTCGTGCAATTCTCTTCGCTTAAATGGTCCGACGAAATGCCGGCAATTCGAGGGTGCTTCATCTATTGTTCTTTGGAGCAGTTCCATTGGGACTGGGTCTTTAAAGAATGGCGATGAAGTCCAATAGCCTTCGAACCGAAATTCAGGAAGGCGCAAAGCAAGTTCGTTCAGAAGCGCCGCTATCTCGTGCTTGTAAAAGCCAAACGAACCGATGAGATTCGGTTCGGGATTTGTTGTTGGTGGGTCTCCGATTGGATTGGGCAAGATTCCATCAGCGTTCATGCGATCGAACAACCGTTCGGTTGTGACCCAAATCGCATCCGCAAGGCTTGTCATGAACACGGCTTCGTCTTCGTATTGAAACTCTCGATGCGCCCAAACGACAATTGGGCATTTCAATTGTTTGGCGACTGATGGCAAGTGCCACCTGTAGAATTCCCAGTAACCGATATGATACGGGATGATGACTAACTTCGGCTTACCCAATCTAAACGCGTGCATCATCGGAATGACAATTGAGTTTGTCCTTTCCGCCCAGATAGTCGCAGCTTCACGGACGCCGCATGGATGAGTATTGGTTACGAGCCAGACAATTTGGTCATCTCCGATGGTTTCGAGTTTTCTGTCTTGACTGCGCTTTATCAATGGCTTCACGAGTTCCTGCCATTGCTTGACATAGCCGTCGACAGTCTGCAATGGCAGGCGTTCTGGAACTTGAGGTGGCTCAGTTTCCCTTATGATTGCGGCAGCCTTCCTGACATCCGGCAGGTGAACGAAGCCATGCCAACACTCATGATTTATGCCAGCTTTTCGGACTGTCGGAATAGGCACAACTCCCGGTAAACCTGCGAGTTCTTCGTAGCCAGTGTGGATCGGGACGAGAACTGGCGTGCCACAGCGCAACGCTTCGCGGACAGGCAAGCCATAGCCTTCTCCTGCTGAGAACGAGACAAACCAATCAAGCGAATGGTAGAACTCTGCAAGTTGGCTGTCATCAAGGTCGAACAGCAACTCATCTGCAGCCTTCTCGAGGAGCGATTTGGCTTCCTTGTCGAACTTGATTTCTGGAGCGCAGACGCAAACGATTCTGTATTTTCTCGGCAAAATTGACCGAAGTTCGACCCAAGCTTGTAAGTTCCTTCGGCGCGCAGGGTGGATCAAACCGCCAATGCGATAGGTTCTGCCAGACTTTGACTTATATGGCAAGTCTTTGACTGGAGGTCTGATGACGCGGCAATCAGAATCGGGAAAGAGTTCAGTCATGAACTTTGAGACAACGACGAGAATATCTGCTCGTGGAATAAGGTTTGACACTGAAGCCGGCAGAGTATCAAACTCCCAAGAAGTGTAAAGAATGACCTTTCCTTTGACCGTTGATAGTGCTGCAATCTCCTTCGGATAGTAGAATGGCGGTCTGTAGAAAGCGTTCTCAGAAGTCATGCCTCTTAGCGCAATCACGACGCCATCGAAGCCTCTGATAATTGAGCAGTCAGTTACAACCCGAGCATTCGGAAATGCTAACTTCAAGCATTCGCTTTTCCAACCGTAGCCAGAATGACGGCGATAGATGAATGGCTGATAAATCACGATCTGATCAGAAGCACAATCTTTTCTGATCGGCATCTGTCTCACCGTCCTATGAGCAGTAGAAAAGTTTCGATATCGGATTATTTGACCACTTACCAGATGGAAAAGCATCAACGCCGACATTGGTCATCCGAGATACTGGATACAAATCCGCTGGCAGGAACAGATCGCGTTCTGCGAATGTCTCATAAACTATTTCCGGACACCAAAGGTCTCGATTCTGCAACAGAAACTCACAAACTTTTTCACGATATTCTTGAATGTCTTCTGGATGCGCGAATAAGTGTTCGACTGTCGCGATGAATGAATCTTCGTCCGGACAGATTGGAAAGTATTTCGATAGTTCCCTGAATGCTGCGAGCTTGTCGGTGCTTGTCGCATTCGCGTAGACGAACGGCAGTTCGGCGTCGGTAAGCATGAGAACTGGAACGCACTGAAGCAAAATGCCGTGAAGGGTAAAGCGAGAGAAAGAATCAACGCGAGTCGGGTGGACAATCAACTCTGATGCTGCCTGCAACCGCATGACTTCGATGAGCCTCATTCCGACTGCGCCCTGTCCGAAACCAACGATGACATGCGGTAGGTGCTTAAGTCTATCGACGATATCCGAGCCCTTCCAGTGCTTGTCGCCTGCTTGGTAGTGAACGAATCTTAATTGACGCTTCGTCGCAAAGTTCATCACGAAAACATAAGGCACTACAAGCCCGGCTCTTATCGTCTCAAAGCGTTCAAGTTCTGCGTCCCAGACGATCCTGTGGCGTGGATAGTGGATGACAATTCTATCAGCAGCAGAACCGATTTCTTCGATAAACGCTTTCAGTTCCGCAATTCGTTCTTGCACGAGCCCAAGTGTGACCATTTCCCTGTAGAGGACGAGAGTCTTACCTTTGAGAGCGTCCTTTATCGGTCTGAATGCCTCTAAGGCGTGTTTGTAATCTGCGAACATCCAGACAACATCGCAGTCTTCTATCGTTGCCCTCAGTTCTTCGAGTCGGTGGTTGTGAACTGGGCTGAACAGAAATATGCTTGCCCATCGTTGCATTGCAGCGGGTCACCGTCCTGCATTGAGCAGGTAGAAATGATGAACTGGAGTCAAATCCTGCGGGAGAGTAAGTTCGACTTCATCCTTAAATCGTTCTCGCAGAATCCGTTCATCCCAGAATTCCCGCATTTTCTCAGCCCAAGATGTCCACGCTTGAAGCCAAGTTCGCCTAAATTTTCTCCAACTTCGCATTGCTGCATTAGTAAGCAATGTCATTGCGTCTTCGTCAAGTGCAACTGGAACTGACGCGTAGATTGAACAGTCCTTCCCTCCAAGCGTCACAGTTCGCCAGAAAGTGCTTTCATCTTTGAGCATTATTGGAATGTGCCTGAGAGAGCTCGCAGCAGCGAGTTTGCTCAACCTCGCATCTGCATCATCGTTTTGACTGAAGACCATGATACCAGAATTAGCGGTTTCCTTGATCAACTCGTCGAACATAGAGCCGTTAGCGGTCAGTCTCCATTGTTTCCCAGCAATTGCAGGAGCGCGTTTGATCTGTCGAAACTGTCTTGCGAACGGGAAAGCAAGCCAAGTNTGNATGCACTTAGCNCCAAGTTNGCTTGCCCAATCAAGGTAGATTGAATCAGTCGGAGTGTGCAGGATTAAACTTGCCTTCTTGCGCCTTACAAGGTCAGCGACAGTTGAAGCCATTGCGAAATGTGCAAGCCAATGCGAACGAGAATTCTGTTGGACATTCGCCCACAGGACTAGCCTATGCTGACTTGTCATTCGCTGCACAAACAACCACGATTTCGAGTTACTGTGAAGCAATTCGGCAAGTTCAACATAAATGACATCGAACCTATCAAGCGATTGAACGTCTTGCTGGACCGTCCCTTGCAAAATTGAGCGCTTCGTGTAAAGCCAGTTCACACTGCTCACCTCGAATCAAAGCAGCATGGTCAACCATTCCATTGCTTTCTGCACGATCTTCTCTGTCATTGCAGTCAAAGCAAAGCAGAGCGGTTGCTGTGTCACTGGACAGAACGGGCGGTTCAAAAGGCACGGGCATGGTTTGCCCATCTCGATGTCCAAGACCGTCAGCCAGTCTGCGTTCCTGAACCGTTCTGGAATTCTTAAATGCGACGGGATCGCTCCGAAGACTGCAAGTGTCGGCTTGTTCAGCATGATGGCAAGGTGCGTCGGAGCGGTATCAGCGCCAATGACGCCATCGGCAGCAGCAACAAGAGCCATCCAGTCTTCAGGCTTCGGCATATTTCCGCATGGGAAGGGAAGAGGCATGTTAGATGGGCTCGCAAAGTAGAAGGCAGCGCGGTTCTGAAGCGTAAGGGCAATTTGGAGCGCTGTCGGAACGGAACGGGTAGCAGCAGAGGCTGTCAGAGCGATGACAATTCTCGGTCTGCGACTACCGAACCATTCGCGCCACTGTTCAAGACCCTTGTCTATAAGCCAGTCAGGGAAAAGACCGGTGAAATCGAGATCATCTTCGTTCAAGCCTGCTCTTCTGGCATAGCGAGCAGTTGAACTTCCTGCACCTTCATTTTCCATCTCGCCCGGAATATCTTCCATGTTCAGCACTGCGAAATTACGAGGAATTTCATCAAGCGTTGATGGAAAGTGCACAAACCGCATTGGCACTTCCGACGGGAATGGTTCCATCGCAGTTTGGAGGACGAGGTTGTGTTCTGGATTTCGAATCTTCGAAGCAATAGCCTTCATCACCGGGAGCAAGTAGAACAAGTCTCCGTAGCCGCCAGCTCTGATGACCCAAATTTTTTCGTTAGGGTCATCGTAGCGTGGAACTGTCCTAAAGCCGTATTCTTCCCATTTAAGCGGTTTCAGTTCAACTCCGGGAAATCTCGCTTCCAGTGCAGAAGGCTGCCCGAAGACCATAGGAGTGGCGTTTTGTGACTCTGCAAGATACCAACGACCGGGTTGAAGGAAACACTTGAAGACTGGGTCATAGACCTCATTCCTTACACGAAAGATGTGCATGCCTTCCTGACTCTCCTTTCATTGAAGAATTCTTGTATTCCCGTTGTAATAATTTAGCACGACTGGACTGCCAAAGCAACGTTTGGACGACAACCCTTGCGTTTTTATCTTCTGGTTGCTATAATTCAACTCGGCTTCGCTCGAACCCAACAGGAGGTGCTAACGGGTGCATGCCGCTGGAAACTTTTATGACGCTGCTTGGTCTAATAATTCTGGCGGTCCTTCTAGTAGCCCTTCTCTTTCGGGATCTCCAAAGCTGAAATTCGCAGTCATTGCCAACCCTCTAAAGCGGTGCGGCGTTCATCTGACTGCAGTCCAACAAGCACAAGTTCTCGGTTGTCCACTGCTGACCGAACCACTGCGAGCAAAGAATTTCGACTTCGCCTATGTCCATTGGCATCCGAACTTTCTCTGGCAGCATCCAAACTGGATCGCTGAACTCAGACAGTTGGAAATTCCAATAGTCCTGATTGTGCATGATTACATCATGGTCGATCCAGTGAAGAACTCAATTGCGTTCGTTGCCTTCGACAAAAAGGCTGTTCCTTTCAGCCAAGCGATTGAGATTTCAATGCCATTGCAGCAGCCTT
>JGI20130J15133_1002851_pt1 | contig 12445 bp, 11 predicted proteins | sample WasSprMetagenome_FD_15133 | JGI IMG/M metagenome (IMG submission 15133) | reverse complement strand
CTATCTTATGTCAGGGCTTCGGATGGACACACCTCTTTACATTGCAGTCATCTACATGCTCCTTCTTGGGATGGGAACTGGTTTATTCGTCACGCCAAATGCGAGCTCAATAGTGATAAGTGCTCCTCCCGAGAGAAGGGGAGTGGCTTCCTCGATGAGAACCATATCATTTAATCTGGGTTTTGCAATAAGCCTGAATCTGGCGATATTGGTGATGACTCAGTTCATACCATATAGCATAGCATCAAAGCTGATAACAGAGGACTATAGCGGGATTGTGGATGATATAGCAAGGGATCTCCAAAATCTATCTGTTGCATTAAGCCAGACATTTAAAGTTCAATCAATTATTATGGCGGTTGCCATGATCTTCTCCATCTCCAGATCTATGAGAGACTGAGGTTATACTTATATATAACCTAGGTCCACATATATTGTGGAGTCAAGAAGAATTCCCTTGGTCAAGATACTCAAAGGAAGGCTTTTGAGAATAGCTGAACTCCAAGATGCTGTGATCTTGGAGCTATCAAGGAGATTTTACTTTGTCCTTCATGGAGGTCTGGCCGTCTGGAGGGTATATGGAGGGAAAAGATTCTCCCTAGACATAGATATCTATCACGAGGATCCCAGAAAGCTCATGAACATCCCTTTCAAATTCACTAGGAAAAAGCTTACCTCATCGGGAGTCCTTTATTTGAGACTTAAGGATGGTGCTGAGGTTGAACTTGAGGCATCTCCCATGTTCAAGAAGAAGGAGATAATAGAAGCAGATTACTGGCTTGTGGACGGAAGCAGTATTGTCATCAGAACCCTGAAGCAGGAGGAGCTTGTTAGGGAGAAAGTTGAGGCATTCCTAGAGAGAGGTAAGGCTAGAGATCTCTACGATATCTACTACCTTCTGGATCTCTGTGATCCCGCATTGATAAAAGAGGAGATGAAAGTCCTTTCAGAGAAATTGAGAATACCTGATGATTTTTCGGGCCTAAAGGAACTCATTCTGATGGGAGTTCCTCCCAGTTTTGATGCAATAGAGAGGAAGGTGAGGAGATATGCCTCAATATAAGCACTTACAGCTTCTGGAAAAGCTCAGAAGATCCTCATTCTTCACATACAGCTTTGTTGAGCACTCTGTTGGCAGAAACTATGCAAAACTCTTGATACACAGGCTGAAAAAGAGGGGAGAAATAGAGGAGCTTATGAAAGGAGTTTACACCTTCAGAAAGTCTCCTTACATCATTGTAAAGGCAATTCCGATGGCATACATTGGTCTGGGATCTGCAGCATTCCTGCATAACGCTTGGGAACAGGTGACAGCCCTAACTGTTCTTTCGCCAATGGTCTCAAGCTTGATAAAGGGGGGAATGAGAGAGATTGCTGGATACAAAGTATACCTGAGAAGGATCTCTGAGAAGATGTATTTCGGATATGATTACATATTTCTGGATGAAATAGGAGAGTTCGTGAGGGTCAGCGATCCGGAGAAGACGCTGATAGACATTATATATTACAGATATCCCTTCAGAGATGATATAATTCCAAGGCTTGTTGAGCTAGTAGACAAGGAAAAGTTAACGAAATATGCTGATGAGATGAGGAGAAGAGGAGTAAGAAGTTGGAGATCTATAACCAGCTATCTTGAAAAGCTATAATTTCACAATTTGCTTTTGTAGCTGCTTAAGTGCTCTTCTGAGGATTTAGCAGATCAAAGAACCATCTCAGCACCTCAGCGGAGACCTTTCCCTGTATCTTTCCCAAGGCCCTTGCCTCTACTTCCGATACGTACTCATCTGTGAATCTGGGATCAAGTGATATCAGGGAATCCACCATATCGAGAGCAAATGGAAGACCTGTTGCCTCATTAAAGAAGTTTCTCTGCCCCAGAAGGGTCCTGAGATCCTCAAAGGGAACTGTGACAGGATACTCTATTTCACAGACAGGAGCATCAAGATGGCTCTTTACCTGCATCCTTCTCAGCTTTTTCACAGCATTCTCCCCTATTCCCATCACTCTGTATGGTTCATATGCCCTATCTCTGGCTATTTTCAGTGGATCCTCATCCCATATCCCTCTGTGGGCCATGTAAGCTAGCTGTGTGTAGACATAAACGGGATCATCCCCTGTTATCCTCTCATACCTGAGGAGAGTGCCCTCGGGCATAATAGCTGACAGAAGAAGTTTGTCTATTATTGTCACAGGGCTTTCAGCTTTTCCGACAAGATCCCTGTTTTTCAGAGCAAGAAATCCACCTATTGCCCTTGTATGACTTCTTTTTATCACTCCTATAACTCTTCCGCTCCTCAAAAGCTCCTCTGTCAATTTCAGTGTCCTGTTGAAGAGATCCCTCTCATTGTCCCCGAAGAGGCCCTGTTTTCTCATCCCGAGCGCCGAGTAGACAAAACCATAGAAGCTTCCATCTATTATCAAAAAGCCATCCTTAACCTCGTCTAGGAGATCAACTGCCATCTTTCTCTCAGAATATGTGGAAAGGAGGGAGAAGAAGTATCTGCTGACATCTTGGGAGAATGCCTGTTTTCTCTTGAACTGTCCTGCTTGATACTTCTCATCCACCCTTTTTCCTCCAAGCAGAACCACAGCTCCAACAGAGAATACACCATACCTGACCCCAAGCCTCTCGCTCAGCCTAGGAGATCTTGATCCATCGACAGCTGCTACCTTCACCTTCTTGTCGCTGAAGCCGAGCTCCTCTATATTTGATAGTATAAAACTTTTTAAATCTGAAATTAACTGCTGAAGCTTAATCACAGCATCGACTATTCTATCGGATTCCCTCTCAGCCTCCTCAAAGAACTTGTACTGCAGGTCATGAGGAAGCTTGAGCCACTCAATTTCCTCCATCATCTCACCTCAAATGTTATGAGGAGAGGTATTGGGCTGGGGTTCATTATACCAGCAAAGTAGAACCTACCATCCTCCAGATTGAGCAGGTATTCGGGAGTTATCCCAAACGGGCCAAGCCAGTCCTTTGCTCCTCCTTCTCCAGCTGCATCAAGAGGATGAAGCCTTCCATAGAAGTTCGTGTTCAGATTTCTCCTCACAGCTGCGTTTATCCCTATCTCCCCCGCTATCCCCTGGGCTATTAGTGTGAGGTTCAGATCATGCTTTCTGCCCAGAGCTGCAAGGTTTTTTATCGCCTCAGTTGTCTCGATCTGCATTCCCTCAGGCTTGAAAGGACAGTACTGAGGTGCCTCATCTATAACAAGTGCCATCTTCAAATCCATTCCTCCTATCATCATCCTCTGCAGCTCTGATGAGAGGCTCAGGAAGAAGCTCAGCTTTGAGTTGCTTGAGAATCCGGACATATCAACAACTATAGGGTTCTCCTTCCTCTCAATCAGCTTTTCCACATGCATTGTTCCCATGAGAGGAGTTATATGCTCAGGCTTTAACCTCCTGAAAACTCTGTTTGCAGCCCTGAGTGCTGAGTTCCTCCAATCATCCCTCTTTATCTCCTCTAAATGGTTATATACGAACTTCTTCAGCTCCTCGTATACGGATGAGGGCTCTCTTCCCCTCACCTTTTCCTCCCATCCCATGACATACTCATCAAATGCGTCCTTAACATTGTCGTTCCTGCCGAAGCCCTCCGTTATCTTCGAGAAGTACTCCATTATGGAGAGCTCATCCTGAGCTATCTCTGATATGTGCACGCTCTCGAAATAGGGAGAGTAGTCCTCACCGCTCCAATCCAAAACAATTACTTTGTACCCGTTATTCATGTAAAAAGGTATGAGAACATGCCTAGTGAACCAGGATTTTCCTGTTCCAGTTGCCCCAAATACTCCAACATGGTAGGGGATATACTGGGCATCTGCAGGAACCTTCCAAGAGGGATGACCGTCGAGATGAGCATCAAGCCATCCAAGCCTCTTGGCTGATGGTGCTATGTACTTCTCAAGGGGGTTTTCATTCTCATCAAAGAGGTAAACTGGGGATCTTGGTGCTATTATCCTCCTGTTAGCCCTTATTTTTCCCTCATCAACAGATCCTATTATGGAAATATTGAATGAAAAAACTTCNCTTGACCCNGATGGCTCCCCTCCGTACTTCATATAGGCTATATCAGGCCTGTACCTCGATATGTTCAGAAGCTCGTTCTTGCCCAAACCCCTCCTGAGAACCCCTATCACGCTTCCTATTTTCTTCTCCCCTCCGTTTTCTATCAGAACTATCTCCTCTGAGCATACCTCCTTTTCAGCTTCTTTAACCAGAATTACCGTTGCGGATGTATCAGTTGCCTCATCGGCAACCCTTCCTATGAACCTCATATTCAACAAAGTCGAGGATTAATAAAAAGGTCTTCTCGCCTAAGGAAATTGGATAATTTACACAAATAAAAAACATTTTAAGAAACGCCATAGTAAATGTTAGATAGAAGCAGCTTTGTTATTCCATAGGTAGAGAAGAAGAGCTGCTATCGACTTCATGTCCTCCCTGAACTCCGACAGATACTCCTCCGGGCGGAGGATGACGGTCATCAAGTACTCCCCTTTCTCAGGCCTCTGTCCCTCAAACACAAGATCCTCTGCCACAAAGATGTGCATGTGCTCATCACTGTATCCCGGAGCTACATATGCCGATGCTATCTCTTTCAGCTTTCCAGCTCTATATCCAGTTTCCTCCCTCAGCTCCCTAGCTGCTGCATCAACAGGCTTCTCTCCTTCCTCAACCTTTCCAGCTGGAAGCTCAACAATCCATCTTGCTATGGGAGCTCTCCACTGTCTCACAAAGACTATTCTTTTATCATCGAGCACGGGAACCACGACAACAGCCTTTCCAAATGATACAAGGTCTTTCACAATCCCTCCTGAGAGTATTCTCCTGTACAGCTTCACCCTTCTTCCAGCGCAGATAAATTCATCCCTCTCAACTCTGGGCTCCATAATTTTCCCTTGCACTTCATCAGACCCTAACAAATCCAGCTAGAGTCCAAGCATATTTTATGGCCTCGGCTATCAGAACTGATACAAGAGATCCTCTCATGCTTTTTCCAATGCCAGATCTGAATAGCTGGTATATCAGATATGCCTCCCAAGGAAGGAAGACTATATCTATAAGCAGATCGGCATAGTTGGGTGAAGGTGTTCCAGAGGGAGCTCCTCCTCTTAGATCAAGAGTTATCTCCCTTACAGGAGATAGAAGAGAGGCTATCATCTTGAATATCTCGGAAAATATACTAGGAATACCTATTATTCCCATTGCCGTCAGAACAGATGAGATCTTTGCCTTCATGAGCCCTATTATCCATATTATCACTGCTCCCATAGCGTAAACTATTGGAACCACTAACAGCGCTATAACAGCTATTATCGCTGGATTTGTCGATAGTTGAATTGCATACTCCATGAAAGATCTCATTTCCTCTGTCAGATTTTCAGGCCAGATTATGCTGATCTTCACTCTTGTGTATGCTATATATGATGATAATGCACTAAGAGCGGCTATTATCGAGATCATTACAATGAAGAAAAGAGGTCTTGGCCTCTCCACTATCTTTTTCATCATATCTCCTGTGTTTGAAAATGCTGCTTTTACATATTCTCCGAAGCTGTACCTCTCTGGCTCCTTTAAAATCTCTGCTTCTGGAACATTGGCCATAAAACTGAATGCATTGACCAAAATATAAATGTTCTGCTGGAAATTCATCAACACAACCGACCAGATCTGATCATCCTGTATCTCTCATATATCATCTCCTCACCTGAAAACTCCACATTTATCCTTCTTCCGTAGCTGAGAGTGTAGAACCTAGAATGATCCTCCGATATTTCAATCGGGATTAGCGGGAAAGATGACTCGGTGTACCTATCTCTGTGCTCAAGGTATAGAAGACCTCCTCTCTTCCTGATACATATTCTATAGCATCCTCTGTACGTTTCGTAAATCCCCTGAAGCCTCTCCATTATCTCATCCTCCTTTATGAACCTCAACTTCATGGGATCCTCGCCCATGGCCACAGCTAATGCGTACATGCCGATGAAAGAGGGAGGATAACCCGAGGAGTTGCACATGACAGCGACTCCGATTCTCTCTTCTGGAACATAGCCCATAAAGGCTGTATGCACAAGAACCGAGCCGCTATGAAACACCATCTTTCTCTCAAGGAAATTATCCGTTACCATCAGACCATATCCGTATCCATCATCACCAAAAAGCTTATCAGGCACATCTACATGCTTTTTCTCCATCAGCTCTATTGATTCCCTCGATAAAATTCCTTCTCCCCTGTTTATGTACATCTGGATATAGTTTGCCATGTCGATAGGGTTGCTAAGAATTCCTCCATCTGATGTTATCCCGTAAGGGAACCTTGATCTTATGCATCTCATCTTCCTGTCAACTATGTAAGAAGATGCTACATCAGGATCGTTTGGTGCATCAAAGTAAGTCCTGTCCATTTTTAGAGGTACTAATATGTTTTTCCTCACATAATCCTCATATTTCATCCCGCTAGCCCTCTCTATCACTCTTCCAAGGAGGACATACCCCTCGTTTAGATAAAAGAACCTCTCTCCCGGCCTTGAGACAGCCCAGCTCTCAGATCCTCTCAAAAACACAGCTATATCATCTGCTGAGGCAGCTGGAAACCATGTTGAATCCAGCTCAAGTGCTCCTTTTATGAACGCTTCTGCATATCCAAGGGCCGGGATCCCGCTTGTGTGAGTTAGAAGATGCTTTATCCTTATTGGTTCTCCAAGAGGCCTCACATCAACTGGAACATACTTGCTCACCTCGTCTTCAAGCGATACCCTGCCCTCCTCCACAAGTTTCATCACAGAAAGGGCTGTGAAGGATTTTGTTATTGATCCTATTCCATAAACAGTTCTGTTTGTTGCCGGAAGACCTTTTTCCACATCTCTAAAACCAAATCCCTTGGAATAAATTCCTCTCTCCGATACCAAGGATATGCTGAGCCCGGGAATCTTGGAAAGGGACATCTTCCTCTGGATGAACTCCTCAAGGCTGGAGAGATCGGGCATCTGACTTTCAGATTCAATACCTTAAAAACTTTAGACAAAATTATAAAAAGTTAGATTAAAAACTATTAAATTTGAAATTTTCATAGCTGAGAACATCATCTACATCCCATACCTCAGCTTTCTCCGGCTCTTTTGGCAGATCCTCCTTCCTTGGGACGAAAATAATTCTTTTGCATGGAAATCTTGCTAATTTCTCCTCCATCGATCTGAGCTCACTCTCCTCAATGCTTCTCCTCCATTTCACCTCCACCACAGCAATAAGCTTCCTGAAATCTGTCAGAGCTATGTCTACCTCATAATCCCTCTCCACTATTTTCTCATACCAGAGGCCCATTGTCCTTGAGAGCAGCTTCGCAACAAACTGCTCGACATAATGAGGTATTCTCTCAACTAGAACCTTCTCAGCCTGATCCTCCTGAAACTCCCTTTCACTAATCCCATATTTTGCATCAAGATAGTAGTAGTAATCTATTACTGGAGAGACGTTCCTGTAGTAGTACTTATTTTTTCCATAAAGTTTCACCTTCTCCAGTATTCCAATGCCCTCCAATATCCTCAGGTAAGGATGCACAAGGCTCGGATCCTGCGCTGGAATTAGCTTGAGCGAATAGAGCTGAGATGCTATCTCTGTTGAAACCTGTTTTCCATCAGCCACAGCCTTTAGTATGCCATCATACACACGAGAGTACATCCTCTCTTCTTCTGTGAATATCTCACCTATCAAGGATGGGACTGTAAGCTTGACTGTGCTGGGAAGGGCTTTGAAGAAGTCCTCAGCTCTCTCCCAAGTCGGAATCAGCCACGGCTCCCTTAGAAATATGGAATACTCCACTAGTTTTTTCTTATCCCTTATCTTATCCCTTAAGTTTATCAGGATATCTCTTTCATCTATTAAACCCATTTTGAAATCCGAGAAAAGCCCCAGAATTGGAGAGCTTTTTCCAATTAGTTCCTTTGTTAGCCATAGAGTTGATGATATTGTGATTAACCTTCCCTTTACTCCTGTCTTGTGAAGCAAGTCGAGGAACTCCTCTGGAAGGCGCTGTATCTCATCGATGACAACTGTCTCATCCCTTTCTAGGCACTGAATTGACTCCCTTTTAAAGCTCTCATAGCTCAAGGTGGAGTCATCTGCAAATATAGATCCACTTCTGCCGATGAAATAATATCTGTCATAGCTTATAGAGCTTCTAATGAAGTAGCTCTTTCCAACTTTCCTCCTTCCATAAACAAGGATCCATTTTCCTGTGTTTCTAAGTCTCTTCAGATCACTAAATCTGGTTATACTAACCATAATTAGTCTAATAATGGTTAGGGTTATAAGCTTTTTCTCATTTCGCTATTTTCATATATCCCGATTTAATGACTTCAGCTTTTTTATGCTCTCAGCTTGCTGAAAGAGGATGGGACTTCCAATTCCGGGAGGAGAGTTCAGGGAGTTTCGGACGCCGGCCACCACATGGCTGATATTGATAAACACTATCGTTTACCTTCTCACAAGCTATGAGAATTTCTTCATCTCGATATCGGACAGATGGGTTGGAGCAGGAGCCTTCATACCAGCTATGATAACAAGGCCTGATCAAGCGTACAGGCTCATAACATCCATGTTTCTGCATGCAAACTTAGTGCATATATTCTTCAACATGCTCTTCCTATACAACTTCGGAAAGCCTGTTGAGGCAGCTATGGGAAGCTCCAGATACCTAATTCTTTACTTTCTCAGCGGCTTTTTATCCGAGGTATTCCACACAGCTTTCGTACCAATTGAAGGGGCATTCTCCGCATTAATTCCTGCATTGGGGGCGAGCGGGGCTATAAGCGGCATACTTGGTGCATATTTATTGATGTTTCCGGGAACTAGGCTAAGGATGTGCTTTCTTCTACTTCTTCTTTCCCCTCTGCTTTACGATGAGATCTGCTGCTTACCTTATATTCTGGTTTGCACTTCAGATATTCCAAGGATATATGGGAGAAAGCGCTGGTGTAGCAGTCTTTGCGCATGCCGGAGGTTTCATAGGAGGAGTGGCGCTGCTCCCGTTGTTTGTATCTGAGGGAAGGCTTCAGCTTCTCAGGGCATATTCCTCCATGAGCAGCTTCTTTTACAGAGTTTTCTTCTTCAAACCGGGATTAAGCGCCCCATCTAAGATAGTTATAGCCCTTCTGATAGGGATTGTGGCTGCTGGAGCTGTCTATTCAGCTGTTTATGCAGGAAAAACTGGAGAGATAAGCAAAATACTGAACTTCAGCGTGGAAAGTGAAGGTTTAAATGAATCAGAGAGCATAAACATCCAGCTTCAGGGGAACAGGATTCGCATAGCTCCTATTGCTAGCGACAGTGTTAGAGTTGTTGTAAACAGGCTGAGAGCAGCTGGTCTTATCTACAGCTGGGAGAACAGGGGAAAAACAGCTATAATAGATAGACAGACCACAGGAACTGTGAACAACATACCAGTGAGGATCTACATAAGGGCTTCGCTCAGCTTCGATGAAAATGGTATTATTGAGTCCGGAGGAGGATACATTTCAACAGAGGTCCTCAGGTGTGATCAATATGGAAGATGCGTTGTAGGAGGGGAGAAAAGTTATGACTTCAGCGTGAGAACAGAAGCTAGCATTGCTGGATTCGAGGGGATACCTATACCGGAGTTATCGGTGTTATCACTTTTAATGAGCGTCATCGCAATAGCAAACATAGGAAGAAGCGAGCACTATGCGATAATACCGTAAAGCANTGGCAGAAGATCCGAACATTGCCAAAAATTTAAAAATCAGAATGGGATATAGGNGAATATGCTCTCATATGTGAATGTAACAAAGAAATATGGAGAGATCACAGCATTGGATAACGTGACCGTGGAATTTAAATCAGGCGTTGTTAACGCCCTCCTTGGCCCAAATGGATCTGGAAAGAGCACCATGATGAAGATCGCAATAGGACTTATAAAGCCAGATTCGGGATCCGTGAGCGTGGATGGAGTTGATCCATCAAGAGATCCTGTATCAGCAAGGAGGATCATAGGCTATTCACCGGAGGAGATAGTGCTTTATGAGAGCTTAACACCAGCTGAGCTCTTCTCCTTCGTTGGGTCTATCTACAGAATACCCAAGGATATTGTGAAGGAGAGGATAAACCAGCTCATCCGCTTGTTCAAGCTTGAGGAGCATATGGGAAAGCTGATAGGGGAGCTAAGCCATGGAAACAGGAGAAAAGTCTCACTTGTCCTATCCCTGCTTCATGAGCCGAGAGTGCTGCTGCTGGATGAGCCCTTCTCAGGGCTTGATCCCCAAGCAGGAAGGATCTTGAAGGAGCTCATGAGAAAGCACGCTAGGGATGGAAGAACTGTTGTCTTCTCAACCCATATCCTTGAGATAGCTGAAGCTGTTGCGGAGAACATAGTTATAATGAGCAATGGGAGAGTTGTGGGATCCGGCTCACCAGATGAGCTGAAAAAGAGGCTTTCGGTATCCGACATGGAATCCGCTTTTCTGAAGGCAACAGGTTTATCGGAGGAGGTCAGGGAGATGATAAGGATTCTGTGGGGATCTGAATGAGCTGGAAGGAGGTAGCTGATGTTCTGGCAAGAGAGGCCTCTTATAGAGCGATGAAAAGAGGGGAAAGAAAAACATTCATCGGATTCAGCGGTCTTTTGAGGTCAAATCTGCTTGGAGCAGTTCTGATGACCTTAATATCGCTATCCGTATCAGCTGGAGCTCTTTTCGAGAGAAGCTTCCTTATAGCAGCTCTGGGAGTTCTTGGATTGATCGAGCTCCTCTTGGGGGCATTTACAGTAGCAGGATCGGTTCATATAGTGCTATCTGAGGGCCTTTTAGAGCCTCTCTCATTTCTCCCTGTCAATGAGAAAGATATCAGAAAAGCCCTTCTCATGACAGGAGTCTATTGGGGAGGACTATCGATGATATTCGCCCTCATTCCAGGGGTCTTAATGCTGGCATTTGGCCTCAAGATATGGGCTCTGATTCCTCTTGGCTTGATAGAGGCTTTCTCTATTCTTCTCCTTTCCTTCGGAATTGGGTACCTTGCCGGATCCCTTGGACCAAAGTACACAAGAAGCAGGATTTCCAGAATAATTCAAACAGTAATATGGCTTATATTTTTCGGATTTGGCGTCATGTTTCAGTTTGTTCCTCGGTTTGTTCCAAAAACTTCTAATATACCATATATCGAGCTGATTCCCCCTTTCTCGTTTGCAGGAGCATCGATCGGATCAAGAGAGGCCATGCTTTCCTCCCTAGTGTTCCTTCTTCTAAGCATTCTATTGTTCAGGGCTGGAGCAGAAAGGCTTTGGAGAGTTGCTTCATCCGGGATTTTCCTTCTACCTCAATTTCCTGCTGAAAGAAAGTGGTCAATCAGAGTTGGATCCATGCAACTGCTGAGAAAGGAATTGAGGCTCATGACGATGAACCCCAGAATTCTGGCATCGGCTTTTTACTCCATGATAATGGCACCTATTGTCTTCATAATACCCCTTATAACGGACTCAAAGCTGAATGTCGCACAGTTTATCCCTGCACTGAGCCTTTTTGCTGCGGGATTTGTGGGGTTGAGCGTCTACTACCTTTATGTAATTGAAGCTGAGGGTGCATTGTTGCTCTATCTCCTTCCCATAACAAGAGGATATCTTGCTAGGCAGAAGGCCATTGCCCTCTTCCTTCTCTCAATTCCTATTCTTCTCCTTATAGGGGTTNCATGNTATCTGATAGGAGGGATCTTTATGGCTTTTACATGTACTATTATATATGCTACAACTGCCCTTGGCTCCTCCATGATATTTTCCTCCTTTATTGTCACTTATCTTCCAAAGGAGCCATCCATATGGACTCAAGAGACATTAAAGGGGAAAATAACAGCGATATCCCTTGCCGGAATTATAGCAACAGGAGTTATTGCCCTCATCGCTGCAACTCCAGTAATCTCAATGGGAGAACGTGGTACAACTATGTCAGCAATAATTGCTATCTTGGAATCCGCAGCTCTCCTTCTTCTAGGTGTAATTTTATCGAAGAGGAGAGATATCCTCTAAATTATTGCATTGACAATATTCAATCCCTTCAGAGAAGATGAAGACCACTAAATGTTCATCTTTTGCATAATCTACGGAGGAGAGCCCCAAACTTGTTTCCCAGAGATACAAGTTCCTTAGTTGCTGAAATCATTTCATGCAGGTGATCCTCGGAAGTTCATCATATCATATTTCTGCGAGCTCAGGGAGCTGCTAGTTTTCTTGATAGATAGGCTTAGTATATGAGACAAAAACCGTTATCAGGTAGGTGGGAATGCTACCAAAATCCTGCTTCAGTCCCCTCTAGGAGGCTTATCTCCTCCAAAGAAAGCCTCCATCCCATTGCACCCCTGAACTCCTCCACTCTCTCTATCCTCTCGGTCTTGGGTATTGCTGTCACTCTTGGCCTCGATATCAAGTAGT
>JGI20130J15133_1002850_pt1 | contig 12446 bp, 8 predicted proteins | sample WasSprMetagenome_FD_15133 | JGI IMG/M metagenome (IMG submission 15133) | reverse complement strand
CTTACACTTATTATATAAAAAATTAAGAAAAATAAGATTAAGAAAAAGTTTAAATATACTCTACCAAAAAATGGAACATATAAAAATCTAATTCCTAATTTAATCATGAACCACCAGCTTACTAAAATAGAAAAGGCGAAGTATACTATTAATTTATCTCTAATTTTTAAGCCCTTAGAATTTCTTATCTTTAACACCCCTAATAAATCATCAACTAAACCAATTAAGCCTCCTAAAATTAAAAACCCTAATGGTAAGTAGGTTTCTCTTTTATTTAAAAAATTTATCCAATTTGCAAATTCTTTATCAAAAAAAGAGATTAATAATATAAGAAACAAAAAAATTAAAGGGGTTAGCCAAAATATTATTCCCCCCATTGTTGGGGTTCCTTCTTTCTTTTTATGCAAGCTTTGAAATACAGGTGATTCTTCTTTATCAATTAATTTTCCAAATTTTAATTTTAATAATAATTTCAAAATAATTGGAAATATTGCTAAAGATATCAGAAAACTTATTAATCCCAAAAAACAAATTTTTACAATATTTAAAAATACCTCATTCACCATAGTATTTTTTTAACTTCAATAATAAAAATTCTGCATCTTTAAGCCTATCTTTTGAATCAAGTAATCCTAAAAATACTATTGGAGAATTTTTAAATTTTATTAACATTATTAAACACTCACCAGCTTCATTGGTAAATCCAGTTTTTGATCCTAATATATATCTCCCATAGTATGGAATTAAATAATTTAAATTATAAATCCTCCTAAAATAAGAACCTCTAATGTCAAAATAAGGTAAAATTGAGAATTTAAAAATCTCTGGGTAATTTTTTAGAATATATTTCGAAAGGAGATATAAATCATTCAAACTCGATCTATTATTGTTATTAAGGCCAGAAGGATCTACTATGGTTGTCTCATTCATTCCTATTTCCTTTACTTTTTCATTCATTTTATTTACAAAGTTTTCAATGCCCATTTTATAAGCTAAAGCATAAACTGCTCTATTTGAAGAACCTACTAACATTGCTTTAATCAAGTCATCTCTTTTAAAAACCTCTCCTTCAACAAATCCGCCATTTTCTCCATTATAATTTAAAATTTCCTTACTTATAGTAAAAGAATCATTTTCTTTATAGTTTTCAAGGGCTATCACTGCAGATAATAATTTTGTTATAGATGCTATTGGTTTTATTTCTTTTGAATTTTTTTCAAAAAGCTCTTCGCCTTCTATCTCTTTTATTAATACATTTTTTGCACTTATTAAGCTTTTATCTATTTTTAAGCTTTTTATTTCTTTATAAATAGGGACTGATTCTTTTTGAGAATTTTGCAAATTAAAATTCAAAATATTTGCAGGCTGTGTTATATTTTTTAAAAGTTCGATTAATGTAAAAAATTCTAACATCTTAAAATATTTTAAAATATTTTTATGAGAAAAGTAAAAAACAGGTCATTGAAGGGGAAAAAATTGGAGAAAGAATTTTCTAATATACTTCAAAGACTCTTCGGTTCAGCAAGGACAGAAATAAAACCAAGGATAATAAATTTGCCAAAGGATTTTTGGGGAGTTTTTGATGGTTTAACATTTATTAAGTCTAAGAAAAAATTTATATTTTGGCAGATAAAGGGCAAAAAATTAACAAATAAAGAAAGATTAGAATTTTGGAGAAAGGCAAAAATTTTTGGAAATAAAAAAATTTTAATATTACTTATAGAAAAAACTGGCAAGGAATGGAAAATTTTTATAAATGAAAAAAAATATTACACTACCTTACAATCTCTCAAAGATTTAATTTAGAATTATTTTCTTTCTTTTGTCTGAACCTTCAATGATATAGCAGCACCTAATGCACCACCTATACTTTTTAGAATCTGCCTTACAGCATTAACAGTTTGTCCTTTTCTCCCTATAACAAGAGATAAAACTTCCCTAGGGCCATTGATTTCAACCAAAACGCCTCTTTCATCTATTTTAGCATCAATTTCTAGCTGCTTGACCTTTTCTTCATCAACCCATAAAGAAATAAGCTTCTTTATCCTTGATTTTATTTCCTCTAACTTCTCCGACATAAAAATAAAAACTTAATTATCGACCATTTCTGAATATACTTTTATATTTTAACATATTTAATCTATAATTGGATATCGGAAATTGCTACCTATAAATGGTTTTCTACCTAAAATTATATTTTCTTTTAAGCCTTTTAATGGATCTTCTTTACATTCTAAAGCTGATCTTGTAAGAACTCTTGCAACTTCTTGGAAAGAAGCAGCAGATAAAAAGCTGTATACATTTAAAGCAACTTTTGTTATCCCAGCCAATAATAAAACTCCTTTAGCAGGTTTTTTGCCTATTTCTTTTAATTTTCTATTCTTATAAAGGAAGATATCTTTTTCTATTACATCTCCATAAACAAAATCACTATCTCCAACTTCTTTTATTCTTACCAAAGAGAACATTTTCCTTATTATTATTTCTAAATGCTTATCATGAATATCTGCCCCTTGGAAATTATAAACCTTTTTAATCTCATTCAATATATATTTAAATGCTTCCATTTTCCCTAAATATTTATATATCTCTTTTGGATCTTTAGCACCAGTATTTAAAGCTTCACCCTTAAATACCCTATCACCTTTCTTCTTTAATAAAGTTAAAGATTTTGGAATGTGGATTGTGATTTTTTTCTTTCCTTTTATAATAACCTTCCAATATTTAGGCATCTCTTCAATATTTTCTATAACACCATTAATAGGAGATAAAATAGCTTCTAATTTAGGTTTTCTTGCCTCAAATAATTCATCAACCCTTGGAACACCTTGTGTAATATCTGCTGCACCGGCAACTCCACCAACATGGAAAGTTCTTAATGTTAATTGTGTAGCAGGCTCTCCTATTGATTGTGCAGCAACTATTCCAACTGCTTCTCCAATTTTTATAGGTTTATTATATGCTAAATCAAAACCATAACATTTCGCACAAACTCCAAATAAAGATTTGCAAGTGAATGGAGATCTAACTCTTAAAGATTCAACTCCTAATTCTTCTATTTTTTTAGCAATTTCTCTTGTTATATAATCTCCTTCCTTTACTATTATATTATTATTCCTATCTTTTACAGTTTCTAAAGATACCCTTGAGAAGATCTTATTAGCAAATGATTCATTAGTTTCTTCTGCTTCTTTTTTTGTTATAACTATTCCTTCTTTATCTCCGCAATCTTCTTCTACTATAACCACATCATGGGCTACATCAATCATTCTTCTTGTAAGATAACCTGCTTTTGAAGTCTTAAGCGCAGTATCAGAAGCACCTTTCCTTGCTCCATGTGCGCTTATAAAGTACTCTAAAGCAGTTAATCCTTCCTGATATGAGTGAATAATTGGCAATTCAATAGTTTCTCCCTTAGGGTTTTCTACCAAACCTTTCATACCAGACATTTGTAAAAGCTGAGTCATTGAACCTCTTGCTCCTGATTCTATCATTAATAAAGCAGGTTGGTCTTCTCTTAACATTTCTTTTACTTTATCAGAAACACTTTTAGTAACTTTCATCCAGTTTTCTATAATGAGCATTTTTGCTTCTTCATCGCTTAATAATTCTGATTCGTATGCTTCTCTAATCTCTTCATCCTTTTTCCTAGCTTCTTCAATAAGCCTTTCTTTTTCTTTTGGAACCTCAAGATCAGAAAAGCTCCAAGTTATACCTGAAATTGTAGCATATTCAAAACCTAAATCTTTGATTTTATCTAATATAATTGAAGTTATTTCATCTCCATATTTTACATAAACATCTTCGACAATTTTTGTCATTATTTTTTTATTTATCTTCTCATTAATAAATGGGTAATCTTTGGGAAATGCTTCGTTAAATATTATTCTTCCAACAGAAGTTTTAATATCTTTCTCATTTTTACAATTTTTAACAATAATTTCTGCTTGTAAATCTATAATTCCAAATTCATATAAAAGTTTTGCCTCTTTTTCGTCATAGACGATTTTACCTTCTCCTTTTCTACCTTTTCTGATTTGGGTTAGATAATAACAACCTAAAATAATATCTTTTGTTGGAACTGTTATAGCTTCCCCAGTAGCCGGTTTTAAATGGTTTTTACTTGCAGACATAATTTCTTTTGCTTCTCTTTGTGCTTCTTCGGATAATGGTAAAAATACTGCCATCTGGTCACCATCAAAATCAGCATTGAAAGCTGTACAAACTAATGGGTGCAACCTTATACACAAACCTTCTACTAATTTTGGTTTAAAGGCTTGGATACTTAATCTATGTAAGGTTGGGGCTCTATTTAAAAGAACGTATTTATCTTTTATTATACTTTCTAAAATTTCTATAACTTCTGGTTCTTCTGATTCTATAAGATAATTTGCTTGCTTTACTGTTGATGCTAATTCCCTTTTTAAAAGTTCATGAATAATAAATGGTTTAAATATTTCTAATGCTAATCTTTTTGGTAAACCACATTCGTCAATTTTCAATTCAGGTCCAACTGTTATAACTGCTCTTCCTGAATAATCAACTCTTTTTCCTAATAAATTTTGTCTAAATCTACCTCTTTTGCCCCTTAACATATCAGCAAGGGATTTTATAACCTTTCTCTGTCCTACAACTAATTTTTCTTTTTTCAAGGTATTATCTAATAAAGCATCTACTGCTTCTTGAAGCATCCTTTTTTCATTTCTTATTATTATTTCAGGAGCTCTTATTTCTAAAAGTTTTTTCAATCTATTATTTCTGTTTATTACCCTTCTATATAAATCGTTTAAGTCAGAAGATACAAATTTTCCTCCTTCTAATTGAACAATTGGCCTTAAATCAGGAGGAATAACAGGTAAAACTGTTAATATCATCCATTCAGGTCTTCTTTTGTTTTTTATAAATGCTTTAATAAATTTCAATTTTAATGATAGCTTTTTCTTTTCTATTCCTTTTGCTTTTCTAAGTTTTAAGCTAACCTCCTTTTCCATTTTTTCTAAATCCATTTCTTCCAAAAATCTTCTAATAGGATCAGCACCTATTCCTACTTCAAATATACCAGGGAATTTTCTTGAAAGCATATAATATTCAACATCTGATAAAACTCTTTTGGGTATAATACTATTTAATTCTTCTTTTAACTTTTTGAATGTTTGGCTTATTTCTCTTTTGGCTTCTTTGTCTTCTGCTTCTTTAATTTTCTCTTTGTATTCTTTTTCTAAATTTTTTAACAATTTTTCCTTTTCCTTTTCATCAACTTTTGTTATTATATAAGCTGAGTAATAAATAACTTTTTCTAATTGATATCTAGGTATATCAAGCATTAAAGAAAGTGGGTATGGGTAAACTTTTAAATACCATATATGACACATAGGTGCTGCTAAAAATATATGCCCCATCCTTTCTCTTCTAACTATTGATCGGGTTACTTCTACACCACATCTATCACAAACCAATCCGGCAAATTGTTGTCCTTTATATTTACCACAAGAGCATTCAAAATTTTTTACAGGACCAAAAATTACTTCTGAAAATAAACCTTCTCTATCAGGCTTTCCTGTTCTATAATTTATTGTCTCTGGCTTTGTAACTTCTCCTCTTGACCAATTTAAAATCTCTTCAGGAGATGCTAACTTTATAACTATTGATTTAATTTCTTCTTGTGATAATACTCTCATTTTTCTTCTTTTATAGGAGCAGCTTCTGGCTCCTTAATTAATTCTTCCTCTTTTTTCTCTTTTTCTTCTCTATATTTAATCTCTATTGAAAATCCTAAGCTTTGTAATTCCTTAACAAGAAGGTTAAACGATGATGGAATACTTGGTGTTTTAATTGGCTCTCCTTTTATTATGTTTGTATATGTTTTTCCTCTCCCAACAACATCATCAGATTTTATTGTAAGCATTTCTTGTAATGTATTAACAGCACTATATCCTTCTAAAGCCCAAACTTCCATTTCTCCAAACCTTTGCCCACCAAATTGTGCTCTTCCACCTAATGGTTGTTGGGTAATTAATGAATATGGTCCTATTGATCTTGCATGTGCTTTATCTTCTGCCATATGAATTAACTTCATTATATACATAATTCCAACTGCAACTTTATTTCTAAATGGCTCACCAGTTCTTCCATCATATAAAACTACCTTTCCATCTTCTGGTAATCCTGCTTTTTTTAATTCTTCTTTTATATCTTCAGCTGTTACACCTGAAACAGAAGGAACTATAGCCCTATATCCTAATTTATAAGCAGCATAACCTAAATGCATTTCAAATATTTGACCAAGATTCATTCTTGATACTACACCTAAAGAGCTTAAAACAATATCTACTGGTCTTCCATCTTCTAAAAATGGCATATCTTCTTCTGGTAAAATTATAGAAATAACTCCTTTATTACCATGTCTATTTGCTAATTTATCTCCTATTTGTAATTTTTTAAGTTTTGCAACTTCTACACAAACTCTTTTTAGCACTCCGGTTTCAGAAATCTCACCTTTTGCTCTATCTAAAATTTTTATTCTAGCAACCTTTCCCGATTTCCCTGGTTCTAAATATAAAGATGAGTCTTTTACTTCTTCTACTTTTTCTCCAAATATAGCTTTTAACAATTTTTCTTCTGGTGTTAGTTCTATCTCTTTTTTAGGAGTTATTTTACCAACCAATATATCTCCTGGTCTAACACTTGCTCCTATTCTTACTATACCTTCTTCATCTAAATTTCTTAATTTTGCCTCTGGAACTCCGGGTATATCATTTGTTAATTCTTCTCTTCCAAGTTTTGTATCCCTTACATCTATAGTAAATTCTTCTAAAGATACTGATGTAAATATATCTTCTTTCAAAACCCTTTCGGAAACAATAATAGAGTCTTCATATGTATACCCACGCCAATTCAAAAATGCTACTAAAAGATTTGCACCTAAAGCTAAAACGCCGTTTTTTGTGGCTGGTCCATCAGCTAATAGATCACCTTTCTTAAATTTATCTCCTGGCTTAACTACTGGTTTTTGGTTTATTACTGTAAAATCGTTAGTTTTCTGGTATTTCTTCAAAATATAAGTTTTCTTTTCTTTTTTATTTTTCTTTTTATATAAAACTGTTATATGCTCTCCATCAGCCTCTAAAACCTCTCCATCTTCCTCAGCATAAATTAGATAACCACTATCTCTTGCTACATATTCCTCTAATCCAGTACTTACAATAGGAATTTGAGGTTTTATTAAAGGAACAGCTTGTTTTTGCATATTTGATCCCATTTGAGCTCTATTAGCATCATCATTTGTTAAAAATGGAATAAGATTTGTACTAACAGAAAAAGGTTGAATAGGAGAGACATCTATAAAATCAATCTCATCTTTAGTCAAAATAGTTGGTTCTCCATATTTTCTACCTTCTACAAACTCATCTAAAATTTTTCCATTTTTATCTACTTTAATATTGCTACTACCAATTTTATATTTTTTCTCTTCATATGCATTTAAATAGACTATTTTATCTTTTAAGACTCTACCTTTTTCAACTTTATAATAAGGAGTTTGCAAAAATCCATATTCATCTATTTTACTATATAAAGCTTGATACAAAATAAGTCCTATATTTTGCCCTTCTGGAGTTTGAATAGGACAAATTTTTCCATAATGAGATTCATGGACATCTCTTACCTCTAATCCTGCTCTTTCTCTTGTTAATCCTCCTGGACCTGTAGCTGAAAGCCTTCTTTTATGCTCTAATTCTGATAAAATATTTATTTGTGTAGCTATTTGAGATAAAGGATAGACATTGAATAGCTCAGCAATTGTATTTATAAAAATCTTAGGATAAATTACTTGGGATGGATTTATTAATTCTTCTTTTTTAAAAGTTGAGATTTTATCTTTAACAAATTTAGCAAATCTTGCTAATCCTAATCTTGTTTGTGCTTTCAAAAATTCACCAATCCCCTTAACATGTCTATTCCATAAAGCATCTATATCGTCTGGTTTAGCATTTTTATCTTCTTGTAATCTTAAAATTTCTTTTACTATAGCAACAAGGTCTTCTTTCTCTATTAACAAAGATTCTGAATTTAAATTCAATCTTCTATTTATAATATATCTTCCTATCTCTCCTAAAGAGTATCTATCTACTCTTTTGAATGTGCTTTCAAAAAATTGTAAAGCATTATCAAATGTATTTGGTTCATAGCTTTTTAGTTTTGCATGAATTAAAAGTAATGCATCTTCAAAATCTTCGGTTTCATCTTTTTTTAATGTAGCTCTTAAAATATTTAAGTCTTTATCGTCTTCTTCAAACAGCTCTTCAATTTCCTTATTTGTTATTCCAAATGCCTTTAAAATAACAGTTCCAAGTACTTTTTTCTTTCTATCTATTTTAACGCTCAAAAGGTTATTAGGCTCTACTTGAAATTCTAACCAAGCTCCTCTTTCTGGAAGAATTTTTGCTCCAAATAATCTTTTTTCACCAAATAATTCCATATTAAAATAAACACCAGGCGCCCTAGTAATTTGATTAACAAAAATTCTCTCTATCCCATTTATAATAAAAGTCCCTCTTTCTGTCATATAAGGAATATCACCAAAATATATCTCTTGTTCTGATGATTGATTATTAGTAAGATTTGTAAGTCTTAATGTTACTCTAATTGGAATACTATATGTTAAACCTTTTCTAAAACATTCTTCTTCTGAAAATTTAGGATTTCCAATTTTTATATCAACAAAATCTAATCTAAATTCTTTTTCAGAATAATCAAAAATAGGGAAGGATTCTGAAAATGCCTTCCTTAATCCTTCATCCAAGAATTTTTTATAATTTTCTTTTTGAAAAGAAATAAGATTTCCTGGCTCTACAAGATTATATTTAGAAAAAATTTTTTTAGTAAAAAACATATTACCTCTTTGTAACTTGAGAGGTTTTAAAGAAAATTTATTTTTTTATTTAAATAATCATTAATTCTTTAATCATTATATTATATTAAAATTGATTTGTCAAGGCTTAAAAATGGTCGATTTTAAAGGTTTTTTATGGCTTTAAAAATTTTTCTAATAATTCTTTAGAGGAAGTATCATTAAACTTTTGTAAATATTCATCAATAAATTTTTGTGCCTTATCTTTTTGATTGTTTAACATATAAATCCTAATGGCTATTAAATATTGAAGTGGGTTATTAGGGTAAAGATGTCTTGCTATTGCTTCATTAATGCTTTCTAATGCTTCTTTTGTATATCCTAAATCTAAATATGTTATTCCTAAATAATAAAGAACCCTTGGTGACTCTTTGTATTTATTTCTAACATCTTTTAAAATCTCCAATGCTTTTTCTTTCTCTCCCATACCTTTTAAAAATTGGGCATATTGAATCTCTAAATCTGGGAATTTTGGATATAGAGTTACAAAATGATTAAATAATTGAATTGCTTCTTTATATTCACTTGAATAATCTAATCCCATTCTTCTTTTTGCATCAATTATCCTTGTAAGATGGGTTATTAAACTATTGAAAATTCTTGTATCATATGGGTCTTTTTTGTATGCTCTTTCAAATATTTCTAAAAATTTATAAATTTCATCACCTTTATGTATTTTTGAAATATTTTCCTCTAAATATCTTGATGCCATAATTGCAATTTCTGGTAAAAATTGTGTATTAAAGCTTGATAAATAATAAAACTTATCTAAACCTTCTGGATATGGTGCTGATAATCCTTTTATTACTTGATCAACAATGTAAAGATGAAAAATATTTAAAGCAAAAAAGATTAAAAATAATCCTATAGAGAAAGAAACTATAGGAAAAGCAATTAGAAAATCTAATTTTTGTTTATTTTCTTTCATTGGGGTTGACAATAAACTTAGACCAAAAAAGAATGGTAAATAACTTGCCTGAACATCAAATAAAACAAAATTTTGCAAAATATAAGATGTAAATAATCCTAATAATGCTGATTTATAAAATCTATCATCTTCGTTTTTGAAAATAGAATAGACTATTGAAATGAAAAATATAAGCCATAATATTGCTCCTAAAATTCCTGTTGTTACTAAGATTTCAATATATTTATTATGTGGTCTATCAAAAATAGCTTCTTCATAATTAAATAAATCTGGATTGAAAAACTTGAAAAATACTACAGGAGAATTTTCCAATCCATATCCTATTAAGGGTTTTGCTTTAAATCCATTCCAAAATATATGCCAAGCTATCCAACGAGCCATATAACTTCTAGGATCTTTTATTGTTTCTGCTATTCTTTTGATTCCTATAATTTTTAAAGCATAATCTGTTTTTAGAAATTGATAAAAAGCAAAAGAAAATATTAATAAAGCTATAATTACTGAAATTTTTATAGATAATTTTGTTTTTGAAGAGAGAAAATAATAGATTAATGAAACACAAATAGCACCAAATAATGCTAAGATAGCTCCTCTTGATTGAGAAATCAATATTGCAGCTAAGTTTAAAATTATTGAAACATAAATTATATAATGAACGAATTTCTCTTTAATATATTTTAAAAAGTAGATAGAAAGAAAGATCATTAAAATTCCGAAAAATCCTATATATGTTGCATTACCAAGGGTTGCATTTGGCCTTATTTCTCCTTTTAACCCTTGAGATATCTCTATTATTGAAATAATATATGAAGTTATTAAGAATGAATAAAATATTGATTTTTTAAAATTTGGATCAATTTTTAAATAAATATACAAAACCCAAAACCATAACAGAAAATGAAATAATCCCCAAACACCCTCCATCCTTTCAGCATTACCCCAAAAAGATATATAAGGCCTTATTGAAAAAATATTAATCAATGTTATTCCTAAAAATAATAAAATAGAAGAATAAAATAGATAGTCGTTTTTCTTTGGAACATATTGTTTATTAGATACTAAAAATATTATTAATAAAAGTGCTGATAATTGAATTAATGCTCTAAAAAATATTGCTTTACCAGTTATATATGGAAAGAGTAAATTAAAATTACAAAAATATCCAGGGCAAACTAAAATTAATGATAAAGGAATCAAAAAAAGAAAAATTTTTATAAACAATAAACTTATTTTTTCTCCCTCGCTCATTATTTAATTATAACTCTATATAATCGTTTTTTATAAAGTTTACCCACCAATTTTTATATTCTTCCTCTTTTGCTATGTGAAATTCAAATGGTGATCGAAAACCTATCTCCTTTCTAATCTCATAAATTAACCTTAATTTTTCTTGATCATTCTTTATCTTTGAAGAAATTACTAAAATATCTATATCGCTTTCTGGTCCAAAGCCTCCTTTAACGTAAGATCCAAAAACTAAAACTCTTGCATCTTCTAATTTTTCAACAAAAAATTTTTTTATTCTTCTAAAATACTCATCAATATTATTCAAATATTCGTCTCTAATTTTTTTCCTTTCTATCAAAAGATCAATATATCTCATAAATTTAAAATTTTCTTTAATTCTTCTAAGAATTCAAACATTTTATCTATTTGATTTTTTGTAAAATTTACCTCTAAATATCTAGCCTCGATATATGCAACCTCTAAATCATTAATTGTCTCTTCAAAATTTTTAATCAAATCATCAATTTCTTTTTCCTTATTTGAAGCCTTTTTATAATCTTCTAATAAAGTAAAGATATTATGAGTTTTTTCAAAATCTCCTAAAATTTTCCATATCGAATATTTCAAAAAAAGTTGAACTGCTTGCTCTAAATTAAATGCACATAAATCAAAATATTCTTTTTTATAAAGCTCTTTTGCGGTTTCCAAAAACCTTTCTCCTCTAATCTTTAAAATTTCGCTCATTATTTAAATTATAAATTATTTTTAGGGAAACTCAAAAGCCCCGGCAATGCCGGGGCTTTTGAGTATAAGATGTCAACAAATCCTTAGTCGCTCCAAGCTGTTTCAAAATCTCTAGAAACATAGGTTGAGGTAACTGAGCTTGCCCAATTGTCGCTATTTCCTGGTGTCCAAGTAATAGAATTGACTCTTACTCTTGCTTGAGAACCTATAGGTACTTCTTCTTGAGCAGTAAGCTCAAAGTAGTAAGTGTCACCAAGATTTAATACATAATAACCATCAGTTTGATTTACAGGTTTATTAGCGCTGTCTCTTACAGAAGCAATAGTATAGCTAACATTGCTTGTTGCACCAGTCAAGAACTCCCATTGAAGAGCAAATGGTGTAGAGCTTGAAATTCTTACTTGGCCACCAGCATGGACATCTGATGGAAGTGTTACACCAATTTTACCACTGAAGTACAATGTTGTGGTAGTGGCATTACTAGGTACATTTTTCTCTTTAGTTACCTTTGCATTTTGGAATACAAATGTTGGAGCAACGGCAAAGAGGTGAACAACTTCACTTGTTGCTGAACCAGACCAATTTTTTACAGCACCAAGACTATTTTCAGCTTTTACTGTGTTCAAGGTAACAGTCATA
>JGI20130J15133_1002848_pt1 | contig 12454 bp, 14 predicted proteins | sample WasSprMetagenome_FD_15133 | JGI IMG/M metagenome (IMG submission 15133) | reverse complement strand
AAACTGAAGCCCCTCCTTTGTCACCGGGGGCTCTTCCATAATACCCACATAACCCCTTCAAAATTCCGCCATCTTGCCTCAAAGTTGCATTCGCCCACGCAAAACCGTTCGTTGAATCGGGCTTTAGCACCGAACACCCTGCAATGATGTCAAGGACATTCTCCTTAGGCTTTCGCCTTAAGAAAGTGTCCATCGCTCAACGCTCAATATGTTAGCACTTTTAAGACATAAACGCTTTCCCTCAAATCTATCTTCTTCCGCACCTTCTCCCAATATGCCCGAAAGTTCTCCGCCGCGCTCTTCTTTGAATCTATCTCCTCTATCGGCATCCCAAGAAGACGAAAGAGCATCTCTGAAGCTGTTCCTTTCACCTCCCTCGCCCCTGCGTCCTTCGGGTTCTGCTTCAACACCTTCTCCGCCTCATCCAAAATCCGAATTAACGCCTCTATCGCCTCCTCATCTGCTACCCTCGCTAAGCTCATTACTGCTGTTCTCCGAATAAACTTATACTCTTCCCTATCCCTGGCAATCTGTTCAAGGATGGGGATAACCGCCACATGCCCGATCTCGTCCCCTAAAGCAAAAATGGCTTCCTCTCGTGTCAGCGACGGTTTCCCTCTTTCTTTCGGTGACAAAGCCTTAACGAGAAGTTCTGCCATCCGTTGGGCTTCCTCGGGGATTAGAGGACGCCTGGCGGGCTTGACCAATGTTGCTATGTGTTCTTCAAGAGGCTTTTGCTTATCCTCCTCTGCCCATCCGAAGGCAAACAGACATAAGACGACCAAACCCACTATCATCCATGTCTCTTTGGCTTCCTTCATCGCCTCTTCCCTCCTTTTCGTTACTTACGGTCGCAATATCGAGCGAATTATGTGAATATCATTAGACAAAAATCCTAAAGGTGTCAGAGACAATAAGGTTTTTTCTTAAGTAACAATTGTATCGTTGTGAAATTGAAAACTATTCACTTTCACCCAATTACTTCCTCTAACTTAACTATTTTATCTCCACTATTCCAATAATATCGGAATTAACTTGAATTTGTTACCTTTTACATATTTACTCCACTTTTAACAAATTTTTATTAAAAAATTCCTTAAGCCAAATTTTGCTTAAATTATGCCAATATGGTCTAAATTCTCTATTTTGAGTAATTATTTTTATTTGATGATTTATTATATCCCACCAAAATAATCGTTTTTCTCCTCTATATTCTTGGCACAAAACTTTTTGACCATCTTGACTTATCCATATAAAATTGAAATCTCTGAAACCTTTAGCCCTTAACTGACGAATATCCAATTGACTCCGCCATATTTCTTTTTCTGGCGAGAAGTGAACCAAGTAAAATTCCAAATTATCCCATCTTCCTGTCCATTTAGTTGTAATAGCTGCAATAATTTCTCTGTCACCTCCTTTCAATAGGCGCACCAAATCCCAGTCTCTTCCTAACCATTGACTTAACCATTCCCTTGCTGGATCCATTAGGACTCTTGTCCCTTGTTCATTAACAATAGCTAATACTGGCACTACTGTTGGGGCATAGCTTGTAAAAGGTCTATCCGCATACGTCACCACCCATATTCGCTTGTGATCAGGTGCGCAGTAAAGAAGATGAGCATTATTTCCCCATATACCAAATCTTTGCCCTACATTTACAATCCATTCCTGGATTTTGGTTTCCTTAGAAACGGAATACCATACAATACGAGTTGAGATGTAATCAGGAGGTAGAGGATAGGTTAATAGTATCGTATCATCACCACATGCATAAATCACATCAACAGCACCCATAGGAATATTTAAATTGACATCACGATTAGTTTGGGGATCAAATAGAAGACTTTGGCCTTTATCGCTTTAGAATGAATGTAATCAGGTTCTAATTCATAGGAAAAACTAATGCCATCATAAGCAATATAGGCTAACTTTCGTCCAACCCAAGTTAAAGCAGTTGGATAACGGTTTTTCTTTCGTGTTGTGTAAATGATTTCTCCTGTGTTTAAGTTCCATACCACTAAAAAGACTTCGTCGAAATGTCTACCTAAACCTGCCCCATACTGTTCATGTGAGTCCATTGCATCTAAGATAAGATCTTTTTCCTCTATCCCCAACTGTTCTGCTACCTTTTTCATCACATCCAAAGTTTGAGTCAATTTCTCAGAACTATTGCTCACAAAAGTGTTAACAGCAAGAATCACTGTTAAACTCAGAACACTTGTCATTTGGTGCAGTGACTTACTCATTATTTCCTTCCCTCCTCAGCGAGAGAATTTTAATGCACATGTCCAGGAAAAGCACATTGAATAAGTCCTGTTGCCCATGAATTGACAATGGTAGGCACCCTTCTTGGTGGTCTTAGTGATGAATAACCTTGTTCCCACCCATTGCCAATTCTTGGGGCACACCTATAAAGGAATTGTGTGCTGCCTCCACCATCTAACATCATCGCTCCTTAAATTGCCACCCTGGTTCTCCAATTATTTTGCATACCATCTCCATTAATATCTATACGCTCACAGACGATGAGAAAGAAATTCCTTCGATCCCATGCAATCAAGGTCCTGGCATTTCTGAGTGTGCCGTGAGGCCAATTATCCTGATTAGCAAGAGTTTCTATGTTTCCTGCCCTAATTAAACAACCAATACCTGTCAAACCATACGGATAATTTCTAACACCATGCGGGATAGTATAGTAACCTGTCCCTGTTGCGACCATTCTTTCAATTAGAAAATCTGCACCTTGTAGGCGCATGCCATAACCCCAACGGTGGCGATCAATATCATTACCAGTCCAACCACTACCTATGCCCACATGCCCAACTAAGGCTCGAGTTTGTAGGTCAAAAAGACCTCCATTAACTCCCGCCCTTATAAAACCAGACCCATCAGGTGTAGCACCCCGCACAAAGTCCGTTACAGGGATACCAGAAGCAATGTAAAAAGTTTCTTTATTAACGATGGAGAGATTACACCATGCTCCATACCAATGTGTATTTTCGTAGATTCCGTGAATGTAAATGATAGGTAACCAAGTAACTCTTTGATTCCTCTCCAACGATGGTTTAACTTAATGGTCTTTGTAAAAGTGGGCATTATTGTCTCATGCCCGCAAAACAAACTTGCATGTCCCTGCCTTCTGCCTCAATGATTCTGAAACCGAACCAATATCCCAACACTAAATCCCTTCTATCATTAGGCACTAATCCATACTCACATATCCTTACTGTTGACGCCATCGGTCTATGTCTATAACAAAAACGCCTTCCCAAGAGGCAACGAATAACTTGTTCCCTATCACTGCTACAGAGTTACACTCTCCTTTTTGTGTCAACCCTAATATCCGCACGATTTTCTTTTGTGCCAAATCTATCGCCGCTACTCCCCCATGAGCTTTTTTCCCAGGTTCATTAAACAAATCCACCGGGGTGTCCGGGATGTCTATATAACTTCCTATCGCTAATGCTGCATACATCTCTGATTTATCCTCAGAAAAGGCTAATGCCGTTCTAACACCAGCGTCGTATTTTGTGTCCAATTCTTCATTGATTTTTCTCCCCCATTCCTCAACTTTATCCTCTTCTGTGTTGATAACGATAAGTTCCCCCGTGCAAGCAGCAAACAAATACTTTCCATCCTTACTAAATCCAGAGAAAAATAGAGCCCAATAATCACCTGTGACTTCAAATTCTTTAATCCATTCTAATTTCGTCGTGTCCAAGACCCTCACTGAGTTTGGAAGGCTTTCTACATACAACTTGTGTCCAGAAGGATGCAAAGCAAAGAAGGCAAAAGGACGGTGCTCAATATAACCTTTGACCTCCCTTTTCTCAATGTCCAAAAGGTAGATGCCCAAATAACCTACCTCTTCCAAGGTAGCTTTGGTTGGTTGAGAAGGGGGTTTAACGGCATAGGCGATTTTCCTTTGAGGGTCTATTTCCCAAGCCCAAAAACCCATTTCCGCCAACCATGCATCAGGAAGACGATAATGACGCGCTATCACCGCCTGTGGATATATAGGCTGCTTGACTTCTATCGTCTCTATCACTCGTTCTGTAACAGGGTCTATTCGGTAAAAAATGAGAGAAACATCATCAGGTGAATATAGAGCAAATAACTTCCCACCATAATCGTAAACATCCCAATGAGTGAATAAAAATGGTAATCCACTTACTTTGCGAACAAAAGGTGTTTGGAAGGAACGAATGGCACTTTCCACTATCCAAGTAACCATCGCTAAAGTCACGACCAGCATGGTAACAAGAATTTTCCGATATGCCATACATCATCCCTCCTACCAAGGGTTGTCTATTACAGGATTTGTTGAATCAAGGAAAATTTCACCTTTCAAAGTTGCCCTCACATTGACTTGCCAGTATCTGTTTTTGGTGTAGACGATAGCGGGTCTTGGTTCTTTCTTGTTAGCATTAGCTGCCAACCAAGCATCTAAGACCCGATCTCCTGTGCGGTTTCTTGGTGTTTGACGAAGTAAGAAGAAGACAAAACTTTGAATCTTTCGCTTTGACTCGCCTTTGTTGTCTGCGGGAGCAGAAAAAGGGGCAATACCCCAACGATAAATTACAGCATATCCTGCTAACCCCTTTAGCAAATTTTTTCTTCAAGGTAGCATTCCCCCAAGCGAAGCCGTTAATGTTATCAGGATGTAAGACACCGCACCCGCCGATTATGAAATAATCCAAATCTTCATTCCAGTTAGCGGCAGGGTTTACATCATTGACGGTGAATTTGCTGGCACAACCATTGGAACCCCACCGCTCTAAACCCCCATCACGCCTATGTCCGTGCCCACTGTAATAAAGTGTGTCTGCCTGATTTTTCACGGGCAACCATTCCCGTCCACACTCAACAGTGATGTGAGGAGCTTGAGAAATTGCTTCCGCCACGATTTTCTCCACCCCTGCCGCTTTAATGAACCGAAGTAAGGTTGGCAGTGTAGGTTCAATGTCTCTCCATTCTCCCACATCAAATCTTGCCCTTCCCCGCAATTCGTGAGTGACCAACTTGTTCTCCAGTGCTTGTGAGTCGTCATAGTTGGATTTGCTCTTGTCTCGGGCATGGTCGTAAGTCGTTAATTCGTTGATCCCTTCATCTTTTTGAGAGACCCGAATGTAACGATCATCTATGCTAAGTTGGTCGTGGAACGAGATTTCTTGTCCATATGGTTTTCGAAAGTGGTATTGATTGCTGCGGTAAGGGCAAGGGGCTGAGTAAGATAGCCACACTCTAATTCCCTTTTGGTCGCTTTTAGTCGTCCTCAACCAGATCGGTATTTTCGCATCGGGAGGTGGCGGTGTATCCGTTTCCACATGAGCCATCAAGTAAATGGTATTGTCAGGGGGTTGTTGTCGGAGGATAGTAAATTCGTGCTCTAAAGGATTGGTGGCAGCTTGTTCGCCTGTTCGCCCTGCTGAAGACAGATCCGTTGCCCAATCCCAACGAAGTTTTGAATTATAAGGGTGACCGTTCCACTCTTTGTGGCATTCGTAGTCCCGAAGGTAAAACCCGATTTCCTTAACTTTGCCTTTCCAAATAAGGACATCACCGTTTACCTCCAAAGCTGGTTTAACTTCGTGGTCTTTATAGCTGTCACTATAGTCGTCATAAAAGTGCAAGACGAACCTGTATGTCCCAACTTTCTCCATCACTTTGACTGGAATGATGACTCCATGCCTCTCGCCACTTGGANTCGCTGTCAATCCTTTGCACCCTTCATGCTCAACACATCGAAGCGCAGAAACTTCCCACCTCAAAACCATATCCAANTCAGGATCATAAAGCCATATCTCACCACGGCTTGAGTTGCAATAAACACGATTAGAAATGGCTTGATCTCCATGCCCTTTGCCAGTATATCTTCACTCTCCCTCTGTTATTTCGCCACCACTCAAATATTTCCTTAGCTACTCCCTCAGCTACTTCATCTTCCCTCATCCTTTCCTTCGCTTCCTTCACTTCTTCTCAACCCACTCATACTTTCCCATATCTATCAAATCTCCAATTGTCTCCCAACCGTCTGTTCCAACACCTAATGCATATTCCTTCGGTAGTTGTTCCCCAAACAGTATCATAATCCTCCCCAAACTTGTTCCCCTCACCAATGGATTTGGATGCCTTAGGAAACGAATCAAAACATCTATTGCCTCCTCATCCTCAAGGCGACTGATCGTTATGACACTCGGGATAGAAAGCATTTGTTCTTCCCATCCTTCCCTCTCAAGCCATTTGAGAAACTCCTTTTTGCTCTTCGGGAACGGAATTTCCCACCTTTCCCTATTCGCTTCCCACCACTTAAGGCACTCTTGAGGTGACATGTTCAAATTCACTTCCCCATCCGTCAGGTATGAAAGAGCTTTCATGATTTCCTGTCTTATGCTTTCATCTTGCTCACTTTGCAATTTCTCAAGCCACAAAGGGATGGCAGCAATACCAATGTCCAAAAGCTTTTGATACATCGCTTTAGTCTTCTGGGCATCGCCTTGCTTTCTGGCTACCAACCATTTGCTGTAACGATCGCTAAACCACTGAGGTGTCCGCTTCTCACCCTCAAGCCACCAAAGGAGCCATTCCTTCCCAGGTTGCCAATTGCGTAACTCAGTTAATATTTCTGGAAACTCTTCAAAGGTGATCTGCACATCTTTCCCAGGTATCACTATAGGATCCCTAATGACCTGTTCGTGAATATGGATTTTGCAAATCTTTTCCACAGCGGGAACCAGCTCAACATCACTGACAGCAAAGATATAAGGCACAACTTGAGCTCCTAATTTTATAATAGCATGGAAGTTTTGATGAGCATATATTTTACTTACATATGGCGCAATACGAGAACTGAACCCAATTTCTGGATCAGTTATAAGTTGTATACGGTATCGAGTCCACTCAGTATAGTAACGAATGAACTTCTCACGCAAATTTTCTTGAGTTTCATTACATACAACTAAGGTAAACATAGTGGTGATAGTGATAAAAATTAATGCTATAGTGATTAATTGAAATCTCATCACAATCCCTCCTTACCTTATTTGTAAAAATGTGTAGGTGTGCCGTAGCAACTGAGCTGGTTCCAAATATGTTCTATTCTTTCCATCCTACCACATTTGCTTTCATACATGATCCATTTCCCTGCTCCACATGGACAATACTTTCGCCTTGCAGCATGATAGCCATTGTGATAATATATTGCTTCTGCATTTTTTGCTTTCTGCTCATCGTTCCATGTTGTGATCTGAGTCCAACCTTTTTTTTATTCTGTAAAAAGTATCCATTTCTTTTATTTCCAATTTCCTGTCTCCATTTCCATACTTTTCGTCAATGATCACGACATTAGGAGGATAAATCACGTTTTCTCGTCTAATATCTTCATACCAGATGTTTGTTTCATCAACTGAGTAAGCAATGCAGTTATATTGTAATGTGATGCGATTGTCAGTAATGCTGAACTCACAATCCTTTACACCTAACCCTTTTATGCGTGCTCTTTGGTCTGGGTCAGGATAATATTCTACTAATTTTCCTTGCCAATCATAAACTGGTAACTGACATAGCTCTGTTCTTGGCTGCACACCACAGTCTGCTGCAATGAATGTATACTTCACTCTATCCGAACCAACCACTTTCCACTCCCCTCCTTCTTGCTTCTTGTATTCCACTTCTAACCAACATTTGCTATCGTATTCCATTCCTTCAATCCACAAATTCTCTTTAATCTGACTGAATTCTTGGCGTTGAACTGGGTCTGATAAATCCCATCCCTTCTCTTGAACAGTAACCAACACATCATTCCCTGCTCCTTTCTCTGGGCTCTTCCATACCCTCATATGTCGGCTACCTGAAATAAGTTTAACTCTTAACACAACTTTCCCTTCATTAGGCAACCTCCCAAATTGCCTTCCAAAGAATATCTTTGCCCTCTTCAAATCATCCTCTCCAATAACAGGATTATGTTTCTCATTTGCGATGTAATCTCCACCTGGATGCTTTGGCGCTCCATCACTGTTATCGCTATCGTTGTCATTATCCAAATTGAAGTGAACGAAAGCTCCAGGATTCTCTTCTTCGTCCTCTAAGATAGGTGACTTGAATAAATCTGAAGCAACAAGATTGATAGTTGTTAGAACTTCAACTGCATTCACTTCCAAAGATGCCTTAGGTTTATGGTCTTTATAGCTATCAGCATAATCGTCGTAAAAGTGCAAAATGAACCTATATGGCTCTGCTTTCACCATTAAGTAGATGCAATAGGGTTCAAATACCCTATCAAAGCCTGACTTTTAACAGTATCATTAAGGTTCGGGAATACAATTTGCTACTGTCATATGAATTATCTCTTCATTATCTGGAAATTCAAAATCTATTCCATCTGCAAGAATCCATTTCAATTTCCTTCTGGGAGCATTCCAATATACTGCATATCTATGAGGTGCGTAAGAAATAATAAAATATCTCACAACTTTGTTTGATACAAATTTACTTTCAAAACAGAAAGTTATTTTATTGCCTTGAACTTTCGCAGAAATTAATGGACCGATCCATCTTGAATGCTTCCCCGGATAAGGTAAATAGCGGGAGAAGATGCCACCTTGCAATGCCCCAAAACGAGATGGGGCGGGAGAATTATAGGGAGAAGGACCAATCCCGCATGTTATACCTAAATCACTTTCAGGTTGTCCTGGGTATACCGGTTCAAGATATTCTGGGTATACCGGACGAGGACGAGAAAAATGCACACTAAAAAGAATTTTATCTTTTGTCTTTATTGGAATAATTGAATGTGTTTCTACTTCAATTCCACATATCTTATCTGTGATTTTCAATAAACTAAATTTCTTAATCCTAACATATTTGGGTAAAATGATCCTTGTTTCCCTACCCGAATTTATATCAGTAACCCATATTTTCTTCTCTTTATAATCTCTTTCATATTGCACGAGGACTTTAGTAGTTTGACATTTAGTATTCATTATAATCAAAAATATTAGCATAATAATCAAAAACTTATATTTCGAAAATATAGTTAGTTGCTGCATTCTATGATCACCTCATCCAGCCACGATAATCTTCAGGAACACCTCGGTGTATACGGCTCTTGTTTCCATATCCATCATCAAAATATACTTTCAAGATATTTATAAGGGTCGTAAATAAAATGCTGTAAACGCTCACCAGGGTCTCTTTGAGGCTGATAGCCATCTATGTTTGGATCTGCATCTATGCGGCGCCAATCATCGTAACTCGTCCAATGAACATACCATCGCCCCTCTACTTTCTGTATCCATCCACTATTGACTCCACAAGAATATGGACATTGACCAATCTGATGTTGTATTTCTGATCTATTCAATAATCCATTACCATTGTGATCTATACCTATTGCTACATAATAATAACTACCTTGATTTCTAAAAGTTCTTGTCCGTGAATTCCATATTCCTTTTTTAATACCAAAAACACCTATAACATAATTTGTCCCGGGCAACTTTATATCACCGGGATAGTCCCAATCATCTACCTTATCTCCGTTAATATCTGATACCAAAGGCAGTGTATTGGGGCGTGGTGGGCATGGATGTCCTCCAAGATCTATTATCAGAATTTCGCCAGGTTGAGAGAGTGCTCTTCTAAGTAGAATCTCAGGGACAGAAGAAATAACATCCTCAATTTGGTAAATAACATTTATTGTTTGCCCAAAGTAAAGTAATGGCTTGTTTATGTGATTTTTTGTGATATTTTCTGCGTTATCAATAAAATGAAGTAAGAAATAATATTGTCCTACTCCAAAAGCACTTTCAGGCACACGAACAACCAAAGCATGTTGTCTACCTTGATAGCTTGCGGTTAAACCATCTGATGAGTCATGGTCTATACAGAACAACTCTGAGATATTCCAACTTTGAACACTTGTCAAGGTGGAACTGTCATAAAGATAAAGGATTCCTTGTGAAGCATCTCGCCCACCAACCAAAGAATATCGCACCAAATAAAAATGTTCCCCTGTTTCCTCGTTTACTCCTAAATCTTCTACAGACATTGAATTTATCGTTAACACTTGACTCCTCACCACATCCCTGTCGTAAGGAATGAACTCAACTTCAACATCAAATGTGTATAAGCCTGAAGGTGCAATTAAACCACAAGGTGCAATGTTACCTCCATCACCATCATAACCTTCACCACATTGAGAAACTTCATCTTCATAAACCAAACCTTCATCGCCTCCTTGAAAATTCCCATAGCAAAATTGAGTTTGGTCTTCACTGTAGTCATAGCCTACCTCACCAAGGAAAAGTTTGTTTTATCTCTTGCTTACCTTTATCGCCTCGCGCAGTGGGAGGGCAAGTTTTGGCAGTTCGGTTGTGTCATCGAGCCTCAAGCCGTCCTCAAGCGCGCATAGTTCGTAAAAAGCATCGGCTGGATTTGGGCGTCCGACTGGTGGATAGATGAGGAATGGCATCAGACCGCTTTCGTGCTTGCCCGTTTGACAAAGCGTCTTGTGTGTGCATACGACAAGCAAACTGATTTCTCCTAACCTCTCCCATTCATGCCAAAGTGGACGGACGAAGCGCTCATCAAACTCCTGAAGCACATACGATTTGAGTTCATGGTCCATAGCGTGCCCTGCCAAGTCGGCTTCACGGATATGCACTATGAGCACATCCGTTTGCGAAAGCAGTTTCAAAACATAGCCCAACAGCTTTTCAAAGCGTTCGCCGATGCCTTCTGACCAATTGCGCATTGAATACCAACTTGGACAGTGAACGAATATCCCAGCAGCTTTGCATGCGCCCATCATGGGGATGTGTGTTGTGATTGCATCCACAAAGAGCATCCCGAAGGCGACTTGTGCAGATGGGAGCGAGAGAGTATGAGCTGGATCGTGCGGTAGGAGGAGGTTGATTGGCATTTTACCTTCGTCTTGTCTTCGCTTGTTAAGCTCAAGCGAATCAAGGAGCTCAAGGACATCGTAAATGAGCGAGTGGAGTTGCCAGTCTTTTTCACCTACTGGCAATGCTTCGACGAGCTTCTTAGAGTGGACATCTTCTGGTGATGGGCAGTAAAGGGATGAACTTCCATCGTGCCATATGAGGAGGTGCTGAAGCTTTGTTGCCTTCATTAGTTCAAACTGGCGTGGTGATAGCCTGAGCGAGATCTCGCCTATCACTTCATCGATCTCTTCGTCTTCAACATCATCGCCTGAGAGCTTGAAAACACTTTCTCCATCGGTGCTCATCAAAGTTGCGCACATAGCCACATTGCTCACATCCAAATGGACATCGAGGGCGCTTGCGAGCCATGCGCCACGACGGGTGTATGCGACAAACGGCTCATAGCCGATTATGCTTAGCAAAGCGTTCTCTGGTTGGACTGGCGCTCCATCTGGTATTGTCGGCGCCACACCAACTGTTGAGCGCATAGCTATCAGATCAAGAGTTGGGAGCGATGCAGCTTCAAGTGGTGTTTTCCCATCGAGGGCATCTATAGGCTCATCTGCAGCGCCATCAAGGAGCAAGATGAGCCACTTATCCATGCCGCATCCTCACTCCCGATGAGGCAAGTCAACTAAAGCCTTCAGGTCATCTCAGGTTAAACACAACCTCCTGTAGGCTTCAATGTAGCGTTGCCTTGTTTTCTCAACGACATCTTGTGGCAGTTGGGGGGCTGGTGGCTTCTTGTCCCAACCGATGCTCTCAAGGTAATCTCGCACGAATTGTTTATCAAAGCTTTCCTGTTGCCTCCCCGCACAGTAGCTTTCGGCATCCCAAAAGCGAGAAGAGTCAGGCGTCAGCAGTTCATCGATGAGAATTAGCTCACCATCAACCAAGCCAAACTCAAACTTCGTATCGGCGATGATTATGCCCTTCTCCTCAGCGTAGGCAGATGCGAAAGTGTAAATTTGGAGGCTTATTTCTCTCACCCTCTCAGCGAGTTCCCTACCGATCATTTCCACAACCTTTTCAAAAGTGATGTTCTCGTCATGCCCTACGAGGGCTTTAGTTGCTGGAGTGAATATCGGTTCATCGAGCTTTTGGCATAGCTTCAAACCGCTTGGCAACTTTATCCCGCATACTTCGCCTGTTGCAAGATATTCCTTCCAAGCCGAGCCAGCGATATAACCACGAACGACGCACTCAATCGGTAGTGGCTTTGCGAGCTTCACAAGCATTGAGCGTCCCTCAAGTAATTCGCGCTCCGACTGCAACTCGCTCGGAAATTCATCAACGCACGCTGTGATGAGGTGGTTAGGGATGATATGCTTTGTGCGCTCAAACCAGAAGACGGATAGCTGTGTCAGTATTCGCCCTTTGTCTGGTATCGGTGTTGGGAGCACAACATCAAAAGCTGAGATCCTGTCGGTAGCAATAAACAACAGTTGATCACCGACGCGATATATGTCCCTGACCTTACCGCGTTTTACGAGTGGCACAGAGCTCAAGTT
>JGI20130J15133_1002837_pt1 | contig 12473 bp, 15 predicted proteins | sample WasSprMetagenome_FD_15133 | JGI IMG/M metagenome (IMG submission 15133) | reverse complement strand
ATGTCCCATCAGGCCTACCCCAGTAATTACTGCTTTGTGGCCTAATTCTCCCTGTCTAGATTCTTCTTATGTTTGTCTTTTCAGTGCGGGGGGTGGGATTTGAACCCACGAACCCCTACGGGACAGGAGCCTCAGTCCTGCGCCTTTGACCAGGCTTGGCGACCCCCGCTTAACTTTTTTCTTCTGTCCCCGTTTTCAAGATTTTTCTGCTCTATACTTAAATGTTATCTTTGTTGGGTGTAATAATAGGGTTTATGGCACGTAGGGCCATTATTTGGCTTGCAATAGCCATAGTAGTTGTCTTCTTAGCGTTCTTCGGCATGTGGCTTGATTTTAACGAGTCGCAGCACGCAATAATTAATTGGCTCACGAGTGATCAGGAGTTAAAGGAGGGATTCTTGTGGATTGCCGAGAACACGGCCAGCGATGCGAGGGTGCTGACTTGGTGGGACTATGCTGAAGGAGTGGTCGAGATCGGTCATAGAGACGTGATTATCCGAGAGGCGTCTAGAGAGATCAAGTGGACAATAGCGGGGATGCGTAAGTATCCCTGGAGCTGGATTGCATATGAGCTGTGGTATCCATTTGAGTCCGATGAGAAGGTCAGAGACGTTGGGAGATTCTTCATAGCTGAGAATAAATCAGCGGCCATAGACATTGCTAGGAAATACGGCGCCGACTATGTCCTCGTAGTCTATCCAGACGACGTGATGAAGTTCTACGCAATAGTTATGGCTACCGGCAAACAGCCAAGCGAGTACCTCGGAGAGACAGAGGCAAAGACGAGGGAAGAGATGGTCAAGGTGGTGGAGCAGCGGGCCATAATTAAGAAGGAAACAATCGGCATAAGGCTAATCTATGGAGACGAGACAGAGGGATTCGAGAAAGTATTTGACAACGAGAGAGTCAGAATATACAAAATAATAGAATAAGAATTCTGATGCTACTCTACTACAAATCTCCTCGGCCTAGGCATTAGGAATCTCGGCATACCTTCCTCAAACTTCTTTATCTTCTCGCCGTACTCCGAGAGCGTGATGGCTATGTCGTCCAGTCCCTTTACGAGGCGCTCCTTAATGTGTGGCTCGATCTCGAACTTGATAGACTCTCCAATCGGTGTAGTGATGGTCTGTGAAGGTAGATCTATCGTTAGGTATAGTTCTCCGCTTTGGGCTGATTCTCTGAGCTGCCTAACCTTATCTTCTGGGAGCTTGATGCAAAGGAGTCCATTCTTCGACGCGTTGTTGTAGAAGATGTCTCCGAACGACGAAGCGATGATGCATCTTATCCCAAAATCAACGAGGGCCCATACAGCGTTCTCCCTCGAGGAGCCTATTCCGAAGTTCTTTCCCGCGATCAGTATTGATGCGTCTCTAAACTTCGGATCGTCGAGTGCGAATCCGGGCTTCTTGGAGCCATCCTCACTGTACCTCCACCTATAGAAGAGATACTTTCCGAGACCTCTCTTCTCTATTATCTTGAGGAACTCGGCCGGGATTATCTGGTCTGTATCTACATCGTCAGCCTCGAGTGGCGCGGCCTTCCCACGCATAACTGTTATCGGCTCAGGCATACTATCTCACCCAAGGCTCATCGAGCCTCGCCCTTAAACCTAGGTCGCCGATGTCTGCCGGCTCTATCTCTCTAACATCTACGAATTTTCCCTCCAGCGCCGCTGCGGCCGCCATGGCTGGGCTGACCAGGTGCGTCCTCCCACCGGGGCCCTGCCTATTCTCGAAGTTTCGGTTGGATGTGCTGGCGCATCGCTCGCCAGGCCTGAGCCTGTCGGGGTTCATCGCTATGCACATTGAGCATCCTGGATATCTCCACTCGAATCCTGCCTCGATGAAGATTCTGTGCAGCCCGATCCTCTCCGCCCTCCTCTTGACCAGCATCGAGCCTGGGACGACCATTGCTCTGACACCCTGCTTGACCCTTCTGCCCTTCACGATCCTCGCGGCCTCGATTAGGTCTGAGAGCCTGGCATTCGTGCATGAGCCGATGAAAACCACGTCTATCGGTATCTCAGTTATCCTTGTTCCAGGCCTGAGACCCATGTATCTCAGCGCCCTCTCGACGAGTGTTCTTTGGGTCCTGTCCTCGTAGTCCTCAGGCGACGGAACCTGCTCCGTCACTCCCACAGTCATTGCGGGATTTGTCCCCCAGCTGACCTGAGGCTCGATTCTAGATACGTCGAAGACAAACCTCGCGTCGTAGACGGCTGAGGGGTCGGTCCTCAGACTTGACCAGTACTTCACCGCCTCTTCCCACTCATCTCCATCCGGCGCGTATGGAGCTCCCCTAATGTATCTGATTACCTTCTCGTCAGGCTCGATTATTGCTGTCCTCGCTCCGCCCTCGATAGACATGTTGCAGAGCGTCATCCTAGCCTCGACTGAGAGTCTCCTCGTCGCCTCTCCAGTAAACTCAACGACGTGCCCAATCATTCCTCCTGTTCCTAGGTGTCTGATCACGTGGAGTATCACGTCCTTCGCCGATACTCCCCGCTGCAGCTCGCCCTCCAGCCTTATCTCCATCTTCTTCGGCTTCTTCAGCCAGATGGTCTGCGTCGCGAAGACATGTTCGCCCTCGCTTGTCCCTATACCGAAGGCGAGCGCTCCTAGGGCACCATGCGTACTTGTGTGGCTGTCACCACACACGAGCGTTATTCCGGGAAGCGTCAGGCCGAGCTCTGGTCCGATGACGTGGACGATTCCCTGCCATGGGCTGTGATAGTCGAGGAGAGTTATGCCGAACTCTGCTGCATTTCTTGCGAGCTCCGCCATCTGGGCCGACGAGAGCTCGTCAGTCACTGGGAGCGACCTCTCAGTCGTCGGCACGTTGTGGTCCATGACCGCGAAAGTTAGGTCTGGCCTCCTGACTCTTCTCGACTTGCTTCTCAGCTCCTCGAATGCGACTGGTGAGGTTACTTCATGCGTGAGGTGCCTGTCGATGTATAGAAGCGTCTCTCCATCTTCCCTCTCAGCTACTACGTGATTCTCCCAGATCTTCTCGAAAACCGTCCTACCCATTGGCATCTCCTCGAGGACTCCACCCAAAATATAAATCAATTACTGTCAAGAATAATCGTACCCCGTTCATGCGAGGGATGCATAGCGCTTCGGATCCTTCTCGAAGGCCTCTTTGCAAGCGGCTGAGCAGAAGTAGTACTTTCTATGCTGATACTCGGAGACGTGTTTTGCCGTCTTCTCGTCCACCATCATGCCGCATACCGGGTCCTTGGCCATGAAGCGTAGCTAATCAGAGACTCTATTAAGGATTAATGACCTACGCCTTCCTCTCGCCCATAGATGCCCCCGACAATATTTCCCTGATTTGTCTTAGCTCCATCAATATTTCCTCGAGAGCCCTGTCCGCTCCCAGTCCGAAGAGCGGCCTCGTCCTCACTCTGCCTAATATCTTTTCTCTGACCTCCTCAGGATTTGTAACGTGTATTAGGCTGGCCTCGGCTCTCCTTGTTCCCGGGCCGGCTGTGCCTCCTGCCTGTCCTGTGTATCCAGCGGTGTGGACGTCCACTGTGGCGTGTCCAAGCCACCTAGAGATTGGCCCTTGGACTATGTCGACTGACATTATCCTCGAGTATGGGACGGTGTGTTTCATTCTCCACCACACTCCACGCTTGACGACCACCTCATCGCCGGTCAGCTCATAGGTTATAGAGTTGTAGTATTTGGGGGCCCAGTAGACGATGAATGCTGCGGCCACCGCAGAGGGCAGAAAGAAGACCAATGTAGGAACAACTACGAATTCAGGAGCAGAAGTATAGACTATCCAGGTGACCGCTATGCCCACGGCGAGTATTGGCAACAAAACTATCAGTAAATAGATGAAGTATAGCGTGATCATCTTTTTACTCGGCTTTAAGACCTCGGACAACCACCGGCACCAATCATTAAACGCCCCCACTCGTTAATATGCGTGTACCAAGACAGCCAGTAGTTGCCTATATTGATGAAAATTTACATGTCCATGCTAGCACTGATTTATTTACTGGGACGCTTCGGTGTTTTTACGTGAGTCTTCCACTACCCTATCCGCAGTTCTTCCAGCTGATAATCGTGGTTGATGGCCTACTGGCGCTGGGGCTCTATCTCTGGCTTCGTAGGCTCAGTAAGAACAGCAGCTACTACGGCTTCGTGAGGGGAATGACGATATTCATGGCCGTCGTCTTAGTGGGCCTTGTAATCTCTTACGTGGCTCAGGCCACGTTCATGGGGTGGTTCTGAGATGGGAGAGGTAACTACTGAGGCAAGCGTAAAGATGAGGCTTGCCGTGATCTCGGGCTTGTTCGGAGGAGTCTGCGCTACTGCTGCGCTCTTCTCGATAATCATCATTCCTCTGCCCGGCATACCTGGCGGTTCTGGCTTCTGGATACCGGCGGCCCTCTACTTCGCCCTCACGCTCTGGTTCGGAGTCTACGGCGCTTTGGCTGGACACATAGGCACTTTTATAGGCATGGGCCCATTCTTCGGCTGGACCTTCCAAGTGTGGGCGGACGGAGCGCTCGGAGACTTCATCGCTCCCCTCATATGCAGGGCATTCTTCCTAGCTTTCAAGGCGGACCCCGAACTTAAGACAAGGAGGGACTATGCCGTCTGGCTGGTCTCGGTTCCGATAGCCACTTGCCTCGCAGCGATGTGGATACACTTTGTAAACTATTCGTTCGGAACAATTACTTTCGGCGCGTGGGTCTGGGGTGTGATCGCATACACCATTGGGGACTCACTGGCCGTCTTCACTCTCGGCACAGTGCTGCTCAAAGTCGCTTCAAAGTGGGTCAAGACCAGCCCCTTCTACGTCAAGGGACGCCTCCTGTAGTGCTTGAAAATTGAGTCAAAAAACTTTTTTTACGTATATCAAGAGTGATTCACCCCTAGTCAGACTGCATCCCCTTCCAAAAGTAGCTCTGCTACTCGCCATTAACTTCGTCGCACTAATAATCGAGGCGCCGATACCATTCGTCTTGCTGATAATCCTCATAGCCCTTTGCTTCAAGCTACTGCGCGTCCCCGTGATCGGCTTAGAGAAGTTCGTGATCGTGGTCATAATAGCGAGTCAGGCGGTCCTGATTTCGTATCTCCTAGGCAGCTCGATTCCAGGCGAGCATGTATACATTACTTATCCATGGGGGACATATGTCTCAGAGATGACGCTCCTATATGCTGTCACGATGATTATGCGTTACACAACCATGCTTCTGGGCTCGACAATGGTACTCGTGACTACTAGTGATAGAGACATTGTCTATGGCGCCGCGGCACTGAAGCTGCCATACACGCTGGGCCTAATGATGAGCCTCGCCTTCAGGACAGCGACGATATTTGCGGAGGACTTCATCAAGGTCAGAGATGCGATGATCCTGAGGGGGGCCAGCTTCCATGAGGGGCCGCTACTCGAGAGGGCTAAGAAGTATGCAAATGTCTTCACTTCGATGATAGTGATAGCCCTTAGGAGGCTGATGGACATAGCATACGCGATACAGGCGAAGGGATTCGGATCAGCTCCTAAGAGAACCTACTATAGGGAGTATAGTCTGAAGATCAGCGACGTAGTAATCACCGCGCTCCTAATAGCGAGCGTCCTATCCACATACTTCCTAAGATACTCGATGGGCATCCTTGCCTTTCCAGGCTGGATGCCAACCATCCAGTAGGTGAAGTGGCAGTGGACGAGGTAATAAGGGTCAGAGACCTATGGTGGAGGTACGAGCTCGGGCAAGACTGGGCTCTCAAAGGAATAGACCTCACGGTAAGGCGGGGAGAATTCCTCGTCATAGTTGGGCCAAGCGGGGCGGGAAAATCAACGCTATGCCTCACGCTTTGCGGAATGATTCCACACTTCTCGCGTGGATACTACAAGGGAGAAGTCATGATAATTGGACGCGAGACTAGGAAGATGAAGCTAAGCGAGATCACGAGGAAGGTCGGCATCGTCTTCCAGGACCCTGACACACAGTTCGTCACGATGTCGGTCGAGGACGAGATCGCATTTCCACTCGAGAATCATGGAGTCCCGAGGCAGGAGATGATTGAGAGGGTTAGGAGGACGATGGAGATAACGAGGATAATTGAACTGAAGGATAAATATCCTCATGAATTGTCAGGTGGGCAGAAGCAGAGAGTAGCGATAGCATCGATACTTGCCCTAGAGCCTGAGATACTCATTCTTGACGAGCCGACCTCCGACCTAGACCCCGTCGGCAAGTCAGAGGTCTTCTCTATGTTGGCCGAGCTTAAGAGAGCTGGAAGAACAATCATCCTAGTCGAGCACAACACTGAAGAGGCTGCAAAGTATGCTGACAGAGTAGTCCTGCTCCGGGATGGCAAGATAATAATGGAGGGCCCGCCTAGGAAGGTCTTCGAGGAAGTAGAGAGCATAAAGTCAGCAGGAGTATACCCGCCACAAGTAACCGAGCTCGCGTATACTCTCTCTACTAGGTACGGAGTGAGGGGAGAACTGCCGATTACGCTGGAGGAGTGCTTGGAGTGGCTCAGAGAGCTAAATGCCAGAATCGTTACACCAAATAGGTTAGAAAGGTCGCCTACGGGAGTGAAGGGCGAATCAATCATCTCGCTCAAAGACGTGTCCTACTCCTATCCAGACGGCACGGCCGCCCTTAGAGATGTAACCTTAGAGTTCGCTAGGGGAGAGTTTACAGCAATCATCGGCCAGAATGGTTCTGGAAAGACGACGCTCGTCAAGCACATAGTTGGTCTCCTGCGGCCAACCGTCGGAGAGGTGAGGATCTTCGGGAAGAAGACCTCTGAGATGAGCATTAAGGAGATCGCGACTAAGGTTGGATATGTCTATCAGAACCCAGACCACCAGCTCTTCTGCCAGACGGTCTATGAGGAGTGTGCGTATGGGCTCAGGAACCTAGGCCTATCCGAGCCGGAGATCAGGAGGAGGGTGAGCGAGATCCTCGGGAGGGTCGGGCTCCAGGGACTGGAGAAAGTCGATACTTTCCTGCTGGGGAAGGGGCAGCGGCAGAGATTGGCGATAGCCTCGACGCTCGTGATGAATCCAGAAGTCATCATCGTGGATGAGCCAACGACGGGCCAGGATATGTCCCAGTCGACGAGCATCATGGAGCTCCTAGCGTCCCTTCACCGCGAGGGCAGAACTGTTCTCATAGTCACACATAATATGCGCCTAGTCGCTGAGTATGCTGAGAGGGTTGTGGTGATGCAGGCTGGGAGAGTCGTCCTAGACGGAGACGTGAGGACCGTGTTCTCGCAGGTCGAGAAGCTTAGGGAGGCGCTGATTACTCCGCCCCAGATAACACAGCTCGGACAACTCTTGAGCGGAGACTCAGTGACTCCACTCACGGTTGAGGAGATGGCTGATATGATTAGGCTGGGTGATGCGTAGTGTCAAGGGAGGAGAAGGCAGCATACAGGCTCGACGTCTGGGAGAGACTTAGGAGATACGCTCGGCCAGACTCGAGATTCCACTGGGACTTCTCGAAGTTTATCCCAGACTTCAAAGGTAGCGAGAGGTGCGCCGAGAGGATTAGGCGCCTACCAACCTACAGGAGGGCGAGGCTACTCTTCATCACTCCTGACAACTGTCTCGAACACCTGAGAGAGAAGTGCATAAGGGACAGGAAGCCGTTCCTGATGACACCCTACGCGATTCAGAGGGACTTCCTCTACCTAGACCCCAAGGCAGTGCCGAGAGGCATGGAGGCGCTTGCATCCACGCTCGATGGCATCGAGAGGTTCGCGAAGCCGATGAGCCTCAGGAGGATGATGAGGCTTGGCCGAGTCGACATGCTTATTACGGGAGTCTCGATCGTGAATACTAGGGGCGTTAGGTACGGCAAAGGCACTGGGTTCTTTGACATTGAGTGGGCGATCTTCAGGGAGCTCGGGATGGTTGATGACGAGACACCCATAGTCGCGGTCGCGCATGATTGTCAGGTCGTCGAGTTGGAGTTTCCATACGCCTCGCACGACACGATAGTGGACTACATCATAACGCCTAGGAGGACGATAAAGGTTGAGAGGACCGCTAAGAAGCCAGCAGGCATCGACTGGAGGATACTTCCACGAGAGCTCTTCGAGAGCATTCCCCCACTCCAGGAGCTGGCCGAGATTAAGGGCGTCAAGTACCCAGTCTCCAGTCTTGGAGATACTTGACCTGCCTCTCTGTTAGCTCCTCGGTCTTTATCCCCATGGATTCGAGCTTGGCCCTCGCGACTGTCTTGTCTATCTCCTCAGGCACGTCGTAGACCTTCTTCTCAAGCCTCTCAGCGTTTCTCGAGAGGTACTCGATTGAGAGTGACTGGAGAGAGAAGCTGAGATCCATCACCTCTGACGGGTGTCCCTCAGCGGCGACCAGGTTTACGAGTCTTCCCTGACCGATCAATAATAGCTCCCTACCATCGCTGAGCGTGTACTTAGTCACTAGTGGTGATATCTCCTCTATCCTACTCGCCATCGAGGAGAGGTCCCTGATGGATATCTCGACGTCGTAGTGCCCAGCGTTTGCCAGTATTGCCCCACTCTTCATCTGGCTGAAGTGTTCGGCCCTTATGACCTCTATGTCTCCGGTCGCAGTTATGAATACGTCACCGACCCTCGCCGCATCGCTCATCGTAGCCACTCTGTAGCCATTCATCGCGGCCATCAGGGCCTTGACTGGGTCTGCCTCGACGACTATTACCTCGGCTCCCATGCCCCTCGCCCTCGCAGCTATCCCCGAGCCGACCCGTCCATATCCAGCAACGACGACCCTCTTCCCAGCGAGCAGTATGCCGGTGGCCCTGATTATTCCGTCGAGCGCTGACTGTCCAGTACCTATCGGGTTGTCGAAGAGCGACTTGGTGGGTGAGTCGTTGACCGCCATGACTGGGTAGAGGAGCAGCCCCTGCCTCATCAGCGATCTTATTCTTATGACGCCGGTCGTCGTCTCCTCGGTCCCAGCCTTTATTGATGAGAATAGGTCTGATTCCCGGCCCATGGCTGCTCTGGCGCTCTCAACGTCCGGCCCATCCATCCCTCTAGCAATCTTGTGGACCAAGACTGTCAGGTCTGCTCCGTCATCAACCGTGATTGTCGGCCTTATCCTCAGGGCGTTGCCGATGCATTCATAATACTGCTTTTGACTCATGCCCCTGACGGCGTAGACCCTTACTCCTGCCGAGACGAGGGCCGCCGCGACGTCGTCCTGCGTGCTGAGCGGGTTGGATGCACATAGCGCTACTTCTGCTCCTCCCGCCCTCAGCGTCTCTACTAGGACTGCTGTCTCCTTCGTGACGTGTAGGCAGGCTGCTACACGCTCGCCCCTTAGGGGCTTCTCCCGCATGAATCTATTCCTAATCATGATGCATACGGGCATGAATCTCTCAGCCCACTCGATTCTTCTCCTGCCCTGACCTGCGAGCCCTATGTCACGCACCCAGTATTCCTTACCGCTCATCGATTATTCTGGCTGAGTACGGCTTAATAAAGAAGCCGCAAGGAGGGTTAGGGATTAATAGGTGGCTCAACGCACTATTCTGCGTGGACATAAGCTCTAAGGAAAGCTACCTAAAGCTGCTGGACAACCTATACTCGAGGCTCGGGAGCAGGGCTGCGAAGAGCGGTGACAGGACGATAGAGCTCGCACCAACAATTCTACACGAGCAGAAACAGACAGTGATCACGAACTTCAGGCAGCTCGCAGAGATGCTCAACAGGGAGCCCGAACACATAGCGAGGTTCATCTTCAAGGAGACGGGCAGGCCTGGGACCATCGAGAGAGACAGGCTCGTCATCAGCGGAAAGATGACGGACGCAGAGATAGTCAGGCTCCTACAGCTATACTTCAGAGAGTTCGTAAGATGCCCAGTATGCGGAGGTGTAGACACCCAGATAGTAAGCGAGAAGAGGTTCAGATTCCTAGTATGTGAGGTCTGCGGAGCAAAAAGCTCAATAAGAAAAATTTAACCCAGATAAACACCACCAGGGTCAACACCAAAATCTCTCAACAGCATTATAGCATACCTAAAAATTGATGGAACTCCATAATTACACTCTACATAATAGCCTGAGAGCTTCTTTGGATCTTTGAAATTCTCGCCATAGACATGCTTCGGCTCAATGTTTACTAAGTATCTCTTGCGTCCTGCCTTCACTGGAACTTTTTCCCTCGTCAGCCTATTGCTGGCAATCAACCACTCGACGACCCCCAACAGGATGTCTCTCCACTTCTTCAGTTCGTATCGCGTTCCGTCTGGGAATACTATCTCGCGGAACTTCATGTCCAAGCCGTGCCTAGGTTTTATGCTTGTTAGGGAGACGCCGGCCTCAACAGTCCTCTTAGACGGCTTTGCTATCTCCGGCCTTGTTAATGGCTCTGGAGCCACGCCCATAAATGGCGAATATCGGAATAGGATGAAGGATCTTCTTAGTACCTCTCCGGGCTCATCCCTAGTTATGTCCCACTCCGCAATCCTCTTCTCTGTAAGTGGCTTAAGTATCTGGGTATCGTATATCTCCCACTTAGCGCCGTCTGTTGCGATGAAGTATTTGACGCCCTCGCTGACGCAGTATGAGATGTATTGCTGGAGGTCTTCCTGTTTTCCGAGACTCTTGGCGCCTATGAATGCTGTTGGCCTACCCTCGAACAACAGGGCATAGTCAGGCCTCCCGGCCGTCGTCGAGAACTCTGGCCTCACGAGCTCAGGATTCTCGACGTCCCACCCCAACAATCTAAGGAATGGATCAATTAGAACATAACGCGTCATAAGCTCATTCTTAGAGAGCTGGTCCCTATATCTATTCACCCGTCCTCTAAGCTCAACGATCTTGTCAATAGCATCCTAGAACAAATCAAAAATAATACTCATGCAAGGTATAAAAATTTTTATCATAATATGATTATCATCAAAAAGAGCCATCCATTCGCTACGACCAAATAAGATGCTTCATCTATTTCTTAAGGGCCCTCGCCCTAACTGTTATGATGAAGAAGTTAGCTCTCTTATACGACTCCACGGAGAAGCGTCCATTCAAGAGCGATAAGAGATCCCTGAGCCTCAGTCTAACCGAGCGGGCGTGAAGCCACTCCTGCCCAAAGGTGTGGGTCCATACATACCAGATGAGACGCTATACAGGTGACGCAACGGGCATCGATAAGACCAGTACTTCCTTCTCCTCAACACGCGATGAAATCTCTCCTATCACCGACTCAGAGCTACACACATGTTCCATGACCTCGAGGCAAGTAACAACGCTGAAACAGTCGTTCCTGAAGGGGAGCCTCTCAGCGTCTCAACAGACAAGAACAAAAGAATAGTTGTCATGAGGTGTTACTTCGACCCCGACGATTCGGGCTGACCACCCAGACCAGTCAAGAACTCCCCATAGCCGTGGCCCACACCAAGCACCGTCTGGCCACCCACATCACCCAGCAACTCAATACCTACGCCTCCTCCACACTGCCCTCACAAAAGAGACCAGCAAACCTCAAAAAACCAAAAACCCCACCCACAGATAAACATTAACAAGCAAAAGCATCCCCAACCCTCAAAAACAACAATCCGATTATGCAAACTAGTTTTTATGGACTGTCTTTTCATTTGTGAAAAGGTTATTTAAAATGCCGATGCATCGAATTAAAGATGAAGATACGCACAACCACGGCTCTGACGATAGTAATCCTTTTCGCCGTCATCAACTCATTCCTTCACTTCGGAAATGCTAACTACATTCGCGGTGACCCAAAACTAGACTTTGATTCGCCCTACTACGTAAAATTGCTTCTATGGCTTAAAAATGATTGGAACGAGCTTCCTCCTCAGCCGTTTCGCATGAGAATCCTAGTTCCACTCCTTACAGCATTTCTATCAGGCTATATTGGCATAAACAATGCATTCGGATTGATTAACTCTATACTTTGGTTACTCACGGTAGTAGTCTATTTCATAGCAATTAAGAAGCTTTACGATACAAACACTGCAACCGTCTCGGCCATTCTCTTTTCCTTCTCTGTTCCAGTCATGGTTTACGGAGCCGCCATATCAACAGATATGCTTGGATACTTTGCAATAGCAGCCTCACTTCTATACATATCAACCGCCCAAAAAATAAGAATTAAAAATCTAATCATACTCGGTGTATTGCTATATTTTTCAATCATTGGAAGAGAGTTGAGCATCCTTGCAATCGGCTATATCCTTATTTATAGAATTTTAAACAATAGAAACTTTAGATTAGTTCTCAAAGAAATAACCATTCCACTAATATTCTCAGTAGGCAGCATATTGACGACGCATATTCTTATCCCAAACCCGGGGTATACTGCTTACTTCTATCCGGCTCTATTAAATTCGCCCAATATCGAGAAAATCCTGAAAGAAATATATCATGACAACTATTCTTTTGTTCTTGTCTGTTGAGACGCTGAGAGGCTCCCCTTCAGGAACGACTGTTTCAGCGTTGTTACTTGCCTCGAGGTCATGGAAC
>JGI20130J15133_1002829_pt1 | contig 12507 bp, 10 predicted proteins | sample WasSprMetagenome_FD_15133 | JGI IMG/M metagenome (IMG submission 15133) | reverse complement strand
TAATTTTTGTCATATTCCAAAATATTTATTCCTATAGGCCTTCTTGTGTCTCCTGGATTGAAATAAATAACATCATCTGCTCTTTCTTTTGGAATCAAACCCAATAATTCTTGTGCAACATCTCCATGAGGATCTATAAAACATACACCATCACCATTTTTTATATCTTGTTCTGCTATATTTTTTAATAAAGTTGTTTTACCTGTTCCAGTTTGCCCTATTACATAAATATGCCTTCTTCTATCATTCTTTTTTATCCTTACAATTTCTTTCTGCCCTTGATAGACACTTTCTCCCAAGATTACTCCTTCTTTTGGTAAATTGACTGGTGGCGGTGCACTTTTTGCTAAAAGCCAGTGGATTATTGGAGATTTAGTATAAGAAGTTGGGAAGTGAAAAATTGAAGCTATCTCTTCTGAGTTTAAGATTATTTTTTGATTTTTATTAAATAATCTAAATGAAAATTCATAAGCTAAATTATTCAGAGCTCTTCCTTTAACCCTTTTTATTTGAAATTCATTTATGCCAGGATTTATAAATTGGTGAAAAGCTGATTCAATCGAAGTCAAAACCTCTTCTGCATTAAAAATATTAGTAGAAGAAGCAAGCAATCTTATATTCACTTCAAACAATGGCTTTATCATCTTAGCTTCTATATTCTTTATTAATAATTCATCAATAGACTTTGGTTCAAATTTTTGTTCCTTCTCTTCTTTTTTTTCAAATGTTTTCATAACTTCTTTCCCCAATCCACCAACTGCACTTTCAAATTTCTCTCCTTTCTTTAATTCTTCTAAAACCTTTTTTATCTTTTTATTCTCTTTAGTAGATAAAGGCTTAATTATAACTTGATAAGCTAAACCCTCTCCCTTTTTTAATTTATTAAAAGCTCCTAAAAATGAATCTAATGTATCAATGTTGCCTAATGCTATTTCTTTATAAGTTTTTATTGGTTTAAAGTAGTGAGATTTTAATCCAACATATGAACCAAGTACAGCCCCCGAAGGATTAAAGATATTATAATCTTCAATACAATCTATAACTTCTGCACCTGGCCAAAATGCTCTTATTGTTCTTCTAATGCTTTCAACATTTTTTCTTGGAACTGCGATATAAAAAAAGATTTCTTCTGCAATAAAAGGAGTAGCTATTTCAAAAATTATAGGAAGCTTAAGATTTGTCAAAGTATTAATAAAATTTTCAAAATTATTTATCTCTTCTACAGGTTTTGTAGGTGCTTCTTGTTTTTGAAGAAGATGATATTTAGGAATCTCTATTAACAAAAGAATATAATTTAAAGAAAGATTAACCTTTTTAGATTCAATATATTTTTTAATAAAGAGAGAGAAAATGTAAATTATTATAAATCCTAAAATCCCTGTAACAACTCCTGCAGAATAAACTATCTTTGGTGAAAAAGCTATGCCAATTTCCATGACTATTTTACTAATTTTATTTTATTATGCTTAATTAAAAGTTGGAAAAAATGACCCGCAAGAAGATCGTGAAAAGCATCTAATAAATGTAAACTACCTGTTCTTTTTATTAATTCAATCCCTTTTAATATTCCTTCTGTTAGGCTTAAATTAACTGCCTGTGCCAATATATTAGAAACCCCTTCTAAAGAATCAGGATAAATCTCAATCTCTTTTTTAATAGTAGGAAGCTCTTTTATCTCTTTTGAAAGCTCTGCAATATATTTTTTAATCTTATCTTCAGCATTTTCTTTGGTTACTTCTTTTTCTCTTATTTCCTCAAAATGTTTTTCTTTTTCAAATCTTTCTAAAAATTCTTTCTCTCCTGGTTTTGATATTTCGCCTCGTATTTGCATTATAATAATTATAATATAAAATAATATAAAAATGTTAAGAATTTATAATTCATTAAAAAGGAAAAAGGAAATTTTCAGGCCACAAAAGGATAAAGTGGTTAAAATGTATGTTTGTGGGCCTACTGTTTATGGCCCAAGTCATCTAGGTCATGCTGTTACTTATACAAGATTTGATTTCATAAGAAGATTTTTAGAATTTCTAGGCTACAAAGTCAAGTTTGTTATGAATATAACGGATGTTCATGATGATATTTTTAAAAATGCAAGAATTTTAAAAATCCATCCTAAAAAATTAGCTGACAAATATACAAAAGAATTTTATAAAGATTTAAAAATTTTAAAAATTAAAAAAGCATATAAATATCCAAGGGTGAGTGAGCATATTAAAGAAATAATTTTCTTGATTAAAAAAATTTTAGATAAAGGTTATGGTTATAAAACTGAAGATGGAATTTATTTTGATGTAAGTAAATTTAAAGATTATGGAAAACTTTCGGGTAGAAAATTAGAAAAAGCAATAACTGGAACAAGGGTTAGGACTGATAAATATGAGAAAGAAGAAGTTGCTGATTTCGCATTATGGAAGTTTTCGAAAGATGAAGAATGGTTATTTGATTCTCCATGGGGAAGAGGAAGGCCTGGTTGGCATATAGAGTGTTCAGCAATGTCTTATAAATATTTAGGTATTCCATTAGATATCCATGGCGGTGGTATGGATTTAATATTTCCACATCATGAAAATGAAATAGCTCAATCTGAATCAGCATTTGGAAAAAAATTTGTAAATTATTTTTTGCACTCAGGTTTGCTTTATATAAATGGTAAAAAAATGTCAAAATCTTTAGGTAACTATATAGAGCTTAGAGAATTTATAAAAAATTATCCACCAAGATTTTTAAGATTTTTTGTTTTAGCTCATCATTGGAGATCAATTATAAATATCGATGAAAAAGCTTTAGATGATTTATTCAATAAATATTTTAAGATAAATGAGTTTTTACAAAAATTGAAAACCAAAAAAGATGATAAAAAAGAAGATAAAGATATAAAAAACCTTAGGAAAGAAATTTTTAAAGCATTAGAAGATGATTTAAATTCAAGCAAGGTAATAAATCTTATTTTAGAATTTATAAATAAAAAAGAAAATAACGAGGCTATTGATAAAGAAAGTATAGGCAAATTATTTAAAGACTTAGATAAAATTTTTGTTTGCTTTTATCCTTGGCAAAAAATTGATGAAAAGATAAAAAATCTTGTTAAAAAAAGAGAAGAATTAAGAAAAAATAAAAAATTTGAAGAAGCAGATAAAATAAGAGAAGAATTAAAGAAGGGATATATATATTTGCAGGATTTAAAAGATAAAACTATTGTTATTGATTTAAGGTGAAAATATGATATAATTAAATTGAAACCAGGGGTGGCGGAGTGGACAAACGCACCTGGCTGTAAACCAGGCGGCCTTTGCGCCTGCGCAGGTTCGAATCCTGCCCCCTGGAAATATTTCAAATATTTCTCCACTTAAACTGATAATTAGCTGTTCTATGAAGTTTAAATTTCCTTTTGTATTTTTCTAAATCCTCTCTAACTATTTCTAAATCTTTTAAAAAATCTTTCTTGATTCCTAAATAATATAAATAACCAACACTTAAAGGATCAATCCCCATAAGATATGTCATTAAAGAATCAACATAAATAGGATTTAATCCTGCTAATGCTATTTTCATCTCTACAGGCTCTCCATCAACTGGTCCGTCTCCTTCCATTCCCACAAAGCCATCAATAATTGAAAGATCTGGCCTTATATAATCTTTATAAATTTTTGCTAATGTTAAATTTATAGCTTTTATACTTTGATGAATTTTTTCTTTATCATTTTGCAATGAACCAACAATTATATTTTTTATTGATAAAGTGACTATAACAGTATCATGAGTTTTGGGTGGACAAATAGAAACATAAAATATATTTTTATTTAAATCTTTGATCATTATTTTCGCACAATTTATTTTTATTAAATTCAAGTTTCTATCAAAAATTTCTATTTTATAAGAATCAGTCTTGTTTAAATCTAAAAATTCTATTTTATAATCTTTTTTCAAATCATAGTATCCAAAATTTTTAAAACCATCTTCTGTCTCTCCTAATGCTGCACCTTCTGCTATTATAATTTTTCTATTTCTTAATAAGTCATTTTCTTTTAAAAATTCTAAAAATCCATTTACAGCATCTTTATTTGTGGCAGCAAGCTCTATTTTTGTTGATACAAAATTTGGCTTAATTAAAATAATATCCTTATTTTCTAAGGTTGCTTTTATCTCTTTCGATAATAAACCTACCGCATTTTTAATATTTTCTTTTCTGTTCTCCCCATGAACTAAAGAAACCCTAACCATTATTTTCTTTTAATTAATATAAAAACTCCCCAAAATACCGGAATCCAAAATGTAAAAAATCTATATAAGAAGATAAATAAAATTATTTTCGCCATATTTAAATTATATAAAGAAGAAATATAATAAATAGTTAATGGTTCTGTAATCCCCAATCCACTGCTTGTTAAAGAAATCGTTGAAGATAATTGTGCTATCACAAAAGTCTTCAGAATAAAAATAGGATTTAAGGATAGCCCCACTATATTAAAAGATATCCAAAAAATCAAAAAATAAATAATTTCAGAAATGAAAGAAATTAAAATAGCATAAAAAAATTCTTTTAAAAAAGTTTTTCCATTCAATAAAATTTGCAAAATCCTCATTAGCAATAATAGGATTATAAAAAAAATTAGAAACAAAACTAAAGTAATTTTGTTAAAGAAAAATATAAATAACATAAAAAAAACAGGAAATATGCACAAGAAATAATATAAAAATATGAGCAAAAAGAGCTCACTGTTAGATTTGTTTAATTTTTTAAATTTATCAAAAATCAAAATAGCCATTGAAATACCAGCAGTAAAAACCCCTGTAGCTACAGAAATTAACCAAGAATCAATAGACCAATTTAAATCAACCTGAACATTAAAAATTTTAAATATTTTTTTTAAAAATAAAGCCCTAGAAAAAATTAATAAAATAGTTATGATGAAACAAAGTATAATTAAAATTAAATTTATGATAGAAAATAATGGACTAAAATCTGTATTTTGAATTTCTTTTAAAAATTTAAAAAGCAAAAATAGGTATAAAATAGCCCCTAAAGCAATTGTTAAATAAAATCTTAAGTTCTTTAACATTTAATATAATTATAAAATGGATAAAGTTTCTGTAATTGTCCCTGCTTATAATGAGGAAAAAAATATAGGTGAAGTTGTTAAAAATCTAAAAGAAATAGATTTTATTTATGAAGTTATCGTTGTTTCTGATGGTTCAAAAGATAGAACATCTTTAGAAGCGAAAAAAGCAGGAGCAGATATTGTTATAGATCTTCCTAAAAATTTAGGGAAAGGAGGAGCAGTTTTAGAAGGAGTGAAAAAGGCTACAGGAGATATTTTAATATTTTTAGATGCAGACCTTAAAGGAATAAAAAAAGAACATATTTTAAGCCTTTTAGAACCATTAGAAAAAAATGAAGCAGATATGGTTGTTGGATATTTGTCAGGAGATAAGATTCAAAATGTTATTCCATATTTATCTGGACAAAGAGCTTTAAGAAAAAAAGATATACTAAAAATAATAAATGATAAAAAATTTATAAAAAGTAGATACAAGTTTGAGGTATTGCTAAATAGATTTTATAATAGATCAAACTTAAGAGTAATCTTTATTCCTTTATTTAATATTGAACATTTAACTAAAGAAAAAAAATATGGAACTTTAAAATCTATATTTTTAAAGATTCGCTCAGGTTTCGACTTTTTTGATTTATATAAAACTTTAATTTTTGCTTCTATAATTTTTATTTTAATCTTCTTTGTTTATTTAATTTTTATCCAAAGTGTTAGTTATATAAAATTAAATCTTTTAAGTTCAGCCGTTATACCAAATCAAGGAGATAAAATTTTGGTAATAGCTGCACATCCAGATGACGAAATTTTAGGATCGTTTGGTTATATTTATGAAGGGGTAAAAAGAGGAGCAAATGTTAAGGTTGCTATAGTTACAAATGGTGATGCAAATAAATGGAGTGCTTATATTTCTAATAAAAAGATAAAATTAACCAATAAAGATTTTATTAATGAAGGAATTTTAAGAATGAATGAAGCCCAAAAAGCTTTAAATTATGCTGGCCTTAAAGATGAAGATATTATCTTTTTAGGGTTTCCAGATAGAGAATTAATTAATCTTTTAAATAAAAATTGGAATAAACCATTAATATCAAAATATACAAAATGGAATAGGAACAATTATTTGGGAACATATAAAAGAGGGGTTTATTATACAGGGGAAAATCTTTTGAATATTTTAGAAGAAATAATAGCATCGACTTCACCAACTATTATAATAACACACCATCCAGAAGATAAAAATAAAGATCATGAAGCAGTTTTTAGATTCACAAAAATAGCAACAATAAAATTAGTAGAAAGAAAAATTATTAATCCACCTATATTTTATTCATTTTTGGTTCATTATAAGATAACAGAATATCCAAAACCATTTAGGCTTCAATTTAATGGAATTTTATATCCGCCAAAGGATTTATTGAAAAAATGTGATTGGAAAGTTTTTTATTTATCTTATGATGCAGAATATAATAAAATGAACGCGATAAAAAATTATAAAGATCAACTTGAGAGCCCATATTTAAATCTATTATTAAAATCTTTTGTAAGAAAAAACGAATTATTTTGTGAAATCATTAATTTTAGATAAAATTTAATAATGAATAAATATTGTTTTTTAAATGGAAAAATTCTTCCTCTAAAAAAAGCTAAAATCTCTCCTTTAGATTTAGGGTTTTGCAGAGGATATGCTTTATTAGAGATTTTGCGAACTTATAATGGAAAAATTTTTGGATTAGATAAACATTATGAAAAATTAGAAAAAGGAGCAAAATTTTTAAAGTTAAGATTAATAAGCAAAGATAAAATAGAAAAAATTATAAAAAAATTGATTAAATTAAATAAATTAAAAGAAGCAAAAATTAAAATTGTTTTAAGTGGTGGGGTAGGGAAAGAAGATTTAGAAATAGGAAAAGAAACAATTTTTATATATGCTGAAAAACTCAAAAAATTACCCGAAGATTTTTATAAAAATGGAGTTAAATTAATAACAAGAGAATATAAAAGAGAATATTTTGAATATAAAATTGCAAGCTATATAGAGATTATTAGAAATAAAGATTTATTAAAAAAACAGAAAGCATTTAATATTTTATACACTTATGATAATTATGTTTATGAATGTGCAACAGCAAATATATTTTGCTTTAAGGGTAAAAACTTAATAACACCTGATAAAGTTTTAGAAGGAGTTACAAGATATTTCGTTATAAAATTAGCAAAAAATGATGTTAATGTTTTTATTAGACCATTAAGATTTGAAGAATTATTAAAAGCAGATGAGGCTTTTATAACAGCAACAACAATTGATATATTGCCAGTTGTAAAAATTGATAATTATAAAATTAATAATGGAAAAGTAGGAGAGAAAACTAAGTTTTTAATGGAAAAATGGAAAAATTTTGTGAATTCTCAAAATTAGATATAGAAGAAGTAATAAAAAAATTGAATAGCTCTTTAAATGGTTTAAGTAAAAAAGAGGCAGAAGATAGATTAAAAAAAATTGGGCTTAATGAAGTAAAAATATTTAAAGTAGAAGCATTTGAGATTTTAAAAAGAAATCTTTTAAACTATTTCAATCTCTTATTATTATTCGCTGGAATTTTATCTTTTATTATAGAAGGCCTAGATGTTGAAACTATAATCATATTTGCATTCTTTTTAATCGCAATTTCTGTTTCATTTTATCAAGAATATAAGGCAAATAAGCTTGTAGAAAAACTTTTACAATTTTTCAAAAGATATGTTAAGGTTAAAAGGGATGGAGAATTTAAAATAATTGATAGTAGATATTTGGTGCCTGGTGATTATATAAGAGTTGAAGCTGGGAATTTAATTCCAGGAGATGTAAGAATAATTAAAGAAGAAAATCTTTTGATAGATGAATCAGCATTAACTGGAGAAAGCGAACCTGTTTCTAAAATAATTGATAAAATTGAAACTGCTAAAGATGTTTATTCTGCTAAAAATATTGGATTTAATGGTACAATAGTAAGTCAAGGATTTTTAGAAGGAATTGTTTTTGCAACTGGTAAAGATTCTTATTTTGGTAAAATATCAAAAACAACATTAGAAATTTATAAAGAAACAGCATATCAAAAAACATTAAATAGATTTACTAAATTAATAGCATATATAGCTTTATTATTAGCAGGTTTGATAATCATTCTTAATTATTTTAGACCAGAACCATTAAATTTTGGAGAATTAGCAATATTTACTATAGCTTTAATAGTTTCTATAGTTCCAGAATTTTTACCAGGAGTAACAGTTTTAGCATTAACCTTATCAGCATATAAATTAGCAAAATTAGGGGTTGTAGTAAAAAGATTGTCAGCAATAGAAGATTTAGGAGGAATTCAAGTTTTATGTGTAGATAAGACAGGAACAATCACAAAAAATATTTTAGTATTTAAAAAAATTATTGCCAATGATGAAGAAAGATTTTTAAAATATTTTTTTGCAGATTATTTTTTGACAAAAGAAATATCTCCATATACAAAAGCTTTATTAGAAAGTAAAAAAATTAATTTAGAAAAAATTAAGGAAGAAATAAAAAATATTGATTTAATTAAAGATATTCCATTTGATCCATTAAAAAGAATAAAAATCACAAAAATAAAAGAAAATGGAGAAGAAATCGAAATAATCAAAGGAGCACCAGAAAATGTTATAGAGAATTTAAAAGACGATAAAGAAAAATATTTGGAAGAATTTAGAAATCTTTCTAATGAAGGATTAAGGACATTATCTTTGGGCATATTAAAAAACGGAAGATTTGAATATTTAGGAATTGTTGGTTTCGAAGATCCATTAAAAGAAACAGCAAAAGATGCAATTGAAAAGGCTAAAATGCTTGGAATAAAAATAAAAATTTTAACAGGAGACGCTAAAGAGGTTGCAAAAAGTGTTGGACTAGAATTAGGATTGTGCAAAGAAGATGAAAAGTTATTTTAGGAGAAGAAATTAGAAATATGAATGATGAAGAATTAAGGAAAATTGTTGAGGAGAATAATATATTTGCAAGAGTTTTGCCAGAAGATAAATATAAGATAATAAAAGTTTTACAAGAAAAATATTTTGTAGGATTTTTAGGAGAGGGAATTAATGATGCACCAGCATTAAAAATAGGAGATGTTTCTTTAGTTGTAGATAGTGCAGCTGATATAACAAAACAAGAAGCAGATATTTTACTAAAAGAAAAAGATTTAAATTTAATTGTAAGTTCTATATATGAAGGAAGAAGAGATTTTTATAATTTGGGAAAATATTTAAAGCATACAATGAGCGGTAATTTTGGAAACTTTTTCGCTATCTCATTTTTAACAATGTTTTTAAAATACATTCCATTACTTCCAATTCAAATTCTTTTAACTAATTTGATAACTGATTTGCCATTAGGACCGGTTGCTGTAGATAATGTTAATGATGAAGATATCAAAAAACCAATTTCTATATCCTCTTATACATTCATATTTTTGCTAATAATTCTTGGATTAGTGGCAGGTATAATAAATATAGCAACATTTTTGTTAGTTAAAAATTTACCACCAGATTATGTTAGAACAGCTTTATTTATAATTACTACACTTACAGGAATTTTTGTTATGTTTTCTATAAGAACAAGAAAATTTATAATATTTAATCCAAAAATGCCACTTATTTTATTATTAACACTTTTATTAGCAATAGTTCTTACAATTCTTTTTGTTATTCATCCATTATTTATGAAATGGTTTGGGTTTGTATATTTGCCTTTAAAAATTTATATTTACATTTTAATATTACTCCTTGTTTTTATAATTTTTACAGAAATAGCAAAGAAAATAGTTTACAAAATTTTCCCAGATACAATTTAGATATTAGAGCTAATTTGATCCCAGAAACTTTCAATTTTATTTATTCTATTTAAAATATTTTCTGCTTTTCTTTTTTCTTTTACATCTTCTGATTTTGCTTTTTTATTTAACTCTTTTATAAACTCATCTCCATTAAAATTTTTAATATTTTCTAATAATTTAAACTCATTTTGATCTTTTGAGAGAACAAAATCTACAATCTGATTTTTATTTTTTATTAAGAATAAAGAAACATTTTTTGCAAAATTTTTGAAATCCTCTATAGACTTTTTTATTTTATCAACAACATATTTAATTTTCTCTTCTTCGGGCATTGTTTTTAAATCTTCAATCTCTTTTTCTGAAAAACCTACTAAAATTTTATGTACCTTATTATCAATTCCTGCTTCTAAAAATGTTGTAGGATTTACACTTGCTTGATAATTTCCTAACATAGAAGTTATATATTCATAAGTTTTCTTTTTTACTAAATCTACAAGTTCATTATACCCAGACTTTTTTAATTCATGGAAAAACTCAATTAATCCCATATTTTCAATTTTATCTTTTACATTTATCCTATTTAAATAAGAGAGAACAGATTCCATTTCCCCATCTTTTGTGATTTCTCTTAAATCATTTACAAAATTTTCGTTTTTTGGATTTAAATAATTTATCATAATTTTTTCCAAATCTAAACTAAAATCTTTAAATCCTAAATTTTTAAGTTTTTTATCATTTATAATATTTTCAACAGTATCTTTATTTTCATATACCATTACATCAATTGCTAAAATTTTAGAAAGTGAATTTCCTTCTCCTATAGCAAGATAAATATCTCCTGTTCCAAAATAATCATCAATTTTAGGTGTATGTTCAGCTATATATTTTGATTTTAAAATATCTAAAATTAATTTTTCGCCTTCCTCACCAGCCTCTTGGATTTCCCGTGCCTTTTCTACAGGGCTTTCTCCTGACATAGCTAATAATTTAATAGCACCTTCATCATTAATCAGTTTATTATAAGTTTGGTCAATCCAATATTCTTTAAAAGCATTCCAATATTCTCCATATTTTTCCTCATATATTCCATTATTTTTTATAAATTCTACAAATTCTTTTTTAGTTTTAAAAAGGTTAGGCATTCCATTTTTCCATCTTTTTATGCTCATTTCAATATTTTTTCTTCTTCTATCCCACCATTCTTTAGAGCTTTTTTCTACAAAGAATATGTCACCTAATTTTACTGGGTTAATTTCACCATCACCAGGCTCATGTGCTTTTTGGAGGTATTTTCCTAGCCAATAATAAAAATTTGCTAAATACCTTTTTGTAACTTCTGGTTGTACTCCTTTTTCTTTCCAAAGCATTATAAAATTATAAATGATTAAATTTTAAAAGTCAAGTATAATTAATATATGGAAGAAATAAAAAATTTTTTGAAAAAATATGAAAAACTAAGGCCTAAACCAAAAAGAGAGCTTGATCAATTTAGGGCGCAAGAAGAAACATTATGGAGAAGGGCTATTTTATTATCACAAATTCCAGATATAGAAAATAAAAAAATTTTATTCTTAGGAGATGCAGACTTAACTTCAATTATTTTTTCTAAATATTTCAAAGCAAAGGAAATAACTGTTGTTGATATAGATAAAGAGATTTTAGATTTTATAAACTATGTTTCTCAAAATGAAAATTTAGATATAAAAACTTGTGAGCATGATTTAAGAGAACCATTAGATAGAAAAAATTTTTATGATTATGATGTTGTATTTTTTGATCCACCATATACTTCAAGAGCAGTTAATGTTTGGTTATTAAGAGCAATGGAAGCAAGTTTGGGGAAGGGAAGTAATAAAAAAAGAAAAAGTTATGAATTTTTAAATAAAAAATTTTATATAATGTGTTTTTGCTATACTGATAAAAATTTGGAAAAAGGATTAGAGGTTCAAAGAATAATTAGTAAATTAGGTTTGATCATTCAAGAAAAATATAGAAACTTTAACAAATATTATGGAGCAGAAACAATAAAAAATACAAGTGATCTTTATATAATTCAGCCAACCCCACAAGTTAATTTAAAATTAATAGATACAATGAAAAAAGGATTTTATACATACGAAAAATGAAAAGAATTACAGAAGAAACTAAATTAGGAGAGATTTTAGAAAATAAAGAGCTTTTTGAAATTTTAGAGAAATATAATTTTCCTTGTTTAGGTTGTCCATTAGCAAAATTTGAATTAGAAAACTTAGAATTGGGTCAAATTTGCAAAATTTATAATATAGATGCTAAGAAATTGATTAAAGAATTAAATGAAAAAATAAAAGAATAATTATTCAACTTCTGCTTTTTCTATTAAAATTTCATGAAAATAGCTCTTATATCCCTTCTTCTTTCTATATCTTGTTTTTGGTCTAAATTTAATTATTAAAGTTTTCTTTTTTATATTTTTTAAAATCTTTCCTTTGATTTTTATATTTTCTAAATAAGGCTTACCAATATTTAAATTTTCTCCATCAAAATATAATAAAACTTTATCAAAAACAATTTCATCTCCTTCATTTTTATCTTTTATTTTATTAACAACAATTTTGGAACCTTCTTTTACTAAATAT